>Ga0123342_1001464_pt1 | contig 39769 bp, 17 predicted proteins | sample Turbeawhitnodule_FD_89960 | JGI IMG/M metagenome (GOLD analysis project Ga0123342, IMG submission 89960) | Root nodule microbial communities of legume samples collected from Mexico - Turtle bean Mexico white nodule | ecosystem: Host-associated > Plants > Roots > Nodule | place: Mexico: Nepantla...
ATAACACAGGTATCATCACTTCACCTCAAAGGTGTTTTTCTTCCTTGTCTTTTTCATTACCTAAACATTCTAAATACTTGACATATTTGATTAAGAATTTTAGGGATGATATTCAAAAACCTCCTAAAGGTTATCACCTTCTAAGAGGATTCTCCCAAAATCATTTCATCCCCAAATATTCTTTCCAAACATGGCCTGTAGCTAGAATTCAACCATGTAATATTCCTAAGCTTAATGAACATAAGTTTGCTACACACCTACCATATACAAATCATGTGAACAAACTCACTATGTTATTTGCAGGAGTTCTAAATTCAAGGGCAGATTCTTTCGAACCTGGGGAGCATGATACAAACCGGCAAATAACTAAGGACACAACAAGCACTTCCCAAAAGGGTCAGTCATCTCAAGATACAAAGTCAGGCCCCACCAAGCCCCGAGAAAGAATCAGCAAAAGAAAAAGAAGCTATAAACCCGAATATTAGAAGTTCTTCCTTTTGGTCTTCTTAAAAAAATAGAATATGTTTGTAAAAATTTGGGCTCACTTTAGGGGTCCAAATAGCAAAGATAGGCTAGAATAAGGTGCCTTTATCATAATAGGGGGTGTAGGTATCATTTTAGCTTGTTCCTAGCCCTTTAGGAAGACAATTTGACTTAGTTTCTAAAAGGATAAGCCTAGGATGCGGGTTTGACTAAGTCAAACCCTAAGGCTACCCATTTTTTCCTTTTCCCATCCTACCCCTCTTGCTTGTTTTTCAAGACTCCTTCACCTATAAATAGGAGGCCTACCCATTGTATTTTAGATGTTGAATTTGAAGAGAAAAGTTACTATGCACAAATTGTGTGAGGTGTTAGTGAGGCTTGTGTCATCTTAGCATTTAGGTCTCATCTTGAGTCTTTGAGAGCTCTCAAGTGGCGGCCATCAACACTTATCTTGGAAGAAAACCACACTCCAAGTGGCATGATCCACCTCTCTTCCATCACGTAAGCTTTTTCTTTCCTTCATCTCTTCCATTCTTTCCATTATTCCATTAATCTGTGTGTTCTTATGTTCTTGTTTTCATCCTTTGTCAATTCGATTTTCATTATGTTCTTGTTTTTCCTGTCATGCTCTTTTACATTTCGCCCTTCATCACCAATCACCATATTCTTGTATTTTTCATTTGCCCTCTAGAAGTGAACCTTCACACTTACTTAACCACTTGGTTATGTTCGTGTCTAGTGGGAATCTTCTTTGGGTTCTCACCTTATAATTGCTAAAAAAATCTCAATCTATGTAAAGTGTCACATCTAAAATGAAGCAATCTAAAATCAACTCACATCACCCTCCAACCGATGTTGCTGCTACTAGCCACCCCTTGGCGCTCCTTGGAGGAGATTCTAAGTTCTCCAGGGGCGTTCAAATTGGGTTGACGTCGACCGAGGAGAATCTTCTCTCCTCGAGTTTTGAAGACGGATTGCTCTCAGTTGCAATTGAGTTGCATTGCTGAGGGGTCGTGCTGGCTCGGCTGGTTGCTGATACTTGCAACTGGAACTTTACGATCTCCAAGCTCGGATGGTACCTACAAAAGGCACTCCGACGCTTAAGTCAAACTTCAGCACTCGACATTCAGTGTTTAGTACTAGATGATAACGTACCTGATCCTTTGGGATCTGTGCTTACTTATATAATTATTGTGGGTTGTTGTTGGACCTAATAAAAGCACATTAATTAATGATGAGTCATTGATTAGTTTCGTTATTAGTTATGTTGATCAGCCTAGATCGAATGTTGAGTCTCTTGCTCTGTCGTTCGGATCCTACCAATATAATATTTCTTATCTTATATTTTTTACTAAATTTAATCAAAATAAAACATTCTCATTAGTTTCGTGACAATGTATAGTGATCTGTATCGTAAATCATAAGGATTCTAATATGAACAATGTATCATTATTTAACAGTCAAAATTTAGGAGAATTGAGACGGATCATAGTATTTTTAGAAACTTAAAACGAAAATTTTAAAAAAAAATGAAAGGCTAAATATATAATTAACCTTAAAATATATGAAAATAACACTAAACTATTAACAAGATGCAATTATTTAACAAAACATAATTGATTCCTATGCTATAAAATTTGAATCCCAATAGTAAAAAAAAAACATTTTAAAGAACTATTCTTTGTTGTAGATCTGTAGGAATTCTTTTTAAATGAACGTGTCTTTGGCAGTCATTAGTCTTCTCATCGAGCAATATGCCATATCTTAATTTCATGGCAATTTTATTTTATTTTTAAATTTTCATTATTTTCAAGCATATTTAATATTTTAATTATAAATTTAAATTAATAATCATCCCTAAAAATTATTTGTTGTTCATATGAAATCCTTTTTATCTTCACTTATATATTGAAATTTTTTAAAATATTGATGCGTAATAATTTTGTTTCTACAATTTATTCATTTAATAAATGTCATTTATTATTCGTTGTCATAATAATAACGATAAATATTCATCCGCCAAAATAGTAGTTATCATTAATTTGTAAATTACTAGACTCTCCTAATTGTTGTGATTTTTTATAGAACTCCTTTAAAATTGAATGATATATTAATTATACTTTAAAAAACATCTTTAATTAATTCAGATGTTTTTACTAAAATAAATAACATAAAGTTTATCTCTTATAATTTGAAAGTAAAAGCATACACTTTTCCATGTGACTAATTTATTATTTTCTACTATTGTTTTAAAATAACGATTAAAGAAATTATAAATAAAAAAAATGGAGGGAATATTAGTTTATAAAACCGGTAACAGAAAAAATGTATAACTGAAATCGCAGAATATTCGTGTAAAAAAAAAGGCAAACTGACGAAAAAACCAACAAGTGTGGACCGACATTACGAGAAGTATACCGCTAAAATGGTGAAAACGCAGCACGCGTTGGCCAATCCAATAAGAAGCGTGATGACGTGTCACCATCCAATAACAATCAGCCACGTGGCAAATCCACGTAGCATAGCTTGGCACACACTTCACACTTCTAAGCTCCTTCTTTCGCCATTCCGTCCTTGTTATTATTATTATTTCATTATTTGATCCTTTCTTCACTCACGGTTGCTTCTCCCAACGGCGTTTCCTTCATTCAATACTAAATAATAAAAAAGAAACCGAACCGTGCGGATCTCATGGAGGCCCACGGCGGAGGGCTCCGTCGAATCTTGGTCCTCGCCTTCTGCGTCGCCGGAATCTGGTCGGCCTACATCTACCAAGGCGTTCTGCAGGAAAACGTGTAAGAATCCGAATCCGCTCCGAAATTCTCGCAAGGAACACGTGTTCGAAATGCCGTTACTCGTTGCTATGTTTTTTTAAATTGTTTTGGATTTTGTTTCAGGTCGACGAAGCGATTCGGTCCGAACGGTGAAAGGTTCGAGCACCTTGCGTTTCTGAATTTGGCGCAGAATGTGGTGTGTTTAATCTGGTCGTTTATAAGTAAGATTCTATTGCCAATTACCAATTACTGTGTAAATATATTTGATTTGAGTTTGTGTTTCATACGTTGTTACTCTAAAACTAATTGGAAATTACGTGTGTATTACTTTTATTTCAATAACATTTTTGTGTGTAGTGATAACGATATGGTCTAGTGGAAATTCTGGCGGTGCTCCATGGTGGAGTTATTGGAGCGCTGGAATTACCAACACCATTGGTCCTGCAATGGGAATTGAAGCTTTGAAGTATATTAGTTACCCTGCTCAGGTGTGATTTCTTCAACACCTTTTTTTTTACCTCCTTTTTTTATTTAATTGCATTTTATTAATCTGATATGGAAGTTATGATTTTAACCGAAAGTGTTGTTAATTTGGAGTAATGCCAGTGGTTAGACTAGACATGAGCTTTTTTTAGGGGGGAGGAGGATTTATATTTTGAATTAAAAGTTAAGAGTAGTAAATCGATTTTGGTATTATGTACGAAATCCATTCTTCTTTCTTGAAAAATCGATGAAATGTCAAAAACTATTCTACAGGATTAAAATAAAAGGATAGTATGGTAACACACACAAGCTATCCTTATCTAAGTTGAAACAAGTTTTTTTATATATATGCTGCATTGTGCAGCATTTGTGGTGGACTTATTTTTCAGTCATTCAGTGTTTTCGGCATGAGGCTGTAGGATATTTTTAATCGGGGATGTTAACTTTGCTACTTGCAGGTGCTGGCGAAGTCTTCCAAAATGATTCCAGGTCAGTATATGGGTTCATAACTTGCACTTTAATTAAAGAAATGGGAAATTAGCTGATTTTTTTTATTTCTTCTGCATATTCCCTGAATTTATGATTGAATTATATCACTATATTGTGTGTCTATGTTTTTGTATACTTATGGTTTACGGGGAACTAGGGATAGCTTGTACATGAATTTCACTTTATTGTCAAAGGAAGTGAATCTTTTTGCATTTTACCCATACCATGGATACACTTGTGGTTATGTTTTTTTTTAGACTTTTTACCTCTTGTACTTGTGCATTTGACTTGAGAATCCATCGTGATTTGTATCTTAAACTTTTACTTATCATGCACCCACCCATTCTTTCCGATTTGCTTATGGATCAATAGTTAAATTTCATTATTTTTTACCTTCATTTGAACATGCTAAATAGAGGAGCTTCTGGCAGGGACTGACATATAAAACATTTGGAAGAAATAATGATAGAAAAATCTTATAATAATCTTTTCGTTGTTTTTTTAAAATTTAAATTTATCCTCAGATTATGCAAAGGTACTCTTAAATGTCTAACAAAAGATTCACTTCACCTTAATGCAGTTATGCTGATGGGTACTCTGGTATATGGGATAAGATACTCTTTTCCGGAATACGTTTGTACATTCCTTGTTGCCGGAGGGGTATCAACATTTGCTCTTCTAAAGGTTAGGAACTTCTCAGAATAACAGAGCCCGCTCCTCTTATCAAGGAAAGTTTTTTAGTGTATGAACCCCAGCTTAGCATTATTTGTTTATGCTAATTACAGACGAGCTCAAAGACAATCAGCAAGCTGGCACATCCAAATGCTCCCCTTGGCTATGGGTTGTGTTTCCTGAACCTTGCTTTTGATGGATTTACCAATGCTACTCAGGATTCATTAAAAGCAAGGTAATAATAGAGAAGTTTCTCTCTTTTTGTTTTGGCATATAGCAATTCTGTCTGTCTTGTTGACTACCAAATTTAGCATGCACTTCCTTGATTTCCTCTTTACTATTTTCACACCCCCTTCTTCCTCACTCCCGTTGTATCCTCCTTTTTCTTTTCTTTTAATGAGAACATTTTTCTAAATGTAGCAGTTCTTGAAATTGTTTCTCTAATTGGTGAACGTGTTGTCTTTTTTAATCCTGCTATGAAGTATGAAATGCAGTTATATTTATTATCCCAGTTAAACACATTTTTAGAGTTAAGTTCAATGGTGATGGCTGATTATATGAACCAAAATGGATTGGCTTAGAATTTGAGGCTTATGTATTTTAACCTACACTGAAATAGTGGTCCTCCATAGGATTTTCCCTGGTGAATAATTTAATAGTCTAGTAAACAAAACTAAATATAAATTTTATGTTCCTCTTTCCCATGTAATGTTGGTTGTAGGTAAAAAACTACATTGAACTTCGTTGCTTTCACATGTCAAATAGTTGGACTTCTCTTCGAAGTTGACTTCTGAAATCTCAACGCTGTTGGGCTTTACTAGTGGCAAATGATAGTTGATAACATCTTAAATACAGATTCATTCATGTTAATTCTATTATTTATAACTATTGGTTTGGCTTACCAGGTATCCAAAAACAAGTGCCTGGGGTATTATGCTTGGCATGAATTTATGGGGAACCATATATAATTTGATTTACATGTTCGGATGGCCCCATGCCAGTGGATTTGAGGCAGTTCGATTCTGCAGACAGTATCCAGAGGCAGCATGGGATATTTTTCTCTATTGTTGCTGCGGTGCTGTAGGCCAAAATTTCATCTTCTTGACTATAAGCCGGTTTGGCTCTTTGGCAAACACTACCATCACTACCACCCGCAAATTTGTTAGCATTGTGGTATCTTCCGTATTGAGTGGGAATCCCCTGTCAACGAAGCAATGGGGGTGTGTTTTTATGGTGTTCTCAGGATTGTCTTATCAGATCTATCTCAAGTGGGAGAAGTTGCAGAGATTGCAGAAGAAAAGAAAAGCCATGTGAAGCCTTCAGCAATTTTGAAGTCAGAACGTTAAATACTATCCTAGTTAATTTGCCCCTTACTAAAATCTTCAAGGTTCAATGAACCGGGTTTAGGTTTATGCAAAAAAATATTTGTAATTTTAATTAAATAGATACTTTCTGAGAAGTACAAAGTTTAGACCCCATTTTGTCATTCCTTTTGCCTTTTTTTAGTTGCCTGTATTTTACTGAAGAGCTAGATTTAGTTTTATAGCGTAATACTAAGGTAAAGTTTTATACTCTCTGTAAACGTGATTTTAAGAATATGTCATCTCGTTTGTTTAGAGATTATAACAGTATTGTATGAGCGCCAAAATTAGATTTAAATAGTAGTGGGGTTAGAAATAAAACTAGCTTTACAAAATTGTTTGTACTAGTTTATTTTTCTTCCATAATTTTTCGGTTCAAGTTTGTTTACCTTATTTCTTTTAAATAAAACTTATAATCAAAGTGCAAACACTTAAGGCTGACAAACTTGAGTGCGGAATATTGTATGGGAGAATTTGGCTGAAGGTGTTTTTAAAGAAGAAAACCAAATTAACTAATTAAAACGTTTTAATGTCATTTTATTGAACCAGCAGACAGTAATTGTTAGTATTTGCATTAAGAACAGCCAAAAAAGAAGAAATTTGCGGGTTAAAACTTAAAAAATGAGTGGTTGGATCTCTACAGACAAACTCACTTTAGAACAGGTGGGGTACATGTCCATTATATAGAGTTGAGCTTTATAAACTAATTTTAAAATCAGAATAGATCAACGTTACTATTTTGGCCACAATAATAATTTCACTGTGTAATGCCACAAAATAAATGAACGCATAAATAGAATTTTTTCTTACAAAATTCAGTTGAGCCTTTGACCAGCTAATATGTTTAGGCAAGATGAACTCGTTAAGTGAGTGGATATTGGTAGGTCAAATGAGTCAAAGAGTGCCTTCCCTCGAGAAAGTTAACAGTATGTGCTTTATTTTGTAAGGAGTTCCCTCCCTCTTTTTACCAATCTCTAGTCTTTGTCATTATTATTACTTTGTAAGGTCTTCCTCCAACACCATGAACTAATGATCCTAAATATGAATTAGTTCCCCCCAGAGATGCTCTTCCGCAAAGCACAGTCCATACTCAATGGCAAAACAACCATGTGAGCTGAAAGAAAAGAGCGAGAGAAATGTTTGCATGCCTCTCCGTCAGTCCAGGGTCTCAGGTATGCTGGGCAGTGTTTGTAAGCACATAACTTAAGCATTCTTTATATTTATGAAGTTATGACTTTTTGAAACGAAATAGAGCTCATGTTGCAAAAAGCTGTGTTTTGCAGTAGTGAGGGTCAAACTTGCAATGAATTGGTTGCCATTTTGCTAACAACAGTTCTGAGAGGTTATTTGGCATTGTTTTCCTTTTCATTTCTCTTCTTGAAAATGGGGGTGGGGAAGTCAATGTGAAACTTTACTTTCATAATTTTCTTTGAGACTTAGTGTGTTCGTACCTGTTACTTTTCCTACTGAGAACTCCTGGCTTTACTTTTCCTTAGTTTTAAGAATTGTCTACACATGGTTGTTTTAAATCCGGGTTAGACATAACAGAAACAGTATTGCACACCAAGCCAAAATGCATTTCCACTCCAATTATAATTATGTTTCAGTACATCAGAACCGAAAAGGAATAAAAAATGTTTATTCTATGATCTATGCACACCGAAAACAACAAAAGAGGAATCCAATTTGCCACTGGTTAATCTTTTGCTCTCTTTTTTTCTTCTTTCTCTTCTATCTATGTCTCTGTTCATTATATGTAGTAGGATGGCGAATTGCCGGAGTATACATACACTCAGGATTACTTGTATCACACAGCAAACTCTGTACAAAAAGGGAAAACCAAGATCACAAGCTGGATTGGAGAAAAAACAAACCCAGAATGATATCAAAACAAACCAAAGAATGACACACTAAGAAGTAAGCACACTATTTTTTCGGTGCAAGTATCAAGAAAGGTAAGGTAACCCTCTGGGGGTAGGGGGAAGAAAAGGACACTGTTAGATGTGTTGATGATCCTCAGAATGTACCATAACATTCTGGAGGAGTGTACGGCTTTCAAAATTTTAGGCAGAACAAAATTGCAATCTTTCTCAAACCAGGCAGAGAAGAACTAACAGGCCCGATTGCCATGGGTAGGGAGAAAGGATTCAGTAAAGGGAAAGGACTTGAGAATGTTTTGTATTTCAGATGAGTTAGAGTTTCAGATTAGGAGGACTCTTTTGCAGAGAGGCGGTTGTGATGGGTTGACACTTGGTTTGAGCGATGGAGATTCCATTCCAAGTGTTTTCATAAGGAAGTTCCTTTCCTGAAAAAAGGGTAAAAAATAATGTCAAAAGAAAGAAAGAACATGGTTACTGCTATGCTAAACATTAAAAAAATGATTATGCATAAACAATTTTAACTATCAGTTCACAACTCCATAGTCAAGCAAGAACAGACAAAGCAGCAACTTAGATAATGTATTGTTGCAGCAAGAATATTAGATGTCTGATTTGTATTCTACATACATAGATGGTGTTAATAACTTACAGCTTACACTCTAAATCCTGTCACAAAATTTTCCCTGTTAGGTAAGAGGTTTCTTGCTTCAATAGTTTTCAGCAGAAAGATACTATATTTGTAAGCTTCACCTATATATGATAATGTGTATGTTTGTTTTGTCAGTATTATATTAGTATATTTTCTTAGTGACGAAATATAGTGTATTTAAGTGTTCAAGAGATGAAAACTTTTTTTGACTAAAATATCTTCTCATGGAAACAAATACAGCTTCCACCTTTTGTTAGTAGTTATTTGAGTTGGGAGAAGCAGGACTAAAGATCTGGCTATATATATTGCATAATATATACTATATAAATATGTGCTAATTAAAGGAGAAAATATGATGCCTCAAAGTAAAAGATATTATAGTTTTGAAGCATGTGTTATAAAATATAATGGACCTTCCTCGAACAAGAATTTTAAGCTAAAAAATCTTTAAAAAAAAATTAAGAGACCTGTATAATGATTTATCCTTTATCCTCCTATGACTAGCCCCACCATTAATAATACCGAAGTATTCAACAATAAATGGTATTCTGAAAGTCCTCCTGCTGATAAAAGTTGATTTCTTAGAAGTTAAGAACTACTATAACTATTGAGGGTACAACTTGTATGTTACATTGGTTTAGTATGTCCCCTATTTGTCATTATTACAAGTATAAATGCTTATTAATCAGACTGTTGTCTATTACTCATAAATTTTTGGCTGACTCATAACTTACACTTTCTGAAAATTGAGGGCTAGGAATTCCAGCAGTTAAGGATCTAAACAGAGGTGTAACTTGAAGAGGTGAACTGAACTCCTCCGAACATGACAAGGCAGAAACAATGCCATCATTGTTTATCTGTTCCTCACAAGATGGGAATAAATCTGCTATAGAAAAATATATATCTAATTAGTGATTCAGGTTCATTGAAATGTTAGCAAATAAAAACAACTCTTCCTGAGGAAATTATAAAAAAAAATAACTTCTTGGTAAAAATATTTCCCGTTTAGGAATAACTAACAATTTAAATTAGGGAAATAAGTGGCTGCACTCTAATCAACATAGTGGTTATGGGACTTGATTATCTTACCTTGATCTAGAGTTGCTCTAGAAAGAACCCCTTGGTCACATCCCCTATCTTCTTCTGGATCTCCCATTTGTATATTCAGTTCAGTTCCAATATCCTGATGTAGTGAGTGTTCCAAATTCTCACAAGCTGAAAGAGGCAGTAGAGTTGATCCTGTACTATATTCAGAACTGCCTGGAGAGTCTTCGTATAGTTCCATTTGCCTATAATAGATTCAGAAAATATTAGATATTCCCAAAGTTCCCATCATATATTACACAGCTCTCTTGAAATCATACTTTCAATGAACATGAAGTACCTCCAGCATGGCTGGACTTCCTCACTACTGCTCTTCAAGTCCTCCAACAAATCTTTAAGATCTACAAGTTGTAAATCTGGAATTTTGTATCTGGGGATGTCTGATTCTTTGGTTCTGTTAAGAAACTCTTGAAGAACCTGCCATAAATACTTGCTGATCTCAGCTGGTGATGGGTTTGTCACAATCAAGCTGAGCTTCTTATATTTGAAAGTTAATCATGAATAAAGACTTTTCAATGTCACCACTAACTTTTACGATTTAGAGCTTCTATTCCCACACTTAAAGTAACTATTATGTTAAGGGACACGGTAGAGATACACAAATCACTGCTGGGCCTCAATCTAAAAGCTTTGCAATTTATAAATATTTCAAAGGCAGAAATTTTGCATTAGTGTAGAAATTATACATATCATATAATGCCTAATTCTGTGTGATTAGCAAATAATAAATTACCAGGGAGCTGAAGAAGTAAGCATTGTAAAAATCAGCTGGTACAGAAATACATACAAACATTATCACACTTAAAAAATAAATGAATAATATCCAGCTGAAGTACGAATCTGCTTTAGGTTTTTTCAAAGCCAGCATCAAATATGTTAAATGACTTCTATGATTTTCACGTTGATAGGCTTGACATTGTAAAAATTGATTTAATTTTGTTGATGTTAAACTTCTTATAATTTCTAATTTGGTCTTTGCATTTGAAGAAATCAACTGGAGTTTATTTTAAAGAAGCCCATAAAATGTTCAAAAGCAGAAGTTCTGAAACTTTCAAGTCTTACCTTCCATGCATTTTCAAGACTTTGATCCACGTTCTCTGCATCAACTTTTAGAGCTAGTGAGCTTAATAACTCTGCTTGTTGCATCAACGCATTTATCTTTGGGTCATCCTTTTTAAGGAATGTTCCTTGAATCTTGTTTTGGGCTACAAAAACATGATAAACCAAGAGTCACGTTAGATTTATACAATGGACAGTGTTATTTCAGGCTTACTATATTAATTAGAGGTGTTTGGTTATGTACTATTTTCATAATCAGTTTATTATGCATTTGCTTATAATTTAAAAATGTCACCTTGTTATCATTTAGTTTCCTTTTTGTTGGTTTCAGTTTCACCATTTCCTTCACAAAAACTTGAAAACAGGAAACAAAATACAAACAATGTGATATTTTTATATTACAAGCAAAAAGGTATTAAGTGAAAATGTAAATGAAAATAGAAACCAAACCAAACCTAACGGTGCATTTGTTCATAAAAATGTTTTATGTTTTCATTTTCAGTTTTCATTAATAATTACAAAAATGCCACATTGTTTTCACTATTTATCGGTTTTCAAATATTTGAATAAGATAGTGACAACATAGGAAATGAGGTGAAAACAAAGTGTCATTGTTCTAATTAATAATAAAAGCAGAAAATACTTCTGCAAACTAAAGACTCCTTAATCTTGTCCTATTCTCTTATTTTTAGTTCCACAACTGCAAGAATGAAGTTCTACACAATTCCCCTCCCCCTCCCCCTCCCCCTCCCCCTCCCCAATTTAAAGGCATTACCATAATCACTAAACTTCAAATTGCAGACATGATCCTGGTCTGGCAAGTTGACATTGCCAGAGTTTTGAGCTAAAACTGCAAATGGTGCTCTTGACTGTTGATTTATTGGAATCCCATTTTGTTTATGTGCTCTGTCTCCAAAGTTGATCTTTTCTTCAGCATCAGGGATATGTGACCTCCTATATTGCAGTAGGATGACATGTTAATATTCTCCTTAATAGAATTTGTATACTTTGATCTCTTAGTTCACCATACCTCATCTTCTTAATAGCTGCTGCAGATTCTGATGCAACATCTGTATCACACCTGTGCTGGAGAAAAGTCCTTTTGTTATTAGAATTGATGTATGAAGTGTTGTTCTCTTTTGCTAAGGCTTCATATTTTGCTCTCTTTTTGCACAGTGTGGAGAAACGGTTTTTCACAGCATTATCCGTTCTGCACCCAAAGCATTGAAGCATAGCAATAAGATACTGTTGTAAGAAAAAAATTGATTTTGTATTTCCATAAAGAGAAGAATGAAATTCTGATTACCTGCCTGAAACCACCTTTGCTATTTCTGTCCACCTGTTCCCAAATATTTTTTGAGCCTACATAGACAGTATTCAGAAATTACCTCACAGATTACATGTGGTCATAAATCATACAATTTTAAGTGCAACACAGTTGGTGTCATCTACAGAACTATACAAGCAGAAAAACTTGGTTACTTTCGGTTGTTTGTAATGTGATCGTGGTAGGGTAGAGTTTCAATAAAAATAAATGACTGCCAACTGCCATGATAACAGCACTTGCAATCCTTAAGTATATCAATGGATTGAGGTCCACCATACACAATGGAAAGACAGAAAATAAACAGTACAAGATGAAGTTCAAAATTTCCAAGTACTTTGTAAGATCACTATTATAAAACAAACTTGTTAAACTCGAATGACAACTGCTGTGGTATAGAAGAGTGGCTAAGGAACACAAGAAGCACCCATTTACCTCACATAAAAGCATGTCTTCCTCTGGTGACCATCCTCCTTTCTTGAAGTCAGAATTCAAATAAGTGTACCATCTGGCAAAGCATCATTCACTTAAGCATCAGATTGAGGATCAAAATTGAGCAGGAGGCTTGAAGGTCTCCATGAGCCAAAGGATTAAAGCAGAGGACCGAATAAAATATGATGAATGAATCATCATCAAAATTCAAAAACCATACCTTCTTCTGCACTGTCTTGTCGTTTTATCCTTGAATTTAGAAGCAATGATTGCCCAACTGCATATGGTCATGATAATTAAAATCCCTTAGTGTCACATATCCATGAAAAAAATGTAAAAAACACCAATAATATGACTATTGAATAACTCAAGGGAAGAATAACCAAAGGGCTATTATGGATTAAAGTTTGAATACTTTTCAGTTCCATGGATGCCAATCTGCTCCCTGAGTATATCATCCTCCTGCAACTCACATAACACTCATTAGACACCACTCCACAGAAGAAATTCAGAAATGAATAAGTGAAAGGAATATATAAGCAAAAAACAGGGGGAAAATAATTTTATAGTAAGAGAAGAAGGACCTCTTGAGTCCACGTCACAATGTGACGCTCCTTCTTCTTAGATTCTTCATTGACCAGCTGCTTCTGCTTCTGCTGCTTCTTCATATCTTCCTGCATGATCTTGTCTCCGTGTTTATGTTTATGTTTATTCTATTGGTGTGGCTCTCTTCCTTGGACGCTCCCTCTTTTTACCGAAGCCAAGTTGCATGCTAAAGCCAACGCTCCCCCTTTATAACGCTCCCTCTTTTCTGTAAATTTTATTGAAAAAGGAAAGCGAAATTAAAACAAATAAACAAAAAGGGGAAAGAAAGAAAGAAACCCTTCCTCTCTTCTCTATCATTCACCTTTTACACGCTCACCTCACACACACTGTTGTGTTTCAAAACGGCAACCGTAACAAGCATATATTCCCCTCTCAAAAGCCACCTTAACCAAAAGCTATTCAAGTGAAAGAGAAATGCATATGTATGGCTACAAGGTACTCACTGGCCTCGGATCCTAACTTTTCAGACCCTTTGATCTCACTCTCACTCTATCTTATTATCCCCTATAACCAAGCACAACACGACCAAACGCTCAAATTAGGGAGCCAAAACCACATGAAAGGAGAAAGACAAAAAGTGGGCAATGAAGAATACATATCAGCCTCTGTAAAGGGTACATAGGGTGGCATCAAAATCGTATTTTTCGAAACCCAAGAGAAGGAGCATGTGTATGTATTTTGATTTTGATGATATAATGTAATTACAGGTGCGTATAAAAGAGATAGCCCGGAAAGTGTATTTGGTTAGATCTAAAAAATTTGACAAACTTTATGAATACCGAAAATGAGAAAAAAAAAAGTGATGTTTTCAAAGTGCTCAAGTAGACAACAAAGAAATACCTCGACTATGAATATTACTTTGTCTTAGATTCTCATGTCTGAGTTATACCAAAAAAACTGAGAAGAGAAAACAAGGACGGTGGAGGTTGAATGCAATAAACTTTTAGTTAGAGCAGTGTAGTCATTAGGGTGTACAGTTGTACTAGGAAGTGATGTTTGTTGGGTTTTGTTTCACCACTCCTTTCTCTCTCTAACTTTTCCAAAACGGTCACACACACTTGAAAAAAAATAATTATTGTACAAAATAAAATAAAGGGTATACTACAGAAAAAAAAATATAGATACTTAGGCCAGTGCGCGGGTATGAAGGGAAGTTTGAAAATAACGCTGAATTCCATGAGCTACGTGCAGTGTGCAGTGTGCAGTATATCATGGCGGCGTAGACTAATAATGTCCACTATGCACTTTGCACCATTAAGAAACTTCAAACACAGATAACAGTGATACCATTGTAAATACTTTTGTAAACCATTTATCTTAGTCTCAATGAACATTTTATGCATAAAAAAAAAGGGTTCATACCACAACATATGATGATGATGATACGATACTGCTAAAGTTAGAGAGAACACCAATTGTGATGTAACATCATATACTGATGCAACTATTGTGTGTCATGTGTGTGTTTATATATACAAATGTAATATGATGAGAGATGTATAAGGTTGTTATTTGAATTTTTGTGATTTTTAAGGAGACATGAGAAGGTACGTGAGCTAGAGCTAGCTAAGCACTTTTGCAACGAGAATAAATGGTTCGTGACTTGCATGTGCTTCATTTATCTTTGCATCTCTGGTCACGCTTCGAAGTACCATTCAATTTGTTTCCCTTTTTCCGCCATGGTTGTGGAAATTTTTGGATTTCGAATTCTGGCTGGCTCACTCATTTTGGTGTAAATGTTTGTGTGAAGAAGTGTGAGGATTTGTCCATTGCCAGCAATGTGTTTTTGAATTTTCTCAGAGGATTGAACATGTTGTTACGCACACATCTATCTCTCTCACCAATTAGTGCGTGAAATTTTAAATGCCGTTTTTAAAAAAATGAATGTATGCATACATAGGTGTATATTGAGGAATGGTATACTACTAGTGTCTGGTTTTTTTTCTTTTTTTAGTTTCATTTGAATGATTGACAATTATCTTGTCGAAGGATGATTTGAAAATCTAATGAAGATGTCGGACAAATAAAATCAGGTTAATTCACTTGCTTTCTATTGCCTTAATTCGTTTAATAATTTGTTCATCTTTGTTGGGAATTGCAAGCTAGATATTGCAAACATTGCTATTTCCAAGATCCATTATGTTGTTTAAGCATAATATATTTTTGATGTCTGACGTTGAAGGAGAAATACTTTCGAAAATGTGTGCAGCTTTTTTCCATGAGCAAATTACTTTATGGACGAAATTAGATATATAGTAACAATGAGACGTACAAATTTTATCCCTAGAAGTATATATTTTTAAAATATTACATTTATTCAATATTTTGTATTGAATTGTTTTTCAAAACGTGTAATTAGATTAAAAGTCTTTATTATGTTTCTCTTTTCAAAATATATTATAATACGAAGTATTTGATTATCTTTATATTATTTTGATATTGTTATTTCATTTTAACAATATTTAAAATAAAAACTTATAACGATGTAAAATTATATTCAATTGTTAAATTGAAAAAAATTTATATATATAGAGAATATAATATTTTTTATCAACAAAAAAAAAATCACTTTAGGATGGTCTAACCCTTATACAAAACATGAAAATAAACAAGTCTCACCCAAACTCACACTCGTAAAGGGGTACCAACACCTAACAGAAAATACCAAAGCACTAAAAGAAGTTGTCACACCTTAAAACAACATTTAATCTAACAAGTCAGATAAACAAATCAAAGAGCACCAACATACCATAAACACCAAGACTTAAATCCCTATATTGTCTCACGGATAAACATCACACAACCCAATCAAAACACCCAGCCTAAAAACAACAACCCACCAACCTAAAATGAAAGCATACAAACAAAAGTGAATTCAGACAAACCAAGGGGCAAGACATCAATCTGAATAAGAGAAGCAAGCATATGGTACTTTAGAGGTAACCCAAGACCAAGCCTTCAATTGGGCCAAAGAGAAAATTTCTGAATGATTCACCACTCTATCATTGAAAATGACCTTATTCCTATGACTTCAAATCTCCCTTACCACTGAAATCCACACACTCTCCAAAACTAAGTTGACATATTTAGATGCATTACTAGTATTGAACTGAAGGAGGTGTGAAAAGGAATCGTGAGGAGCAACCGACATCACCCCTAATCACGTATAACACAGGTTCCAAACTAACCAGGCAATTCTACAACCAAAAAACATATGGTTAGTTGACTCTTCTTTTAACCCACACAAACAACAAAAAATATTTTTAACCACTACTCCTCGCCTAACCAAATTAACTTTAATGACAATCTTGCTTTCAGCACCCTCCAAGCATTAACTTGAGCCCCAAACAAAACCTTAATACTCCAAAAAAAAATTATACAAGCGCGAGTGATCCCCTTCAAGCTCTTCCCTTAAAATATCGTAAGCAGAATTAACCAGAAACTCTAAAGACACTCCATCTTTTCAAGACCAATTGTCATCATTATCCGAGTCAAGACTCAACCCTTGCACCACCTCAAGGAGCTGATAGATCTGAGTCTTCTCCTACTTAAAAAGACTCCTTCACCAAACTAAATTTCACCTCCAAACAAAGTTATCCTAAACTCTGCAAAGATCCAACATTATAATTTTGTTAACACATAGGGAGAACAACCACAAAAAATTACATTTCAAAGCAACGTTATCCACCCACCTGTCTTCCCATAATTTTATACCCTTCCCATTAATGCAGTTATTACCCACAAAGAATATAATATATAATATAATATAACATAACATCTTTTCTATTTGTTTACAGTTTTAAATATATTAAATTACATTTTTTTAGCTACTTGTCAATAATCAAGATAGAAACAAAATTGTTTATATTTCTTGTAGTTTTTAAATAGAAATTTATCTCCTTTATATTTTTAATAAAGGACGCTCAATTTTTTTATATTTTTAATAAAATGACACTTACTTTTCTTATTTTATTTAAAAATATTATATTAACTAAAATTTCAATAAAAAATATGAAAATTAAACTAAAGTTTTCACATATATAAAAATGGAAGATTTTTTTTTTATTTCTATAAATAAAATAAGAAAGATGATCAATGTCATTTTACTAAAAAAAACATAAAATAAACTAATGTCATTTATTAAAAACATATGAAAAATAAAATCTATATTTTAGAAATAAATAGAACATTAGGCAAGAAGGAAAGTGAGTGCAATTTCTCCTCATTTCTTTTAATGATATGCTAAAACACTTTCTTTCCTTTGGTTTTTCAAAAGATAAGACTAATTTATAGATAAACAAAGGTCATTAGTTGAATACTCAAGGTCTTTCTTCTTTTTACAAGTCGAGTTAGATGTATAAACTAGAAAGAATTAAAATAGTATACTACATACCATAATAAACATTTATTTATTAAGACTGATGTACAATTTGGACAAATATAAAAACTAAAATAAATAATTAAACCTTAAATATGTAACATACCAAAAATTTGGATTAACTACCTATTCATAATGTTAGAAGCTATTGTGAATAAAAGAATATATTTGATAAATGTGTATAATACAATTGAAAGGAAATATATAACTGTATACTTAACAGTCTAATACGTAAACTTAAATTGAATCTAAAACTTTATATCGAACTTGACACTACAATAAAATCATCAAATAGAAACTAATTTTTAGAGATCAAAATAATTAGTTGCAATAGTAACTAAATTAGAGACATTTTAAAAACTAAAAAGCAATTTGGTTACTAAATTAGCTTCTATTATTGTTAAATAGTTTCTAAAATTGTTAAATACAAAAGAGTGAGAAAGATTAATTCAGTCTCAATTTTCTCAATTGAATTATCTTAATAGTTTACTTTGTTTTCATTTAATTTCTCACGTAATTCATAATACCAATGACCTTTCAATCAAACTTTCGCACATCTTTTGATATTTAGTGAATACTATACATTGAGATTTTCTTAAAAATTGTTCCTTGTGGGTTCGATATCCATTCTTAGAGACAATTTATTACTTATGACTCGATACACTTGCCGAAACTAAGTCATCATCCTTCTCACTAATTTAGCATTTTAGACAAAGAGTCTCATCTTTACACTTTCTGAAAACATACTCGTGTGTCAAGAAAATTCTTAAAGTCCCTCCATCTCATGACAATAGAGATAAAGCTTTCTTCATCACCTCAGTATTCAGAATCTCAAAATTTTGTTGTACAAATAATAACATGAAATGCTAACAAATTTACTAATTAATAACTCGATAGAAAATTATTTTATGCATTGTTGAAGGAATGTTGAAATACTTCAATATCTTATCATATGAAATCCTTTTTTTTTGTCTCTTCAACCTCATCCATGAGATGAAATTATAATAGAAACATGAAATTGTTTTGTGAGTCATAAATAACTCCTAAACCTAGTAATATTTGGAGAGAAGAAAGATCCACATTAACATGTGTTTGACAATTCATTTTACAGTTAGCTAAGGCAAGTGAGTGACAAATATACTTGGTTTGCTCTTTTTACTACAAAACCTTAAATTCACCACAATCCTATGATCAATCTAAACTATATTTTTTTTCCTACAATACGTTTTATAATTTTTTTTATAATTCAATCCTTAAAATTTTAAACAATCAATGATTAAACTAATTTAGTCATTCATATGGGCTAAAACAATTAATTAGTTCCTATAATTTTTACTATTCATAAGGTCTAAATTATAAATTTACAAAATTAAATGACACGTTGTATTTTAAATTCAAAAACCAAAATTTCATTAACAACAACAATCCAATGATGACATCCATGTATTGTCATGATTGAAATCCCCCAAAACAATAATGATTTTAAGTTTAATCATAAAATGGAGATATGAGCTCAATGATGTACATTGACTAAGAAAAAATGTTCGCCACGACAAATGGAAGAGAGATGGAAGGACCACCACAGAGGGATACCTAGAGTGCGCAACACCACAAAAAACTTGTTGTCATCGTTGAATAGGAAAAAAACTCGCAAGTTCATCATTCATGCCCTACTACTACAACAAAGGAAAAGAACACCATAAATTTAAAATATTTGTATACATTTTACATATTTATCGCAAATTAAGTCCAATGTAAAAAAGTTGAGAAAACTTTCAAAAATACCACTGTTCTTGCTGGTTGACTCTCGTGAGAAGCTCCACTTACGATCTATCTCCTATGGAATCTTGTTTTACTTCTTCTTGTTGTACTGGAACGTGGCTCTGTTGAAACAGAGGGGACTCTACCTGTTGATCACACTCTGACGATCAAGTTAGTGAGAGCTTACTAAAATCAAATAAGTATTTAGTTTCAGTATCAGAAACAACGTTTCTTTATCTGGGGTCTCAAACCCTTTTTATAGCTTACTAGTTTAACAACTTTCATCCACGAGAATCTAATATCAACCGAAAGCATACGTAACAAAAAACATTATATTTATAGGCACTTTCACTCACGGTACTACAACAAAAAAGAATCTTATCTCTACTGAGAGTATAAACTAATAACAGAAAACCACTTGCCAACAGGACACCACCTTAGGCGCTAACAATGGGAAAGTACTATGTTTACATGGGCACCCTTACTCACGGTGCAACGTTATCTTTTCAACATGCATGTAACTTAACCACTACATGCCCTAAAATGCACACTTAGGTTAAAATATATTTTACTAATAACCTTATATTATCATATAATAAAAATATTATCTTAATTATTCTTTAACATGCTTACCGATATAACTGGGCCATAACTCATGACTCACACCATGGGCCCAACTACCGAGATGACCTACCCACACCTGTGCACCGAGCTCCGAGCACTGAGCGCTTTGTCCGGTACAATCACCAAAAAATTTTACATTAAATTTTTAGATATTTTATATAAACTCAATAACATATTCTTTTAAGTTGTTGTTCTTGTCGGTTGACTCGAACGACAGTCTCTGGTCCGCCTGTCTCCGCCTGAGAATCGAACTTCCTCGAGTTGAAGAACTTCTCACCTGCAAAGACAAAAGGCGGCTTGGCGGTCGTTTGCACTCCGACGCTCAAGTCAGTATTGGGGCAAAGAAACAGTAAGTGAATAAAGTAGTTTTAGTCTTAGAAACGGTGTACCTTGCTAGGGTTCTTATCACCCTTTATATAGGTTGTAACTAGGGTTACTTCTGTTTTGTTACCCATATCTAGGGTTCCTGGGATAATGTCCTTGCGCCGCTATTACATAATCTTAGCGTAATCTGGCACATAAGACTTCCCTTTACTGGAGTGTTACGACTAATAGTATGGCCGCCAAGGTACCAACTCATGAACCACTGCTGCGGGGCCATATGTTCCTTGGGTGTCCTAAGTATTCACGTGTCATGCATGCAGTCTTCCCTTGGAAACCCTAACCCTAATGGGTCTCAGTGCCTCCAAGGAACACTTGCTTGTGTCGTACCCGAATGTACTATACACACCCCATGCATGATCCTCTCGTGACTTAGGTCTTTTCTTATATCTGGGTGTTTATCTGGTATCTGATAAGATTTATGGGGCCTACCTTACATGGCCCACCATTATTATCAGGCACCGATGTCCGATGTCTTTCTCTGACGCCGATGTCTGAGGTCTTCCTCTGACGTCGATGACCGATGACTGGTCTGTACAGTTGTGTATTATAATTTTAAAATAAAATAAATATTTTAAATAAATTTTCTATATTTGAATTCTTTTTCACTGTTATTATCACTTTTTTTTAATGTATTCAACATTTGCATCCACAACATTTTATTTTTGGGCGGTTTGCTTAGCATTAAGTAAAGTGAGACATTTTGTCAATGTAAATCAACCTTCTGTCCGTTTTTGTCAATTTGATGATGACAAAGTAAGTTAAACTATTTTGTAAACTAATTTGATTAAATTACCAACAAGAATTATATATATATATATATATATAAAATAAACTCAAAGGGTAAAAAAAAAGTTAATCTTTATAAATTAAAAATGATCTAAAATTATTCATCAATAAGATATAAGTTACGAAAAAGTCACGCTGAAGCCAAACTTTAGGTAAAAGTTTCTCCGAGAAGATTTATTTAATCAACATTTCCCCATCAAACGTTTCAAGGTTTCTCTATCCCTTCCGTCTTGTAAGGGAGTGTTAACATTTTCTCATACGTTAGAAACTATATGCTAAATGCTCTCTCTTGCCATATTTTTCAAATCAATTTGCTTTCAACCCAATTAATGTGTATAAAGTCTACAATCTACGTTTCTCAAGTTAGAAATTCACTGTTTTTCTAATTCTAGGTTTTTCATCAAAAAGATACATTGAAGGAATGTAAATTCAAATTCGACCGTTACATGTATGATAAAAGTCCAACTTTTGGTCTAATTAGGTACTTCCTTATAAGTGATCAACAATATTAATGAACAAGTTAATGATCATATATTCAACCAAAAATAGCAATGTCTTCCAAACATAAAACACCCTTATCACGTTTTCTTAACATTATCTTTAGTTAGAAATGTATCTTTATTTTCAAAATATGGTGGACAAAGAATATTACACCCAATATACCATGCAATAAATGACGCAATTAAAGCATAAAGTCAATTAAATTATCCATAAACATCCCAAAATGAAAGAAACCTAGATGCTTTAAATTGAAAATATAAAAAACAGCATGACGGAAAGATATTTATTGGCATGAGCCCACATCGAAGTGACCTAAACCTAACAACGCTGGAATTTAGGATAGATTTAAACTTACATTGATCAAAATTGAAACATTATGCAACATAGTGGGCCTCAAAATACCCATGGATGATTATTTGATTAATCTCAATTTAAAATAATAATAATGTATTTGTAGTCATTGTGGGAGGTTGATAGGTGTGAAGAAAGTATGGGTAACATATATTAAAGGCAACCCACTAAACCCTAATGTGCTTATGAGAAGGCAAAACTAGTTAAAAAAATAGGGTTTAACTTTAATTTTTATGGGACTAACCTATGATCTTAATTAACTTTTCATGTTGGTTCATAAAGAAACGGTTTTACCTACCAAGATCCACCATTTCCTACGTGGACAAGATGTTGTGTGCCACGTGGAGAGTTGAGAAAGAGAATGCATAAACTGCACGAGAGAGAGAGAAGCTTATCTAGGGTTTTGAATGTTGAAATGGTGGAACCCTAAGGACGCCATAAAACTACATAATGGCCACCTCATTGTCCCCTGTCTTCACACTCATTCATTGCCAAAACCCATGTCTTTACTCATACATATTGGACCCACCAAAGATTTTTTTTTTTCAAAAATAAATAAATGGAAGAGAAAAAACTTTTTAATTCTCACATTTTCTATCAAACCTCATTTTTTTTTTATTCCTGAGTTCATTCATCTAACTATTCAAAAATGTGTAAATTTAGTTCTTTATATTATGTTCAAACTTAATATTTGGAAGAAATTTAATATGAAAGAAATTTTTGCACAATTGAAAAAGAGAGGATGAAAATGTGAATAACATTTAGAAATAGATGCTTTTAGTAGAGGGAATCTGAAGCTGAAGTTGGAGTGAAAAAAGTGAAATGAAAAAGTAAATAAAATTATTGGGTGCAAAAGGAGTAGTGATAAGGGTATAGTCGGTGATATCTTGTTCAGTCACTGGGTGGAACCCCATGGAAAGAAAATGCTTTTCTTATAGCATACATGACCCAATGTTTAAACAAAATAGAGCAAATAGGTTTCAATTTTTTTTTTTTCAAATTTGAATTGAACACACCCTGGAGTATGATATATATATATATATATGTATATATATATATGTATATATATATATATATATATATGTATGTATGCGTGTATGAATGAAGTATGAACCTAGTTTGTGAAGTTTTGAAAAAGGAGAAAAATGCTGTGTCTTTCCATGCATCAAGCCAGGAATTTGTCATTTTTCGGCTATTGATTGGACATGGGCACTTAGTCCTTGCTCCTCTCTCCTGGTCCAGGCTTGACCGTATCAACCTATATAGCCTCATCTTTTTACAATGTATTCTATATATTTGTGCTAATGGGTCATGAAAAAATGATAAAGTTGATGCTAAAACGCGTTGATATTGATTTAATCTTTGACAAATCGCACGCAAGGAGTAACTGGACCCATTGCTTTGCATTGAATTTGAATTCTATCACCAGTATTTGATGCGTGTACATAAACAAATAATTAGCCCTGGTGTACAATATAATAATTTGAAAAGGTTGAATGACCGGGAAAAATGGTTGGTTATACAGTAGACTTAAATAGGGTCCTAGCAATTCTGGTTTTTACCATGTACAGTAAAGAGATGGGTGATGAGACATGCAAGCAGAGACAGAGAGAAAGGGAGTGATGAGGTGAGAATTTGGGTCATTGTTGTGGGATTGTAATGAGCACCTGGGAGCGGAATGGCATTTTCTCAGTGTCTGAACTCCCACCTTATATTGTTTTGTGAGAATCATAATTAACAGTCATGGCCATGGCATGTACAGCAAAGTTTGGCAAAATTGCATATCCTAAGTATTCAAGGGTCCCTTCAGAAAATGTACTGATTGATTATAACCTTTCAAATGCCATGGCCAGTTTTTCTAGACTTTTAGAAGGGGTTTTCCCACTAGCCTAATTTCTATGGACATTTCCTACCCCTCCATCCACAATCAAATATAAAATCAAGATGTGGGGAAATTGATATAATTCCACTGGCTTTTTCTGGCTAATTCAAGGTTTGTTAAGGTCCCATTAATGATGTGTGATGTTTTAGGTTCCATGCTTATCTGTAACATTTCTTGAATGCTTCAGAAATTAGACATTAACTCTGTACCATTATTGTGATGTGTCCAAGAGTAACAGATACAAAAAAATATGTTTACTAAGCCTAGTGACATAAGAATGGCCAATATTGAAGCCAAAAGAAATTGGTGAGTTTCTGATATAATCAGAAGAGACAGATTAACAACTCGTGTGATAGAGGCTAATGACTCCAAAATTAAATGAATATTATGATGGCAAAGACTATTAGGAGGTGAGTGGAGAGGCCCAAGTTCCCAAAGAGATTGATATTTGATTGGATAGGGAGGGTCTTATGTATATTCTTTTTATTAGCCCTTCATCATGTCAAACCCACCCAATCAATTGCTAAGCGCCAAGTGCCCCACTCTTTGAGCCCTTAATTTCTTTTGCCCAAAATTAGGGAAAGCAAATTAAATAAATTTGATGAGTAAGACATAAAGTAAAAAAACGTGGGGACTTTTCTTCACAGGCTCCCCAAACTGTATTCTTAACAAAAAGAAATAAATGTGAATCATTAACTACTAATATTCAATGACCATATGATAACTTTCATCTAAATGGCCTAATGGAGAATCCCCTATTTTTTTGGCAGTAGTTAACTTTTACCATAAGTCACTCTATTCTTCCTTTGGTTTTATTCAGTATCTCATCACTTTACACCTGCTAGTGACCACAAAGGTCACAGCAGAGGGGTCCCTTTTATTTGGAATAGATTTGGTTAATCTGAATGTACCTTTTGTTTTCACTATGACTTGCTTTCATCCCTTATACATGGCATATGTGTATGGTCATATATCAATCTGGGACAGTGAAACTGCCGAAAATCTAAAGTGAATACCATCTTTGAACTTGTTGTGTTGTAATATAGTCTATGGAGTATAAAGTTTGCTTTAACTTGGCCTCATTTGTTTTTACAGTCCAAATACAGGTCCCCTATTATTCGTTAGCCGTTTTACATTTAGAAAAGTTATATATTTTGATATATGATCTCTGTATGCTTCAGGAAGTGGGGAAGTAATCATTCCCTCTCTTAAATTCTCTCAGAAATAGAATACAACAAAACCAAAAAGCATGTGGAAAAGGGAGAAAAACAAAATTAAAGCTAGCAAATGGAATGTGAATATGTGGTATCAATAAACCTAAACAATATAGTTTCAATAATTGACAGGGTCCAAATATGCATGAAGAACATAATATATAATCTCAGAGTCTTGGTTTCTTAACCACGTTTTATGATCCTTTGTTATTCTTGCATAAGAAAAGCAATGTGTCTGGGGACAGCTTTGTCTGGTGAACTGCCTTTTCAACAGGGATACTATGTGAACTGTGTTTAGTTTTTGGCTAAGTACAGATTAATTTGTCTTGTTGTTTGTGCTTTCTTTTTGACATTCCTGTGATAAGCCATTCAATACAACTTAATCCCTTGCCTTTTCTTTCTAAAAGCCGCTGTTAGGATTTGCTTACGCTCCTTCATCATGCCCTTTTAGCTAAACCAATTTAGACTTACCAAAAAAGAGAACAAGAAGGTCCAAAAAGAAGACTGGAAAAGAGAGAGTGTTTTACCCTACATATAAAGTCTCATTTTATGAAGATGGTTCAACAACCACACACACCAATAACAAAAATAAAAAAAGTACAGGCAGCTAGCTAAACTTTTTACATATGCTCCTCAGTGATTTAATTGTTTGTTATCCCTCCTTCCTCTCTCCCCCTCAAGTACTATAAACTACCTTGTTGTGTCAAGGTTACTTTTCACTTAACAGTCATCTTCCATATGAACAAGAGTGGAGATAACTAATTTATATCACTTTTTCTTGCTATATATAGTTCAAAGGTGTCTAATCTAAGTCTAACTGGCAAAATGAAAAGCAGAACCACTTTGGCTTATTTTGTTGATGAGGATAATTTCAGAAAATTAATAGAAAGGACAATCAATAATGCTAAAGGATGAATTGACAATTTGAATGGTATTTTAATTTTGCATTATTAATGGTGTTTTCTGTTTCTGAAGAGGAGAAGATAAATTTATAGCAAATAAATTTCTGAAACCTTTGATCTGTGGCTGAGGTAAATGGTGTTGTATGATCCATGTAACTGATATGATTTGATTTGATTTGATGAGATGAGATTTTGTTGTTGTAATGGTACTGTCGATTGAGTGTCCCAATTTGTTACCTAAAATCAGTAGAATACATTTTTGGGGTGGTGGAAGATATTTGAAAAATGAAACCATTTTGTGGTGAAAATGTTGGGAGAATGAATGTGAACGAGGCTAATCTAAATAGCTTATTGCATTACAAGTGGCATGAACCAAAATCAAACTTGGCACAACGTGAAACAATGTCCCTACCCCTTTTTCTTTATTTTAATTTGTAACGCAATGAACAAAAGAAAAAAATATTCTTTGATTGATCCCATATGAAAAAGAAACAGGGAGCAAAGGCCCCACGTGTGGAACAGAATTTGAAGCTCATGCTATTATAATAATTTATCTATTTTTAGCTTTATGTAGATGTTGGGGTTCGTCTACTTGGGATTCCTACGTCCTTGTGGGAACCATCCTTTTGATATTAGAGCCACCTTTTCAATGGACTGTGGATTTTCACTTCACTTACTTTCTCTCCCTATCTTTTCTACTTAGCACGCTCTTGCAAAAGAAAAAGGTTTAGGAATCCTATGCCCCTCCTTATATTCCCATAGTTTGGTTCCTTTTGCTGTATCCCTTTTGAGATAATAATAATATTCCCATCCCATGTTATTATCACTCTCATGTATTTGCTTCCCACTGCTTCAAATTATGTTACTCATTTTACGTAACTGAATATGCAGAAGCTTCTGTTCAGAAAACCACTATTCTCATCATACACTTATCTTCTCACTGTACCTTTCTACTTATTATGACGTATATCCATATTAATCAAAACCAAAGTTTTATTTGCCTCACTCATTTCATATAAACCCACACAATCTTTCCAATTGATGTGCTCAACAAATTTGTGATGATGCGATTGAATTAAAACATATTACCTAATTTAACTTCACTGGAGTTGCAATAACAATCGAGAAAGTTTGTTTTGGTGAAGTACTAGAAAGCGACATTTCTTCACTTGCTCAAATTCCCGCCAACACAAGTATTTTGTATATACCTATGGAGGTGTTTGTTAATGGCCACCTAAGTAGATGAATTATTGGCATTTGATTAATATATTGTGGGGAGGTTGGTAGTGTTTTTTTCAATAGGGGAATGATGTTGTGTAAGCTATGAGTTGATAATGAAGTGTGAGAAGAAGATTAATAGTATTAGATGTGTTGATGGAATTTGATTTAGACATAAGCTTTAAAAGGGTGAGGGTTGCTTTGGATAAGGAGGAATTGGGGCCTAATAGCTAGCAGAACCTGCAAAGTGGCAAAGAGGAACTGAGGATGAAAAACATTCTGTCATATTCCAAATGGGTCTATCTCTTTAGCATCTTTCAATAAAGAAGGCACTTCACTGAACAGCTCATATGACTGAGCAGGCAATTCTCTGCTTCACACATGACTTGACATCACCTCTTTCTTTCTCATTACACCCCAAAGGCACACTGCTACATGGTTTTGCTTTTGTCTGAGGAATAAAAATTAATAAACCATTTTTTAATGTATAGGAAAAACAAGAAATGAAGACTGCTGGAGCATGGTCAAAAGTCCCAATGAACCAGTAACCCCAGTTTCAGTTTCTTTTGTGACTTGAGGTTGGTCCATTTTGGTTCTTTTCTTTTGAACTGACAGAGTGTATGAGATGATAACCATTGATGAGGAAAGTGTGGGACTTGGCTCTATTTGTCAGTCCAAACATTTGAAGGAGTTGGATAATTGTCTCTACCCACTTATATAAAATATCCTCTCTCACCACTGCCCACTTAATCATCACTGCTTTGGAAATGAGGGACCTATAATCCACTCCTATCAAATTTCAATTGCCCCAACCCAACCTAGTTGATAGGTTTGATGCAGGGGAGTTTCCTAACTGTAATGAGCACTTGATCATTCTAGCATCACAGTCACATTCTAAGGTTTTAAAAATCAGTTATGTTGATATAAACATCAAGGTTTTTTGAGGTGTTTCTAACCATAAAACAAAACAATCACAAGTTAAAAATGGCTCAAATGAAGAAGAGAGTTGTTTAGCAAGAGATGCAAAAAAGGAAGGTGAAAACTAGGATGGGAACAAGCTATAGTGGATGGGGTGCCTATGTTTTGATTTTTACTGGTTAGTGCTGGCTAGAGAAAGCTGAAAAGGAAATTATTGAAAATTCTTTTGTTTGGACTCGTGATATTGCACTTTCATCCCATCTTCATTCATTCCTTTGTTCTCAAATGCATTTTCTTTTCCATTCTTTGGATTCTTTTGCTAAGTAATCACATCGTCATTTTCACTCTTTTCAAACCTTCTCTTGCCATCCCTACCAACATATGGGATTTTTTTGGTAATGAAAATACATATTCTCGAATCAAATTTCATAACGTGTCCATTTTTATAGTCTCTTGGATGAATCATCTACCAAGTTAGATAAGATTAAGAAAAAATGTATCAATTAAAGAGAATGTTAAAAAATGATTATGAAAAATGCTTCTAGAAGCTTTAGTTAAGATTTAGGAGGGTATTTCAAATTAAAGTAATCTTATCTTATCTTATCACAATAACAAGTAAAGAGTGGGAAAATAAAACTATAGAGGAAAACTATTAAAAAAAATTTAGAAGTAATCTTTGTTTATTGACTTAATTAACAATAACAATGAAATATCATTGCACCCCTTACCACTTATTAGACACGTGTTATATTTTCTACTCACTCGTATTGTTTTGATTCCTTTTTTTTCTCTTTTCTATAAGATTTTTTATAATTATATCTTGTATTAATTATTTTCAACTAAGATATATTTAATTGTTTTAGTTCATCTCTTTATTCTTTTCATGTGTTTTTATAATGTAATAACTTTTTTATTTCTAATAAAACAGTTATAATTTTTTTCTTTTATTTTATTATTTTTACATCATAACTCGAGAAGTGAAACTCGACTATATATAAAAGAATTAAGTAAAAAAATAAAGATATAACTAATAATAGAGCAATTTATATTATTATGTTTTAAACGGAGAGATAAATAGAAGTATTTTTTTTCCAAAGTTTTAGTAATTGAAAAAATATAAAGTAACTTTTATAAATTATGAAGTTTGGAGAACTGAAATTTTAATTTTATAAAAACTCACTCTGTCATTTTGCAAAATAGTTTAATATGAATTTGAGAAGGTCTGGACACCAATCATTAAGAAAACCTGCATGTTAGGATGAAATTGTTTTAAATTATAAAATATTTTAAATGTTTTATAATTAAATAGGTTGTTTTATGGAAAATTTTAAAAGAAATTAAAATTTGATAAATTTACAAGAATAATTTAGTTGTTTAAATTTAAATTTACCTATAAAGTAAGAATTTAAATTTTTTCATACTCCTCCCTTTTTTTATTCCTCTTGCAGCAAATGTTTTTAATAACTTTAATAATAATATATAATAATAATAGTAAATAATAATACTCGTTCCTTTTTTAAATATATGTTTTTTCTCATTAAATTGGTTTTGACAGATACATTCTTGATTCGATAACGCTTTAGTTGAAGTTTAAGCATTGTTTGTCCGACAATATTTTGTTGACTATTCTTATAATTATTCAATACATACCATATTATGTTTAAGTTACTATTAATTAAAGTTTTCTTTAATAAAATCAATTGTGTGATTATGTTGATTTTACATATGATTTTTTTGGTTGAAATCAATTATAATTATTTCTCAATCAGGAGACAAGTTAAAGTTATTTCTCATTTAAGTTTTCTCAAACAAACATTGATATAACTATTTTTTAGTCAATGTTAGTTGATTGTTTTTAATCAATGCCAATAAGTTTATCTTTTTGGCTCAGAATTTTTAATTGACATTAATAATAATCATTTTTCAGTTAATATTATTAAAATTATTTATTCTTCGATATAAGGTAAAAGTATTGATCAATTAAGTTTGTCAAAGATTTTTTTATTAATGTAAATCAATTGTTTTTGTTGAAGTATATAATAACTAGTGTTTATCGATGAAGGTAGAGATTATTTTTTTTAACTATGTCGGTAATATTATTCAGTGATAATGTTATATTTTCATATTTAGTTGTAATCTATGAAGCATACCCTTTGAATAGGATGTTATGAGTTAAGAAAATGTTATGTGATATTGTGATTGAAATGAAGATCAAGAGACAAAGAGACCAAGTGTAGTGGTAGGTATTTGACAACATTGATGAAAGTGTTGTGAAGCAGAGGCAATAAACTCTGAAACAAATTCAGAAATTTCCAGGAAGGTGTCTCCAAATGGGATGGCACAAGTAATTCCAATTGCAAAGGGAAGGGTTTTGTTGAAGGCAACCCCACACTCCTATATGTGGGTGCTTTAAATTTAGTGGATTTTAATTATGGTGAAGCAGAGAATGAAAGTACAGTTGAACAAGTTGTGGTGCAATGGTTACACACACACTTCATGCAATGCAATCTCAAACAAACAAACAGAGAAAGAAAGAATGAAAGTATTAGCTGGACCTTATGATTGCACCCTTTTTCAGGAGCCTTTCATAAAATTTGTCAGAACTTAGCTGAATAGAGAGATCATAGAAGTATATGATTGAATTGAATTGGGTAGGGTTCTTCATTGATTTTTTTTTCCCTTTTTAAAGCCTATTTTAGCTGAACTCCATGTCTGCCAAATTAATCATTCCCTTCCACATCCTCATGGACCCCAATCAAAAGAACCCACCTCCTTTTCATTACACCTTATACATGCATTTTCTAAAAAAAATCTAAGTTTTCTTGAAAAAAATAGAAATTTGGTTTTTTTTTTTTTTTAGTTTTTAACAATTATTATTATTATTTTAAGGTGTGGAAGAAGAAAACTTTGTCTACCAAACTGTTTAGGTAATTTATGGAAGAATTTCAAGTTGAATTTTATGAAGCTTGGACATTCTTCATTCCTCTTTCTTAATAGGGTGTTTATGTTGGACACACGTATCGAACACGACATTCGAAAGATACTTGTAGGACACGTATCAGATAAATGTCCAATTCAAAAAGTATTTTTTGGATTTCTGATAATTCTAGCACGATTCTAACACAATTTTAAAAAGGAAAAACACATTAATTTTCTAAAAACTCAAACTTATGGTATGAATTTTTAGTATGATTATAAAAATAAGAAACAAATCCTTTTGAACTAGTCATGGAAAATATCTTTATGCTCCAAAAAATATTGAAACATATACTTGTGCACATAAATATTTATTGTCAAATTATATAATTTATAATTATATAATATATAAGTCTGTGTCTTCGTATCCTATATTTTAGAAATTATATATATTTTCGTATCCGTATCCATATTGTATTAATGTCTGTGTCTGTGATATATAGATTATAGTTGTTCGAATAGACATTTATCTATAAATAATTTTTCAAAAATTAAGTTAGTAATTTTTTTTCCGATAATATAAAGAATAAGTATTAAATGGATACTCCCTATCATTTTTAGTTTATTTAATTATATTTTTCGACATATTTATAAATTCGAGATTTCAAATGGGATAGTTATATTTATAAATTTTTCTTTAAATAAATTAAATTAATATTAAAATTAGGATGTTATTTATTTTTTATTATTTATTATTTTAGTAAAATTCTTTCAATATATTATTGTTTATTATGACATGAAAAACTATTATTTTTTTCTTTAGTATAAAGGAAGTGTTAATCCATGTATTTCTTTTCTGAAATTTTGTTCGAGTACTTGAATATAATATTTGCTATATGGTCGAGCTAATCACGAGCAAAATTATCTATAGTTCAACGAGTTAGGAGAAACTCATAAAAATTAACGTAGATAATGAGAATATTTCTTTCGGCTCTTTTTTATCCATTTTATTTATAACATATTTGTTTTGAATATAATTTCTGACGAGAAATTAATTTGTATGGAATTATTTAAAAAAGTAGTTTTTAAAACAAATTTTAGTAAGAAAATTATATTTGTACAAACTATATGATAATACAAATTTATCTTATGATTTTAAGAGAATAAGATGATACAAGTTTGCGAAATTGTGCAAACTACTCAAATGTAATTACATTTTAGTGTGAGAAATTATATTTGTCCAAAGAATGAATTACACAACTAAGAGTCTAAGAGAAAAAAAAAAGAAAAATGGGAAATATAGTAAATTATGTGATCGAAGAAGGTAAATACAAAGAGTATTGATGCATAAATTTTTATATAAATTATTATATTTTAATAACACATATTATTAGGTTGATTTGACAATTTTGTATATTTTATAATATGCAAGATCACAATCCGTTTTTATTGAAACTGGTTATGGTTTTTATTGTCTACTTTGTCTCTATTACTTTTATTTATTTTATCTATTTCCATTAAAAATGCTTTATTTATTTATTTTGCTTTTAAAGTATATGCTGTAAAGGAGTGCCTATTGGCACGACTTTTACCATTTCCTTTTTCAATTATTCTTATCTATATTTTTTTAAAATATCCTTAATAAAAAAGTTGCATATATGGGTACCTACTCTGTGACCACTTCTAATTCTAAATGTGTAGATAAAATTATAGTAATCAATTATAAATATAAAAGTCATTGTAATTGATTTATGTATTTGTTTTTATTTTTTTTCAGATCATATTGGGAGTCAGTTATTTAATTCTTTTATATATAATTACGATTCATTTTGACTTATTATTAAAATGCATTAGGTTTAACTTAAAATATTGTATATAAAGAAGCTTTCAAATACAAATCATAATATACTATTTGCTTCAAATACAAATATGTGAATGGTGCAATCATCCCTATTAGCCTGAGAAGAAAAATGCCCTAATAACTTTCACTATTCCCCATTATTAGGCAAGGTTTATTTGATTAAAAAGCATATAATATATATCGAGTTTGGTGAAAAGAATACAAATGACTGTATCATCATGATAAAATACTTACTTTCCAATGCCCATTCTTTAAAGGTTGTTTCTTTCTACACCTCCATGTGTGTTTTTCTCCCACCTCCATAAATTTTTGTACCTCTAAAATTTTTTTTTTTTTAATATTCTGGATTACATAATCCGAAAGTCATTTTTCACATTCGTAATTAGTTTTTGAATTACATAATCCAGAAGTCTTTTTCATATGCATGATTAGCTTTCAAATTACATAATTCGGAAGTCTTTTATAGCTTCCGGATTATGTAATCCAGAAGCCTTTTTTCAAATGTGTGTCCAGATTACATAATTCGGAAGCTACTATCAATTCCAAACTTTTGGATTATATAATCTGGAATACCTTCTGAATTATGTAATCCAAAATATATAGGTGGCACAAGAAGGATAAAAAAGTATTTTCATGTTTTGTATGAGGGTGCCAGAAGAACATATAGAGGTGCAGGAAGAAACAGTCTTCCTCAAACAATGTTTTCCTTGCTTGGCCTTCCCTAAACATACTTGAAGTTATAGCCCATTCCACATCTTGCCATAAGTTCATGTTAGAAGACCATACGATTAGGGAATATGGAATGTTATGCTGCAAGCCTCTCAATGAATACCAACAAATGGAATGATTGTCATGGGAAATCTAGATCCCAAAATCAACAACGACATTCAAGTTAAACCTCAGAAAGAAGTAATATTTTCCCATGAAGAGAGAATGTTAAAATACAGATTTGGGAACAACATTGATATAGGCAACAACAAATGCTTTGTCATTAAAGTTTTACAAGATAACATGAACCTCTTCGAAGGTTGGTGACATACATGAAATTGGTCCTCAAGTAATCTCCATAAACTCTCGATACGTTAGAAAACCTAACCAATATCCTAGAAAAATCGAAATCTAGGAGAAGAAAGGAAGGAATCAACTTCTCAATAAGTTAGCAAATTGTTGGATGTTAGCTTTAAGAAATGCATTACATAACATTGCTTATCATTACCATTTTGGTAAAAATAATGGAGCGAAAAATAGAAAATATGCACTAATTATACAAACTTCAACATGACATGCTGTAAGGAGATGTATCAATTGTCTAACATTGACTAAGTTTTGAGTGGCAGGTCCTGAGCTTTTTGGACATTTAGTTTGAATACAACTAGATCTGCATAAACCCAAGGGATAAATAGAAGACTATTTTCATCATAAAATTCATCAATTACTATTACAAACATTGGTGCAATCTATAAATGTTTGATGGAATAAGTTTTAAAAAATTATCAACAGAAATATTATGGAAGTGTAAGTTGATGACATGTTGGTCATATCTAACTTTTGCAAACAACATGTCTCTAGCATTAAGGAGTTCTTTTTTACCATAAGAAAATATAACACGAGATTGAAGGCCAAAAAATGTGTTTTTGATGTTGAAGGGGAAAAGTTTCTTGAATTTGTGTTGCCTCACAAGGGGATTGAGAAGAACCCTAACAAGTGTTAGACTTGATTGACATGCAAAGCTCGAAGAATTTGAAAGAAGTATGGTAGTATCTTCTATGAAGACATATCTCATCATCCCGCTTCCTATACAAGCCACCTGAGAAGATAAGGTTGATAATCAAGTTGTTAAAAAAAGCGTTAGCTTGAAAATGGATGCAACATGTGAAGAAATTTTCTTAGTATTAACAAAATTTATGTCACCACCTATTTTACAAAAGCCTTGACTAGGATCATTGATAATTGTTGATTTTCTCATATTTTTCTAGACTTATTTTGTATGATATTTTTGAATTGGTATTTGACATGATGAGTTTTAACGAAGACACTTATATCGTGAAGAGCGAAACAAGTTGAGTTTAAAGAGTTAGAATATACAATAAAAAAAGCACTAGACGGTAAAAGGTCAATGGTCAACGAAGCACTAGATGGTCAACAAAATTCAAAGAGAAGATGAAGACAATTAGTTTGGTTAGTTTTAGATCAACTTTGTGGGATCGATTTAAGGCCCATCCATTTGTAAAGCTTTGAAACTATATCAATAGAAATCAGTTGAAGAGAAACATATACTTAAATATATACAAACACTTAGAGGTAGAAGTCCAACAATAATGTAGTTAGTTTTTTAGTTTCCTATTAATAATTGTTTTTGTCTATTCGAGTTCTATCCAAGGTCTTCATTTATCTTCTCATCCTCTCGCAATTCCTCTTCTCTTTACCTTCTGCATTGATTTTCATAATGCACTTTATCTTTGAAGTGAATTAAGTTATGGAATTGTGTAACAGTGTATTAAAAGTCATGTTAGACGATGCTCTATTTTAGTGTTTTCTTCTTTAAAATTCATTCATGAATTCTATTTTCGATTGAAAGTGATTTTCTAAGAACATACAAACTGATTGATTTTTATTTTATTCATTAACAATGAATCCAGATTTGGGCCCCTTCCATTTGAATTGGAAGATTATTGAACTATGGTTTTGGTCTCCATTTTACTCTCCTAAATTGAGTTTCGCTTTTTCTTTTTTGTTAATCCTTTTAATTATTATTCTTTTACATTTTTTAAATTTAAATTTTAAGTTTACCCATCCTTTTCACTTTACGTTTTCTGCAATATACATTTTTCACTATTTTTTAATTATGAAACTCATGTTAGGCATATGATGTAAGCACCCTTTAAGCATCAACAAAAGACTAAAAAGAACTTCAAACTTTTCTCCAAGCTTCAAGAGAGAAACTTGAGATGTACCCACTTTCAAGGAAAGATCCTTGGTGGATAACTTAGGAGAAAAAAATACTCCAATTTTATGTGACTTTGAAAAACAAAAAGATAAACTTTTATGCTAGTTCAATTCTTATTCATTTCCTAAGTGAGTACAAGAAGGGGGGGTAGGCCTTTATTTATAAGAGGAAAGGCTCAAAACACTTCATGCACTAGGGAATGTGGGATTAATTGTGCAAAGTGCAACTACAATTTTATTTCCGTCACTCCATGCAAAGCAAGTCTCACATTGCTCAATTATTTGATTTTTAAAGTGTTTATAAGCTCCAATGCTCATTCATTTGTTGCTTGGTCATATGACCTTGTAGGTGAATATGTTGGGTCTCTTCTTGCCTCTCCAATTAAAGAGTTTTTTTTTTTTAATATCTCTAATGGAGAGGGTTGTTCATTAACTTTAAGTTTGGATTTAGACACTCCAAATCAAGGCCTATTCAACCCCAAATTTGGTCCACCTATGTATCTATTTTGTAAAAAACAAAAATACTAGTTCCTATACATTTTTACAAGACTAAAAGAAGGATTAATATTCTTCTCTCAAATGTTGTTATTCCTTTGTGAGGTTTTTATCTTCTCCATTCTTCTTAGTCAAAAGTTTCGAGGTTGGATGATTTTCATCATTCACTCCCTCTTGAGAAGGATTTGTCCTCATAACTGAATGATGCTCAATGACATCAATCTCTGTTTATTTGTTATTTTCCTCTTGGATCAAATGTCAAATAGATATCAAACAAATAGGAGATAAGTTTATTTTAATACCACAAAAGAAAACAAAATAGAAATAAGGCTCTTTATTTTTATAAAAGTTTTGGAAAGAAAAAATGGGACCTTTTTCAAAAATACCTTTGTTCACTTTGTGTTGTTCATTGCCCAAGCTAGGAAACAACATCAGAAAGTGTTATTTTTGAGATTTTTGTGAAGAAGAATGAGCATTATATAATTGAAAAGAAGAGTTCAAAGCATTGCAATCCTCCTTTTAGGATTCTTCCTCAATGATGTTTGCAAAAGGTGTCATAAGAGACTCTTCTTTTTTGGTTTCCTCTTCTTTTTGTTTTTTCAATCAAACCTTCATTTAGCTTTTTTGTAGAGGAAAAGTTTATATCTAAATGTGGTTTAGCTCCAGACACAAAATTTTCTTCAAGCACATCCTCACAAGGTTTGCTTTTGGAATGTTATCAATGTCTAGTTCAACTCAAAACAAAGACTTTGCTATTCTTCTTTCCCTATATTATTCGTTCTTTTTATACTATTCTTTCCCTATATTCCACCTATGACCTTTCATACCTAGATTTAGAGGAGTAACCCTCCCTCTTAAACTCTCTCCTGGAATATGATGTGTTATGATAATTTCTCCTAACAACCAAAGGAAGGTTATCTATAAATGGAGAGAAATTTCCTAAGTATCATGGAGACTTAAAAATAAAAGAACTCAAGAAATTAAGCAAGAAGAAAATAAAGAAAATCAAGAAACATATGAAAAAAAATAAACTAGGTGTGTCCTATGTGAAGTGCAAGTGACACATTGAGCCCCTTGACACACTTTCACTATCTAATGCGTGATGTTTTTTTTTGCAAAAAATGAATTGACCTGGAATTTCTTGTGTTGTGTTTTAATTGCAAATCAAGAAACAAATAAAATCACTACAACAATTATCACTTTAGACAACAACATAAACCCGTGGTCTAAAGCATTAAAACCGTGGCCTAAAGTTTAGGCAACGGTTTTTTAGCTGTGGTCTAGGTGAGTGTGGCCGTTGATAATAGGCAACAGTTTTTTTAAAGGCAACAATTTTAAAACCGTTGCCTAAAATCTTGATAACAACCACAATTTTAAAAGCGTTGCTTAAAGTATTGACAAAAACAACAATACATTTCTTTAATTTTATAAGAAGTACTCATACAAAAGTTCAAGATAGCAAGAATAAATATTAAAGGATAATGTGTATTGAAATAAAAGTGACTCAACAAAAAAATCCCATATATTTAAATAGATGTGTTCCAACTACATAATCAAAAACTTTCTTAAAGTATATTGATAATAATCATGTCTTCAAAGTTAAAACTACTAACATAGTTAAAAAACATAGTCTATTGTTTATTTACTACATATCAATAAGTTCATTCTTCTTCAAGATTGTCTTCGTAGTCTTCATTGCCTTCAAGCCGCAAAAAATACATAAATATATACTAATTAAATCTAATTCAAACAAAATAAATAAAACAACTACCAAAATATAATTGTATAAATAATTAATAACATGTCTTAATCAAATTCATTACACTTTGATGTAGGAGGAAAGCATAGGAGTGCAAAAAGAAATCCCTCTGGAGTATAGGAGGAAAGCATAAGAGTGCAAAAAGAAATCTCTCCTCTGCAATATGTAAGTCCAACTTCACTTTTGGCCCAAAACTGCAAGTTCAACTTTGACAATCATCCAAAGAGTACTAACCAAAAAATTATGCAAAATTAAGACGAAATTCATAAAAAAAATTAAAGACTAAAATAATAAAAGAAACACAGACCAAGATCACATACAAATGAATAAAATGGAGACCAAAATTGCAATAAACAGAATTGTACCTGCACTCTACTTTCAAACCTCAAAGAAATATCTGCATTTGAAAAATGGAAAAAATCACAAAAAGTAAAATAAAATTTAATTCATATAAGATGAAATGTTATTATTTATGTGAATGAAGTAGACTGAGGCATACCAGTAAACAATTTAAAATTAAAAGGGAATCATCAAATTTGAGTGGTCAATGCTAACTCATATTTCAACCACAAGTCAAGGGAAAGATCAATAATGATTGGTCTTAGAGTTTGGTTCCTGCATAAATATATAACTAGATTTTGGCATTAGGCCATCATGTGGGATGTGACACACTAGTCCCCTTAAAGGCAAAGCACCTCACGAGACGCCACCATGAATACACATATAATTAATATATATATACATACATACATATATATATATATATACATACATATATACATACATATATATATATACATATACATACATATATATATACATACACTTGATGAATTTGTGTGCAGTTTTTGTCTTAGAAAAGTTTTGTAAGAATATAGTCTTTGCCTATGGGGTTAGTGATGAGTACAGTTTTATTTTTAAGAAAACCAGTTGCTGTCTTAGAAAAGTTTTGTAAGGATACACGTGACCTAACTTCCCTATCCACACACCTTGGACCTTTCCTTCACTTAATCATAACCTCTCATCCCACTCATACTATTCATTATTTTACCTATTGTCTCTTTTAGAGCATTAGCATATGCCTATATGGTTTCAGATTTTGCTATGTGGTTTCAGCAGATACAGTTATGCAACATTGCATATATGCAGACACACTTACAAGGTATATACAATGCTTCAAAAATGGAGTTTTCTACATGTAACATTTTTTAAATAAATAAATAAAAACATAATAAATGTAATAGTTTGAACCTTAATGGATTTGGAATTGAAGTTTCACCTCCCAACTTGCATTTTCTTGTGTAGAAACCTTGGCTGTTGAAAATATACCTATTTCTCACCTTCTTACCAACTACAACTATATATGAATTATTTGAATTGGCCCTTTCCACTGGTTTAAAACTGTGAATTAAGAAAAACAAACACATAAGTGGTAGTTAAAGACAAAATTTAACCAAAATGCAAGTTGTACTTGGACAGATTGTAGCAATTTATTTGCTGAACTTTGTAGTTTCTTAAGTTATTATGAATATGTTGTTCCATTCAATTGATAAAACA
>Ga0123342_1001465_pt1 | contig 39756 bp, 29 predicted proteins | sample Turbeawhitnodule_FD_89960 | JGI IMG/M metagenome (GOLD analysis project Ga0123342, IMG submission 89960) | Root nodule microbial communities of legume samples collected from Mexico - Turtle bean Mexico white nodule | ecosystem: Host-associated > Plants > Roots > Nodule | place: Mexico: Nepantla...
AATCAATACCCATTTTGTTCCATGCGTATACTCCATGGGAATGCTTACCTTCTCTCTCTTGAATCATGCGCCCAAGAAATTAATTAGAACAATGCGAACTAACTAAGAAACCAAAGTTTAAGATATGGAAGACTCTCAATCATGCGTTCAAGTACAACCTCTAACAAAAACCAGTTTTCCAGGAGATTAGACTATTAAAACAACTGCTATAGAGAATTAAAATCAAAACTTTTATTGAACAAAACCTCAGAACTCAATGAGGAATTACAAAAGAATTAACCAAAAAGGTTTAGCCTTCCATGCGGCAGCAAAACAAAAGAATTACAAAGAAGAAAATAAACTAAGAAAACCCTATGAAGCTCCCCCTTTTCTCCTTGATGTTTGTGTCCTTTTATAGACCTTTTTTGTTCCAAGGATCTTAGGAAAATATTGCAGTTTAGATATTGTACACAGTTTCCACTTTCCATAATTCTTTTTATTTTGTAGAAGATTTGCTTCCAATTCTGTTTCTGGGATCTTGTAGCTTTTATTTCTCTTTCTTCTCCTCAGAATTTGTTTTCTGTTTTGATTCAAAGAAGCAACTTGGACTTTTGCATATTTGGCCCATTCACAAAGGTAGACAACTTCAGATCATTTACCCTAAAAACACAAAATTACCAAAAATAATAGTTAATGCCCAAATAAACCCAATTATAAGAATATTAATTAAAACAATGGTTTTATTTATTATTATAGTCCAATAATCTATTATTAAGGCTAATGAGTGTGAATAAATATATGCTCATCAAGTGGTAAAAGCTATCATTGTGAGATTTTTGAAAAGAAGTTTTCTTTGAAAGTTGGGATTCTACCTTGATGGTAAGGTGAACTATTTTTTCTAAAGAAGAATATTCATACAATTCTACCACATCTTGGATATCTCTTCTTAAGCCACTTACAAACCTAGCCATCTTTGATTCTTCACTTTCATGCATGTCAATCATGATTAAAATTGTTTCAAGTTCTTTAAAATAAGCATTCGCACTTTGTGTTCCTTGATGAAGCCTTCAGAGTTTCAACAAAAGGTCTTTCCTATAGTGTGAAGGCACAAATCTAGCATGCATGCATTCTTTTAAATCCTTCCAAGAGACCACAGTTGGTCTCTTGTTTAAACCAATGTCCATGAGAGTTTTGTGCCACCATTGCATGACATAGTCCATAAATTCTAAGGAGGCTAACCTAACTTTTTGGTCATTTTGGACCTCATGTACATTAAAAATTTGTTCTACTTTAGCCTCCCAACCTAAATACACATTAGGATCACATTCTCCACTAAAACTAGGCAATTTTACAAAAGGTAAATAAGGCTTAGCCACATTTTGGCGCCTATCTTCATAATTGTGTATCCTCCATTCGACTTCTTCATGTCCATGATAATTTTGAAAACTTCTTGATTCATATCTATGATGGTGCCTCTGTCTTTGGGGTCTTTCATTTAGCATTTCCAATCTTTGGAGTATTTTCTCCATTTGTCTCATTTCTTCCTCTTTTTGTGCAATGGTTCATTTAGCTTCCTTTAATTCTCCTATTAAAAAAGCTTTTTGAGGAGAATGAGGCTTAGATGATTCACCACTTGAAAGATAATCCATAACAACAAACAAACACAAAAAACAAAACAAATAATTAGAGAAAACAAGTTAGAGGTAAAAATTGCTCACGGCAATATGAAGAAAAATGAATCAATCACTCAAAGAAAATTTTTCTTTCCTTAGCCAAAGTCTCTCTTGTGGATTGAATAACTCTCAAGTGAAAGATGCCAAAGCAAACAACACTTGCTCAAAGTAATATCATCACAAAACTTGAGGAAAGAATAAAAGACAAACAAGAAAAGTTTAAAACAAGAAAAGGCTAAACCAAAGGTAGAAGAAATATGACAAAACTTTGAATAGAAGACAATCAAGAAAAGCACAAAAGAAGACTCAGAGGACCTTACTAAACTTTTAACTATGAAACTTTTTCAACTAGAAAAATGCTAAAGAAAAAGGATACAAAATTCCACAAGGTAGAAAACAATTTTTCAATCAAGTTGAATCCATAGATGTGAAAATGAAATTCTAAACCAAGTGCTAAGCAAGATGCCTTTTCAAACAAATGTGTTGTTGTTTTTCACGTCAATGCTCACTATTTTTTGTGTGTAAAGTATGGTATTGTTTTGGAATTACTAAAATAGCTTGTTGTTTTGTCTCTTTTTTTTATCCTAATTGCATCATGCACATTTTCAAGAACATTCAATTTCACAAGAAATTTTGGTGGATTCAAGATAATTGAATACTTGAATTCCTATGTTTGGAACTTAACATCAACTTTTACTAAAACAAGTTTCTAATTGAAGTGTAAATTTCACAATTAAAAAGAAGTAAGTAGAAGCAAAGTAATAACACCTAGAACATTAAGAACATATGACATAATCACAAGAGTAAGAGAGAAAAAAATTTGGACAACAAAGTAAACATTCAAAAGCGAAAATAGAAGTGCTAATGAATAAAAGAGGTGCTGAAAATTAAAAACAAGTAATGGCTGGATTTTAAAGTTGCTTGAAAGTAAGAGAAAGAAATTAAAAGTACTTGAAAGTAAAGAATGTAAAGACAAGGAATTAAAATTGCAAGAAATGTAAATTGCTTGAAATTAAAGTGCCAAATCAACTAAAAAAGATGAACACAACCATAGTTCATGCTACCACATGATGTGAGTTGATTTTAGGTTGATTCATTAGGTAACACTTTTTAGAATTAGGATCGGTAATTCTTAAGCAATTAAGGTGAGAAGTCTAAGGAAAATCCCCACTGGACATTAACTTAACAAATTCCTTTACCAAATTTGCCAAACAATGAGGACTATCTAACACCATCTCACTCTCAAGGGTCCTAGGAATAGCTATAAACATATTCTTTTGGGAAAACATTACCTTTTTGACCTCTTGGTGGAAAATGAGAAGGCTTCTCTTGGAATTCTTGTTTTCTTTTTCGATCTCTCTCTTTTCTTTCATTTTAAGTTGGTCCTCATGGACTTCCTTTGGTGAGCGAGATTTGAGTGTGACCTTATGCCTATGAAAGTTAAAAGAAATTTTGTTTGTAAGGCCATAATGAATTGTTTTTCTATCAAATTGTCATGGCCTACCTAAAAGAATATGAGTAGCTTTCATAGGTACAACATCACACAAGACCTCATCCTTGTATTTGCCAATGGAAAAGGCTATGAGAACTTGCTTATTTACTATGATCTCCTCTTATTCACTTAGCCATTGAAGCTTATAGGGCTTGACATGAGAGATAGTAGACAAGCCAAGTTTATCTACTACTCTTGTGCTAGCCACATTTGCACAACTACCCCATCCACTATTAAAGAACACAACTTATCATTGATGAGATATCTAGTATGGAAAATATTTTCTCTTTGACTTTCATCAAAGGGTTTCAAAACTTGGCCTAGCATTTGTCTCACCACTAATAAGTCGCCTTCACAAGGAATCTCACTCTCATTTTCACTTGAGGATCTAGAGGTATTGGGAGACTTAGAGCATTGGGAACTATGATCACTTAAAACTACCCCTTAATGCGCCATCATGTTACGTTTGGAGGGACAATTTGTAGCTATGTGACCATAACCTAAGCATTTAAAGCATTTTCTACTTGAGGTTTTAGTTGGGGATTTAGGAGTGGATGGTGAGGGCTTAGAATCTCTAGTTTTGTAAGTGAACTCTTTAAAATTTGAAGGAAAAGTTGAAGAAGTTTTTTGTTTTTCCAAGAAGAGTGGTAAAAGTCATCATTATGAGATTTTTGAAAATAATTTTTCTTTGAAATTTGGGATTCTACCTTGATGGCAAGGTGAACCAACTTTTCTAAAGAAGAATATTCATATAACTCTACCACATCTTGGATGTCCCTTCTTAGACCACTTACAAATATAGCCATTTTAGATTCCTCATTTCATGCATGTCTACTTTGGTTAAGGTTGTTTCAAGTTCCTTAAAATAAGCATCCACACTTTGTGTACCTTGATGAAGCCGTTGGAGCTTCAACAAAAGTTCTTTCCTATAGTGTGGAGGCACAAATATAGTGCGCATGCATTCTTTCAAATCATCCCAAGAGACCACGGTTGGTCTCTTGTTTAAATCAATGTCCATTACAATTTTATGCCACCATTGCATGGCATATTCTAAGAATTCTACGGAGGCTAATTTTACCTTTTGGTCATCTTGGACCTCATGCACATTAAAAATTTGTTCAACCTTAGTTTTGGGATGACTTCTCATAGTGTAATGGTCATTTGCATCCCTGGTCATCTTCTTGTTAGCTTGGCTTGCATCATGCCCCCCAGGTTCGAGAGAATTCGACCTCGAATTTAGAACTCCTGTAGATAACACAGTCAATGGGCTCACACATAAGATAGTGCAAGGAATGGGATGTGAACTAGACATATGTTCCTTAAGCTTAGGGAGTTCAAAAGATGGGCCTCTATATACAGACCATGTTTGAAAAGATTGTTTGGGAATGACAAATCTTTTGGAAGAAAATTGTCTCAGAAGGTGTAAACCTTTAGGAGGTGTTTGAAAATCATTCCTAACATTCTTTAACAAAGATGGTGTGTAGGTAGAAACCTTTGGTAATGAAAAAGATAAGGAAGAAGAACACCTTGGAGGTGCAATTTGTAGCATGGCTCGAGCCAACATGATTGATTTATTGGTGGAAGATGATATGTTGTGACTCGGTTTATCTTTTCTTCCTTTCTCTTTTTCATTTTGTCTTTTTGTTTTCATTTTTAATTGGTCCTCATGAACCTCTTTGGGAGAGAGAGGTTTTCAGATAACCTTGTGCCCTTGGAAGGTTAAAGTCATTTTGTTGGTTAGGCCATCATGTAGAACTTGTCTATCATATTGTCATGGCCTTCCCAAAAGAATATGTGTTGCTTCCATTAGCACAACATCTCATAAAACTTCATGTTTATACTTTCATATAGCAAAAGTTATGAGGACTTGTTTATTAACCATGATTTCTCCTTCGACACTAAGCCATTGTTGTTTATAGGGCTTTGTATGAGAGATAGTGGGTAAGCCAAGCTTTTCCACTACTCTTGTACTTGCCACATTAGCACAACTACCCCCATCTATTATCATGGAACATAACTTGTTGTTGATAAGGCAACGGGTGTGGAAAATATTTTTTCTTTGGGTGTCATCCAAAGGTTTTGGAATTGTCCCCAACATTCGCCTTATTACCAATAAGTCACCTTCACAAGGTATCTCACATTCATTATCACTAGGGTTTTTTTTTGAAGGGGAAGGGGAGTTAGACCTAGAAGATTGATCACTATGTTCACTTACTACTTGCTCCCCCTTGACCATCATGGTTCGTTTTGTTGGACAACCGACCGCTATGTGCCCAAAACCTAAACATTTAAAACACTTTTTACTTGAGGCTTTGGTAGGGGATTTAGGTGTTATGGTGGAGGGTTTAGAATCCCTAGGGTTGTAAGTGGACTCCTTTACAAAATTGGAGGGAAAATTCTTAAAAGAAAACCTCTTTTTATTTTTCCAAGAGGAGTGGTAGTAGCCATCATTATAAGAATTTTTGAAAGAGGTTTTCTTTGAAATTTGTGATTCAACCTTGATTGCAAGGTGAACCAATTTTTCTAAAGATGAGTACTCATATAATTCTACCACATCTTGGATTTCCCTTCTCAAGCCACTTCCAAACCTAGCCATTTTAGACTCTTCACTTTCATGCATGTCAACTTTAGTTAAGGTTATTTCAAGTTCTTTAAAATAATCATCCACACTTTATGTTCCTTGTTGAAGCCGTTGGAGCTTCAACAAGAGCTATTTCTTATAGTGTGGAGGAACAAATCTAGCACGCATGCCCGAAGTAAGTCAGAAAATCATCACACAGTGACTCTCCATTTATAAAGAGGCCATACTGGTAGCATAGAAAAAGGAAAAAATGGGCGAATATAAGTGTAATACCGCATGAGAAGAAACTGAGAAATTAATGAAGGTCGGCTTCATCAGAAAATCACACTATACAACATGGTTGGTCAATGTCATAATGGTCAAGAAGTCAAATGGCAAGTGGAGGATGTGCGTAGATTACATTGATCTTAACAAAGCATGCCCTAAAAATTCTTATCCCCTACCGAGCCTTGATCGGCTTGTTGACGGAGCAGCCGATCATACTATCCTCAGGATACAATCAAATTCAAATGCATCCGAGAGATAAAGAGAAAACGACTGTCATGACCAACTCCAACAATTTTTATTACAAGGTCGTGCTATTCAACCTTCAAACTGTCGGTGCCACCTATCAGAGATTGATGGACTACATCTTTAAGGATATGCTTGACCGAAATGTTGAAGTATACGTGGACGACATTGTCATCAAATTCGACTAATGCGAACAACATAATAAAGATTTACAAGAAGTTTTTCAAGCCCTTCGCCACCACAGTGTGAGGCTTAACCTCAATAAGTGTGCATTCGGGGTAGAAGGAGGGAAGTTCTTAGTTTTATGCTCACTCATCGTGGTGTAGAGGCAAACCTTGAGAAATGCAGGGCAATCACTGAGATGTGAAGCCCTGAGAATGTCAAAGAAATTCAGAGGTTGATCGGACGGCTTACAACACTTACTAGGTTTGTGGCAAAACTCGTAGAAAAAGCTAAGCCTATTGTGCAACTTCTACGAAAAGCTTTTGAGTTCTAATGGACGGACGAATGTGAAAGAATATTCCTCCAATTAAAATCTTTCTTGGCGTCTCCTCCGATCATCCAAAAGTCGAACGCCAAGGAACCTATCATTGTTATCTTGTTGTGTCAGAAGATGTGATCAACGCGATGTTGGCTCAAGAAGTGGAAGCGGAGAGCGACCAATATATTTATGGTACCAAATGATTGAGAAAGTCGCTCTGGCCTTAGTGATAACCGCACGACGGATGCAAATGTATTTCCAAAATCACCGCATTGTAGTCATAACTGATTACCCCATTATGAAGATTTTGGCAAAACCTGACCTGGCCGGACGAATGATAGGATGGGCGGTAGAACTGTCGAAATTTCAGATTCAGTATCAACCCAGGGGGGCAATCAAATAACAAGCTTTGGCTGATTTCACAGCTGAGCTTAGTCTTCGACCGACCGAGGAGGAAGACTCCCAATGGACTCTGCACGTTGATGATTTCTTTAACAACGGATCTTACGGTGTGGGAGTGGTACTCGAAAGACCAGATGATGTCCTCATTGGACAACCTATGAAGTTTGAGTTTAAGACATCAAATAATCAAGTCGAGTATGAAGCTATTATAGCCGATCTTAACCTCACCCTTGATTTAGAGGTAAAAAGCTTATATATAAAAGTGACTTCTAACTAGTGGTCGACCAGCTTAACGATGAATTCGACGTCAATGAGACATTATTACAACATTATTATCATTTTGTACAGGGTCTGATTGCAAAATTTACTAAGGTGACAATCCAACATATCCGCCAGGAACATAACACCTGGACTGATATGCTTTCCCGTCTCGCAACGGCTAAGAAAAAAGGACTTCACTGGTCGGTCATCTATCTGACCTTAAGCAATGTCAACGTTAGTTCAGAAGAATGCATGACGACCGATGCATAACGAAGGTGGATAACACCCATCAAACAATTTCTAATACATGGGAATTATGAGGCGCATTGAGAAAAAGTGATGAAACAGCAGGCCGCCCGGTTTCTACTCATCGGTCAAGATCTTTATCGAAGAGGTTACACTTAACTACTACTGAAATGTATCACCCCCGAACAAGCCACCTATGTCATGCGGGAGATACACGAGGGGGTTTGTGGTACTCACTCGGGAGCTCAAACAATGGCAGCTAAAGTACTACGATCCGGTTATTACTGGCCGACCATCCAGGATGATTGTACAGAGTTTGTACAAAAGTGTGTTAAATGTCAGGAGTCGGTAGCTTATCCCACTGAAAACTGAAGAATCTTCATTACGTTCTCTCCCCATGGTCGTTTGTAAAGTGGGGGATGGATATCATTAGACCCTTTACTCCAGGTAAAGGACAATGCAAATTTCTCTTAGTAGGTATAAACTACTTTACTAAGTGGATAGAGGTCGAGCCCTTGGCGACCATTAATGCATGAAATGCCCAAAATTTTGTTTGGAAAAACATTGTCTGCCGATTTGGAATACCGCATATCATCATCACTGTCAACGGTCGACAGTTTATCGATCGAGGATTAGCTGAGTTTTACGATAAGCTGGACATCAAGCACATTACAAGCTCGGTAGAGCATCCACAAACCAACGACCAAGCTGAGGCCGCCAACAAAATTATTCTCAATGAATGAAAAAAGAGGCTCGACCCAGCCAAAGGTAAGTGGACCGAAAAACTTCTCAAAGTCTTATGGGCTTATCGATGTACACCACAATCCACCTTGCAAGAAACCTCATACAGTTTGACCTATGGGACGAAAGTTATGATTTTTGTCGAAGTAGGAGAACCCTTTCTACAACGACAAACACTGGACTTTGATTTGAATAAAGAAAGTTTTTTGGCCGGTCTCGACCTTATTAACGAACTCAGAGACAAGAGCTAGATAAGAGAAGAAGCATGCAAAGTGCGGGCAAGGTAAAGCCAAGAAACATCCAAAAGGGAGACTTGGTTTGGCGAATGCACAGCGACGCCCGAATGGATGACAGCATTCTCGAGTAACTGGGAAGGACCGTTCTGCATTGCAGACACAACAGCCGGTGGATCTTACTATTTGTAAGTTTTGTCAGGCAAACATGTACCGAGAATTTGGAATGCCACGCATCTCAAGTTTTATTATAGTTGATGACATTTAATACAATAGAGTACTATTTCCTCGCTTGGTTGTTTTATTCTTAAGGAAGGTTTTCCACCGAGAAGGTTTGAACGAGGCACTTTAAAAATTATCTTTTTTTCCACATGACTAGCCCGATCGACTGGTCGGAAATGATATGGAGTCCCTACTCCAACCAAATCCATTGAGGAAAACCCTTCAACCAGCTTAACAAAACACCACAAATAGTGGCCTGAATAGAATTAAGGAATTGCAACTCCAATTGCATTTATCAAGAATAAAACAAATATTGTGTCGAGAGATCAGAATACAAATACTGCGTCAAGCGATAAGAATACAAATATCGCGTCGAGCGATCGGAATACAAATATCGCATTGAGTGATTGGAATACAAATATCGCATTGTGTGATCGAAATACAAATATCGCGTCAAGTGATCGAAATAACATAATTAAGTAAAGCTGAAAATCCCTACCTCGTATTCCCAAGACATATTTTCTTTAATTATAAAGTAAAAGTGTAAGTTTTATCATACTCCACTGTTCATTCGATCAGATTTTATTTGTATAGCGCAAAGTAATTTTTCTACCTACCTGACGGTTGGATATGTGTTACTATCGATCTAAAATGTAGAAATTCGGTCTCCATCAGTCAGACTCATGAAAATCAGTATTGAATATATATATATATATATATATATATATATATCATATTGATTAGTCCATCATAAAGAAAAAGTACTTAAGCATATAAAAATGTATGTTCAAATTAAACATAAAGTTGTTCATGCACACCTTGGGTCTAGGATATAACCAATTTAAAGCGATTCCAGTATTTCTTCAAAGGATGCATCCGATTCATTGTGGGGTGTTATGTTCTCTTCATGGTTGGCTTCCTTCATTTCTTCATCAGTGTCTCTGTCGAGCAGCACCAACTTCCTTTCCATGACATCTTTCTCGATATCGTACCTGGAATCTTTGGCAGGAATGTCGTGGAAGAAGACTGAAAAAGACTTTTCGGAAATACTCCTCACTTATGCTAAGTATAAAGTATTAACACTTCTCCACTTCCGCAAATAATATCTTCTCCTTTTCTTCAGCTTTCACCCTCCCCTTGGCTAGCTCAGCCTTTAGTGCCTCTATCTCGACTTTCAATGTTCGCTAGGCGTTCCCGACTGCAATACTTTCTTGACACCCCTTCTATTTGAATGCTTCCATGACATCCAAGCTCGCTTTCAAGAAATTGGCAGACTCGGCCAGCTCCGTTTTCAACTTACGCACCACCACAGTCGTGGTCCTTTCTAGCTCTTCTCCAAGCGTTCGGCCAACCAGCAATGTCCAACTTTGTAACTCCATCCACTTTGCTATCAAGTTGTTGGTGGAAACGACCCTCAACACACTCTCGTCCTCCAGGGTGATGGAAATTTGCATCCCGACGCCACTTGCAGAAGAAGGTTGAGCATGGAAGGCTGTCGAGACGATGACCCCGCCTCCGTATTTTGTAAGGTCGTCTTAGCTGGACGCCCTCTCTTTCGATTCGCCGGGGGAGGGTTGGTACTCGGAGGAACGACATCAATCGGAATGGCCAGGTTATCCTTCTCAATTGCTTCGAAGTTGCCAATCTTTCTATTGGTCGTCTGACGCCTCAAGTTAGTCATGAAGTTTCCCAGATTTGGACAACTCGTGTAAGGTTGTCAGTTCCCGAGTTGGTAACTTATATGGAAGTTGATAAAAAACAACCAGAACCGATCGATCCAACGGTGACATGGATGACCTCGGCCAGGTACCAAGTTGGGTTGGATTTTGGATCCAACGAAAAGAGAATTTTGTTGGCCCATTTGTATCGTAAAAATAATCTCAGTCGTCTAGCTCCACGAATATTTAAAAAAGGTATTTTTCTTTGAAGTTTTTGTATGAGGTGCTGAAAGCTGCAAAACGAACATTCTCGATCGACTCGATAGGGATAGCCAAGTCTCAAGAGTGCTCGAACCAGTACTATAATAAAACAAAAATGATTGGGGTGAGGGAATAAGCTAGAAAATGTCACAAAGAACTCGGAATGCCTGAAAGGCCGCCCACGAGTTAGGGTGTAGTTGAGTCGGGGCCATGTTGAGGATCCGAAGGACACCCATGGTAAAATCATCAAAAGGTAGGGTAATATGCAAATAAGCGAAAAAGGTATTATAAACAAAAAAGAAATCATGGGGTGCGTTTTCCCGACCATGACAGACTCGGTCGGTATAACCATAGATATCGGTCATCAATGCATCCGAAGAACAGTCGAGTTTTATGAAGGCAACTTTGGACAAGAATTTATCTAAACTATTGGAATCCCTGAAGCCAGTAGGGATATTTAAGACACTAGGGTCAACCCACTCATAATTCAGACCTTTCGACCTCTGGCCGACTGAGCGGTCCGAACTACTCACCTCCCCCGCACTACCATATGTGGTGCGAGTAAAGATGAAGAAGACATCACTAACCTTAGTAAATGTATGAAGAATGAAAGAAAATTGGGGAACTCGACGCTTAGAGCACTCAAAAATATCTTTAAAAGCAAAGCAAGCGTAAACCCTATTTCGTTCAAATGTCACCCTATTTATAGGAAGCCCAGGAGGAGAGAGAATAACGTATCATCTGCCCGGAGCCGTTAGATCCACATCCATCCAGTGGCTCATAGCACTCGGTATACGAAGCGACACAACATCCCAACCGTTATAAACATCTGATTGAACAATGCTTAGTGAAGCGACAATATTTTTAGAAAAAGCAAACGTCACATCTTTGCAACGCATTTAATGTCTCTAGCGGTCCTATCACACCTCGAGAATTGCAACGGTCATCTCCGACTCTTCAGAAATTCATTTCTTCGAGGTTGGGGGGCAAGTGTATCGGTAGGTACCGGACGAGTCTGTCTTGACCTCAGTAACCGAACACCCGAGTCAAACAACATAAAAGAACAAAATAAATAAATGTGCAACAACAACATAATTGCGTTGAATGAGTCAACCCACATTCCAAAATATATGAAAAATATCTCTAATGTAATAGACAAAACCAAATAAACTGAAAGATACACCCCCAGATATGAAGGAACCGCCATGCACGTCAGTTAACAACTAATTTAGCCTATAGGTCAAAACCCATAGACCAAGCACTATAACTAGAGCCTTTTGTGAAGAAGTAAAGTACATTTTTCATATTCTACTAGAGTACATCTAAATCATAACACTAACTTGAGCATCGAAGTGCAATCGCAGGTACCCCCAACCGACTGAGCATCAATATTGAAGGAAGAGGGCTTAAAGGAATTTGGAGATCATTGACACGTCAACAATTGTACATCCAGTCACAGATACTATTTGGGCCCCTCCGCCTATACAGGTACACCTATATTTTGCTTTTTTTTAGATTTTAACTTTTTTTTTCAAGTAATCTTATTTTTGTATTGTTTTTAATTTTTGTTTTTTACGTGTGCTTTGTTAAGGTTATCAGGTTGCTATTACAATAAAGTTTGACCAAAAGTTATTTAAGGAGGGTTCAAAACCTTAACTTTTGTAAAAAGTTAAAAGCTAGGGAATTAATTTGGATAGTGTGATTAATTGGATCATCATAGTTTTTTATTATGCATCTTGTTATCTAGATTTAAAACTTGCTTTTATAACCTAATTAATCCGTTAAAAATTTGACATTTTATTGGAAGTTAAAGTTGAATTCACTATACTCTTACCAAAGTTAATTTTTTTAATAGATAAAAACTAGAAATTTGAAATAAAACATAATCTACCACAAATATTTGTTATTCTCAAGTTCATATTTGAGTATTAAACTACATAAAATATTTAAACATGAAGTTTTGGGATTCCGAAAGAGTTTAAACATGAAGTTGACTAGAAATAAAAAAAGATGGTGGAAGTGGGAAGTGATGAGCATGCTCATTTTGCCACCGTCACAGCCACAGCCACAGCCACAGGAGTGTGATGCCCGTAAAACCCAACCGCTATAAAAATAGGTATTTTTCAATTCAAAAACTAATTCAACTCCTCACAATGTTCAGTGCTCACTCACTCTCAATTTTTCTTCATGGTTTTCAATTTCAATGCGCGTGGTTTAAGTTTCTCTATGTGATGTGTGCATGGCCGTTTCGCACCTTCACCGCAAAATCACCGAGTGTGTTTTCCTCTAGTATTGTTTGATGTTATAGCTGCCTTTGCTTTTACAGGGGAAGCAGTTGCTGTTGTTGTTGTTGTCGTCGTCTTCAAAGGTTGTTTCTCATTCACCACAAGATGTTCTCTATTTTGTTTCTTATGGCTGGACTACTGAACACAGGGAAAATTAGGATCAAGGTGGCCTAATCAAACGATTTAGACTTTAGATTTTGATAAAACTCAAGCATAGGCATAATAAACATTTTTACTTTAGATTTTGAGGTTTTCTGCACCAGATATACTAAACTAACTATGAGTGAGACTCCTGGATTTGCAAAGGGGGGAGGGTTATTGTACACAACCTTCCCCTTGCTTATGCAAAGAAATTGTTTTCGAATTCAAGCCCACCTGGTCACAAAGGGTAAGTTGTCAGGGCTCGCCCTCACACTAGATATATTAAATTACAGTCAAAGTTGTTGATCGTGTGTTTTTTAACCCTTAAAATAGCCACGGTGGTGAGTTGTCAAAGCAAGTTCGCAACCAAATAACCTCATTTGCCTCTTCAGTGTAGAATTGCCAGTGAAATTGGTTGTGTTTGACAATTCAGTGTAAAATTGGCATGAAATTGGTCGTGTTTTGTTTTTTTCAATATACATTGCAATGGATGAGGTTCCCATCGTTGTATAGTCGGAGAGATTTAGATGTATATAACTAACCTTACTCTGTCCCCATATTTTCCAAGCCTCCAAACATTTGTGTAGTTAACAAGTCTCCTTTATAGTTAATGGGGGTATTGTTCTCTTTATTTCTTTTGCCAAAAACAAAATTCATCCTTTTCCTCCTGTATGTATTGTTGATTGTCGAGAGTTGCAATGTTGACATTGATTTGTCTCTGTCTTTGTGCTTTATAAATAACATCTTATATCCCTGATTGCTTCACGAGCTTTGATTGTACTATATCCTGAGGACTTTACCTTATTTTCTTACTATCTGTATTATCTAATTGAAATCTTAGTGGCAAAATTTGTTATGGTAAAGCTCTGTATATGTCTTCTAATCTTTAGAGAATTTTTGAATTTGATGATAGTACTGTATTGGACTTTGTACTTAACCAGCAGAAGAGGGCTTTAAGGCGTTTAGCCCTTCCACTGTAGAAATCTTTATGCATGTTTTATGCTTACACTGGTGTGCTCTTACCTGATTCTCTGTCCTTTTAGTGATTAAATTGTAGTGTACTTTGAACCAATATTTAAGTCAACATGGTGTGGAACAACAATTTATTTTTCATGAAATTTACACGCTTTGTATCCTGTCGAATCTTTATACTAAGATAGTCAAAAGTGTAACAGATATGTTCATACATCAATGTTGTCAATAGCGGTAGCTTGTCCACCATACAATATGGTGGATGGCATTGCAGACAAATAGAGGAAGCATGATAGCTGAATTAAAAGAAATATATAAAACACACAAATATCTGCTAAATACTAAATGTAATAAACTATAGAAAGTAATAACACATCAAGATAAAAAAGTTAGCAAATATTCTATGAAATAAAATGCATCAAGGTCTCAATATAACTAACGAGAAAAGATAAACACCACACAACTAAAGATATCCTAGAAGAAGTGAGAAGGAGATGATGAAGTAAAAAAAGGGATCGAGAAAATGAAAAAAACGATGATGAAAAAACTGAAGAAAAAAGATGTTGACAAACTGAATAAAAAGCTAAAGGAAAAGAAAAAAAAAACATAGAGAAGAGAAACCAGAAAAAAAAGGAAAGAAGAGATTTAAAATTGACAGTGTTTGCACCCACCCGTTATTTGTATGTATGTATATGAAACATAACTTATTAGGAAGATAAGCAGTGTTCATTTCTGAATCCATGAGTATGCATATTTGTTCAACTTTTGAAAAACCCTTTGGAAAGTCCCAAAGCTTTCTCTAAGATCAAGTATTTTATTTGTTCAGTGACACTCAATAGGATTAACACAAATGACTTGTTGAATATTCATACACAGTCTCATACTTCCCTCTCTACAGGCGTGTCTGTTGTGTGATTGGTCTCGTTCAGAAGCAGTAGGTCCCTTTATTCCTGTTTGTTATGTGCGCATTTTGCTCCGGAACAACCTTTTCAAGGTTTTAAGTGAGCATTGGTTGTAAGTGTGGGCATCCTATCCTGTTGTAAAGTAGTTTCAATGGCTCACAATTCTGGTAAATGATATTAAGCTAAAATTTTGTGGAGTTGATGCAGTTATTTTTTCTGGCTGAAGGGTTACATTTCTAACTGTATCTTTTTCCCCTTTAACATGTTTGGGATATGATTATGCTTTTGTTTCTGATAGAAAGAACGGGTGACCTTGTTTTATTCAATTTTCTTGTGGCTCCCCTATTCTATGTTTTTCCCTTTTTAAGAGGATATCTTAATTTTCCCCTATCTGTACTTTTCCTCTTTCATTCGTTTATAGATTTTCTTTATCAATACAAAATATTTATTGTGTATTTATTCCCAAAGACTGTACATGGTATGATTGTATTGATTATCTGTTTTCTTAAATTCTTTTTATTTTATTTTAGATGGAAGAAGTTTGTCTGAATAGTGAGCCATTTTTTGATGAAAGCGATGATGCTGATGTTGAAGGTTCTTCTGTAGCTGAACACGGACTTGAATCTTTAAACTCACAACCGAAAAACCCTCCAGTTCCAACAGTAGGTCTGGAGTTTGATTCCTTTGAGGAAGTTTACAACTTCTACAATATCCATGCAAAGGAACAAGGCTTTGGAATCAGAGTTAGCAATTCTTGGTTTAGATCAAAGAAAAAAGAGCGCTATAGGGCAAAACTTAGCTGCAGTAGTGCTGGTTTTAAGAAAAAAAGTGAAGCGAATAATCCAAGACCAGAAACAAGAACTGGTTGTCCTGCAATGATAGTGATTAGAATGGTTGAGTCCAGGAGATGGAGAATAGTGGAAGTTGTGCTTCAACACAACCATCAAGTGAGTCCTCAGAGCAAACAATTTTACAAGTCACACAAGAAAATGATCCTTGAAGCCAGCAAATCACAACCACCTCCAGAGCCAGTAACAGAAGTACACACCATCAAGTTGTATCGAACAACTGTCATGGATGTTGATTACAATGGTTACTCAAATTCTGACGAAAGTCGTGACACCAATTTTGATAAATTTAAATGTTTGGAACTTAGAGAAGGGGATGCCAGTGCTATATACAATTATTTTTGCCGAATGAAGTTGACCGATCCAAATTTCTTTTACTTGTTTGATATTGATGATGATGGGCACCTAAAAAATGTTTTCTGGGCTGATTCCAGGTCAAGGATTGCTCATAATTACTTTAATGACACAGTTACAATAGACACAACTTGTTTGGCAAACAAATATGAGATCCCTTTGATATCATTTGTTGGTGTAAACCATCATGGACATTCTATATTATTGGGTTGTGGCTTCCTTGGACACGAATCAGTGGATTATTTTGTATGGATATTCAAGGCATGGCTTAAGTGTATGCTTGGTCGTCCTCCACATGTTGTTATTACTGACCAGTGCAAGACATTGCAAATCGCAGTTGCTCAGGTTTTCCCTCATGCTCGTCATTGTTATTCTTTGCAGTATATCATGCAAAGAGTTCCAGAAAAGTTGGGAGGGTTGCAAGGATATGAAGCAATCAGAAGACAGATGTATAATGCTGTCTACCACTCATTAAAGATAGTTGAGTTCGAATCTTCTTGGACTGATATGATTAAATGTCATGGACTGGGAGATAACAAGTGGATTCAGACACTGTATAAGGATAGGCATCTATGGGTCCCTGTTTACCTAAAAGATGTTTTTTTTGTAGGACTCATTTCAACTAAAGAAAATGAGGGTCTGACTGCATTTTTTGATGGTTATGTGCATAAACACACATCCTTTAAGGAATTCCTTGATAAGTATGACTTAGCTCTGCACAGGAAGCACTTGAAAGAAGCCATGGCAGATTTGGAGACTAGAAAAGAAAGCTTTGAATTCAAAACGAGATGTAATTTTGAGGCCCAACTCTCAAAGGTGTACACAGAAGAAATCTTTAAAAAGTTTCAAACAGAGGTTGAGGGCATGTATTCTTGCTTCAACACAAGACAGGTTAATGTCAATGGATCTATAATAACATACATTGTGAAAGAAAGAGTTGAAGTTGAGGGGAATGAGAAGGGAGTTAAAAGTTTTGAAGTTTTATATGAGACTACAAAATTGGATATTCGATGCATTTGCAGTTTGCTCAATTACAAAGGATATTTGTGCAGGCATGCGTTGAATGTTCTCAATTATAATGGCGTTGAGGAAATCCCATCTCGGTACATTCTGCGCCGTTGGACTAGGGATTTCAAGCAAACCTTTAATCAACTCCATGCTTCTAGTAATATTGATACCTACCACCCTGTCCACTTGTATACCCATTTGTTTAACAGTGCTCTTCCAGTGTTAGAAGTAGGGGCACAGTCACAGGAGCATTATATGGTTGCTGTAAAAGAATTGCAGGAGTTGCTAGATAAGTTTGATATAGAGGACAATAACTCGATGTAACCAATCAATACAAGATCCTCATTCCCCACTTATAACCATTTTACTACTAATTGACAGTTTATAAGCCTCCTGTTCTTGGTTTATTCAAGTTTTTGTGCTACTGATGATTGTATAAAATGAAATGCCAATTGCATACATTTTCTTTTAAATGATTTTGACTGTGTTGATACTAACACAGAAGTAAGCACTCTAGCTTTTCACCTTTAAATTGTATTAGGTATTATTATAATAATCATCGACCTATTTTAAATTTCAGTGTCTGTTTATATGCAACCTTCATACAGATACCCTGAGAAATTTGCTAGTTTTTATATGTTTTGGGATACAGTTTTTTCCTCAGTCATTTAGGTTTTGTTTTGAAGATCTCCTCTACACAATTCGTCATTGTTAAGAAGTCTCTTAATTCCTAAATACCAAAAAGGAAACCATGTTACTGAGTCATTCCATGTCGGACCAAAGCTTGCAGAGGCCTCGAATGGATACAATTGTAATAAAAACCAGGCTTATGATCCGTTTGAAAATGATTTTACCAACTACTTTTAAATATACACTCCATACTTTGACTTTGTCTAAGACTAGCATATTGATACTATCTGTCATTGAGAAAATGAGATTACTTTCACATCAAGTTACATCGAGTTTACTTACAAGAGAATTTACTATTTTGATTTAAATGTAAATAAAAAGTTTTCCCATTAAGAGTTTTATTAAAGTCATTCTAAAACCAACTAATTAAATATTATGCTCGAGATCACAATATCAGGAAATGAGTAATTAACTTAATTGTATTTTTTGTTTTTTTTTTACTTATAATAATTCTAGAATTCTTGTTTTTCGAGTTTATATAAATTGAATTGAATCCTTTAAATATTGTAGTTACGTGACTTTTATTTCTTTTACCAAAAACTTATTAAATAATGATATGACATTAATGACTTATATGGGACTATTTAAAGAGATGCTAGCATATTGGAAAATTTCACTGATAGAGCAAGTTTTCCCATTTAATTTTTAAACATAGCACATTGTGATTTTTATGTAGTTAATTCTAGGAGCTTAACGTCATTCGAAGAATTTAGAAAACGAAGAGAATTATAATGAATGAATGGATTCCGATTTATATTGAATTTAAGACGAAAAATTCAAAAATTACAATTGAAGTTTTTTCTCTGTTTTTTTTGTAAAGCTTTGTCCTGAAACACTTTTATATTAGATGAGTATCACGGTTTCTCCATGAGGTAGAAATTCGTTCTCCGGATATACAATTTTCAATCAACTTGTGATTAAGTTAAATGTTGCTGGAATGTCACCTGGAATTCGATTCCTTAATTACGAGGTGTTTTTTTTAATCTGTTTTTCAATTTAAAATAAGGTGAAGGGGGGCATTTTGGAGATAAAAATGAAAAAAAGTAATGAATTTAAAAGAAATAACTTGAGAAAAAATGAAAAAATTAGTTATATTTCGTATGTGTGCAAGATTTAATTAATTAAACAAGTAAAAAATTACATGAATAAATTTTTATAAATAGATATATATTGAAGACTTTAAAATTAGCAAAAATTTTAAGCAAGATTATTTTTAACAAAATTAAAGAATTTTGACCCAGTTTTTGGATGTGCAACTTATTTTTTTTTTTTTTGGTTTCGATACCTATATCCATATCTAAGCCCATGCTTATGAGTGACAAAGTGGGTCCATTGACATGCTTTTGGGTCCAACATCAAAGTGTTTTTGGTTTTTTAACCTATTCTTGGACGTGTAGTTTGTTTCTTTTATGTTTTGATAACTGCGTCATTGTATTTATTGTCATGAAAACTATATAAAAAAAAGTGAAGGTCTATTTCTATAATTAAAGTCCATAATTAGGGGTAACCAAGTATGAAGTTTTACTATAACTTAAGTTGTTGATAAACAAGTATGAAACTTTGGAATTGATTACTTTGAAGTGTTGAAAAAAAGTAGGAAAAAAATACATCAAAATTTAAAATAAAAAAAAAATGAAAAATCAATTACCAACAATTTGCAAGAGAGTTGTTTCCAGCAAGTTGAATTGAGCAGCGAGTTTTAAAAAAATTATTGCAATTATTTGGTGAACTGTTTTGCAAAATTCTAGTGACAATATTTAGTTTATTGATTGAAGTTTTGGTGATAAAAAATTTAGAGGTTGAATCCAAATATAAAATTCAACATAAATCCAACAAGTTTATAAAAATTTCTTACTAATTTTGTATTTTTTTATTTTATTCATAAATATTTCTTACTAATTTTGTAGTATTTTTTATTTTATTTATGTAATCTAGATTCTTTCTTTAGGATTTCAATTTGTGTGCTATACTTTCTTTGTGAATCTTATTTTCTTGAATGTCATTTTCTTGTCTAATCATTTGAGTATGTCAATCATAAAGTTCCTCTTGAAGTAGTACTTGTTTCAAATTGTGTTTTTGTTGTTTTAAAATTGCTCGACCTCTAATTTGGAGTAGCTAAATACCTTGGTGATTATTGGAGTTGTAATTTGGTGAAAACTAATCAAAGTTGAATATCCTAAAGAGGCAAAGCAAGGAGAAGCAACACAAAAAAAAAACACAACAAAGAAAGAGGAAGAAAACACCTTGGAGTGCATAACATAGAATTTTTGTGTATAAAAAAATTGTCCTATTGATTGTATTGCTTTGAGTTGTAATTGTGCTTAAACTTTCATTTAGTGGATTAATTCTTACGCTTTAGTTCAGTGAGTGCGTCTTCATGTTCCAGTGAGGCTTGAAACATGTAGTTACCAGGTGTTGGGGGGGGGGCATTTGGGTAGGTATTGTGAGTGAAGTTTGGAACCATAGGAATAGGGTTGTGTTTGAGAACGGAAGGGTGGACCTAGTGGAGGTTTTTACCGTGGTACAAAGGAAGACTTGGTCTTGGGTCACAGTAAAAGAAAAATTGGTTGTTTTCTCTTACTCTGATTGGTGTTTGGAACCTCTCTATTGTATGAGGTATTTGAAAGACTGATTCCTTGTATTATTTAACTAACGTTTTGTTTCCTGTCTTGGTAGTTGTGGTGTGGTTTGTGCAGGTCTCATTGGTAAATCCTATCTGGCAAGGTTGGACTGAGGTTTGGAAGGTTTTGTATGTTTGTGCAGGTTGTCTTGGTCTTTTCTTTTTGGCAAGGTAGGAGTGTTGTTCGGAACTGCATTAAAGGAAGTGACTCTATGCATGATTATCGGTTTGGTGTTGGATTTTTTATGATGTTTGAGCTGAAGCAAAATGATATGTGGTTCTTTTGGTTACTGGTGTGGCCAGATTGGGAAGTTGTTAAGTGTTTTTGCGGTTTTTTCTGGCTTATGCATCCTCCTCGTAGGATTGGGTGGTTGTTGTTAGTAATTGGTTTTTTGGTACAACTCAGCTTGCTACGAAGATATGGTTTAGTTGTTTAGATGTTATGTCTTGTATTGGTTTTGTTGTGCTTGACACTTGGGTATGGTACTTCAACCTGTTGCCAAAGACTATGTTTTAGTTGTTAGATGTATTTAGTTGTTGGGGGTATGTTCTTGATTGAGGGTGTGACATATTGGTGGGGTGAGGTAACTGTATTTGTTGGGTTTTTGTACCTTGTCGGGATGTTATCTTTGATTTGTAGTGTAGTGTTTGTCGGATTCATGGTTGGCAGGGTACTAGAAAACTTGGTTTTGGGGTTTTGTATAATGGTTGGGACACCCCTGAAGCATCTCATTTTATTTTATTTATTCTTTGCTGATAAAAAAAAAAGGTGCCAAAAAGCCTCACCTAGAAAACATCTAGTTTTAGAAGTTTAATTGTTTTTATTGCTTTCAATTTCTTGTTTTAGTAGTGTTTTCATCTTGTTGTGTTTCTAAGAATTTGCTCAGTGAGAAGTTTGTGAAGTGTGTTGGGATATCTAGCTAGGAAAGGCTTGATACTTAAGTGATCCTAGTGATCCACCTCTCTTTCCTGGGAAACTACCTAGTGCATTGAGCTTATCTTTTCTCTTTGAGAATTGTTCTTAAAACAAGCTTTAATCATGTCTAAACAAACTACTCACTTAGAGAAAATGACTCGAGCTCTACAAAATCTCTTTTAAACAAATGGCTCAAGATCTCCAGTCACTCCAACCAAGGCAATTACAACATGAGAATCAAATTAATGGAGAAAAGAAAGAAAGAAATTCTCATCTTGCAATTCTAGAGGAGGAGTTGAGAATGATTAAAGAAAGAAATAATTATATAGTGAAAACCAAAAGAGCCTTCCATCTAGTTCTAGGTCTAGTGATTCTCATTCTAATAAAAGGGAGTCTTAGAATTAATGACTATTATCAACCTACACCTAGGAGAACTAGAAGAGAAAGCGTTGAAATAGAAACCAAAGTTGACTTACCTTACTTCTATGGAAAGGAAAATGTTGGAGTCTACTTAGATGGGAAATTTAAAGTAGAACAACTTTTTGCTTGCCACCTTGTTAGTGAGGAAAGGAAAGTACCCCTGACAACCTTAAGCTTTCAAAATAATGCAATGTATTGGTGGACAAACCTAGAGAGAGAGAGACTTCTATTAGAATTATAGGGCTAAAACAAGAGAGAGAAAAGGAGGGGGGAAATTGTTTTTGAAAGATTTTCGCAAGTACTTAAGGTAGAGTGAAAGGTTAATTAATGGAAAATCTTCCATCCAAATATAAAACTGATTTTAAGATTGATCCAGAAAATCAATCGGTTGTTTTTATCAAAACAGATTTAAAGCAATTTAAAAAGTGTAAGGATAGATAGATTCACACAGAATGTTTATAATGGTTCACTCAACACCTGAGCTACATCCATTCCTCAGAAACCACTGATGATGGAAACCGTCTAGCCTCATACAACCATATAATAAGGAGGATGAAGACCTAGAGGTTGTTTATTGATTTAATTACAAATATGGGTCTAATTGGGCTTTTGTTTATTTTTGTAGGCCCAATCAAGAGGACAACTCTAGGTTGAAGGAATGTACGAACATATCCAATAAGACCTCCAACTCATCATGGTCCTTTCAGAGTGACAGAGGCCCTTGGAAATGGGGCGTACAGGCTTGAGACGCTGGAGGGAGGCGCGATTCCTCGTACATGGAATGCGACCAACCTCAAGTTTTATTTCAGTTGAACGGTAGCATTGTACATAGTTCTTAGGGGACGCTCTTTTTCCCTTATAATGGTTTTTTAATGAGGTCACCCAATAAATTTCGATTGAAGTATATTCTCGAATTGTTGTATAATCCAGATACGAACTGTTCCCTTGTGTTAGAGGTCTCGATAGTGGGAAAGGTAGGTTCGTAGAGAACACCTGCCCCCTCGAGTGAGAACGCCAAGGTTGAACGAAATAGTTCACCAGTGAAATCCTCCTCGCCTTTGAGCGAAGACGAGGTCAGTTTCGAACCCGTTCCCTTGCGTTAGAGATCTCGGGTGCGGGGAAGGTAAGTTCGTAGAGAAATCCTCCCACCTCGAGTGAGAACGCCAAGGTTGAACGAGATGGCTCACCAGTGAAATCCTCCTCGCCTTTGAGCGAAGATGAGGTCAGATACGAACCCGTTCTCTTGCGTTAGAGGTCTCGAGAGTGGGAAAGGTAGGCCCGTAGAGAACACCTCCCCCCTCGAGTGAGAACGCCAAGGTTGAACGAGATGGTTCACCAGTGAAATCCTCCTCGTCTTTGAGCAAAGATGAGGTCAGATACGAACCCGTTCCCTTGCGTTAGAGGTCTCGGGTGTCAGCTAGCCTAGCCCATTTTTCCTCGTTCAACACCATGCCTGTACCAAGGTCAGAATGCAAGGGGTATGCAAAGCAATATAGGATGCAAGAGTAAACATACAAGTATGAAGAGACAGAATATTCAAACATAAAGAGCTGATAACTGGTATACACAACAAAGTGAGAAAGAGATGAGCGGGTACCGATATAGCCTTTGAGATCGGAAGGGCTGAACTCGTACTTGATCAGTTGGGCAGTGTTGAACACCGCCCCTAGGCTTGCGAAGACTTGGCAGAGCTCGCGATCATGGGGAGTCAATTCTTCAAGAGTCCTCGGCTTCTTAAACTGTAGTTTCTTCACCCAGTAGAGTTGGAATCCATCTAGAAGGGTGTAGTCATAGTCGATGCAACACACCTTGAAGAACTTCCCTTTGAAGCCCTTATACGATTGTTGGAACAAGGTGAGGAGAACTCTCCCTGCCACCTCATTAAAGCTTACCCAAAGCTTTTTCCCTGGACTCTTGGCCTCGAAGAAATGGAGGAAGACGTCTACAAAAGGGGTGTGCCCAAAATGGTTGCAGAGGATTGCAAACGCCTTCACAAAGGCCCAGTTGTTGGAGTGCAGCTGGGCAGGGGCCACATTAATCTTCGTTAGTAGAGCCCGCTCGAACCTCGTGAGGGACAAACGAAGCTTGACCCGCTTGAAAATGGTGGCGTAAAGGAAGAAGAAGGGTTCCCCGTCGTTTGCGCGTTCATCAGCGCACACGGGCTCACCCTCCGCGCAGGGTTGAACGGACACATATGCGTCGCACTCCCGCCCAAACACGCGGAGCAAATGAGCGGCCTCATCCTCCCTATGCTTCATCACATCCTTACTAGAGGTGAGCGAGGAGGTCTCAGCCAGGAGGTCCTCAGAGGCCCAGGGGTAGAGGGCTCTGTAATCTACTTTGGGAGGAGGGTTGAAAGTTGTTTTCATTCGAGCCATCTCGAAGAAAGCTAAAAGGCAAGAAAAAGAAAGGAGAAAACGAAGGTTTAGAAGAGGGTGATGGCATAACCCAGCAAAAAACTAGAAAAACCCCACACTCGAAGAAAACTCAGAAAAACAAAGGAACGGGGAAAAATCAAAGAAAGCCTAAAATGCAAGGAATTTAAACAGGCCCAGGCAGTTATCAAAGTGCGAAATCAAAGAACGAGGGCGATCAATGGGTCAAAGTCATACCTTTTGTTGGTGAGAGTCGAAAGTTCTGGTTTTTCGCAAGAGAGAGGTGAGAGTGTTTGGAGAAGAAGAAGATGAAGCGTGCAAGAGATTTCTGATAATGGAACAGTGATTGGAAGCGCGCGTTTTCGAAAAATTAACGTAAACTAAGAAGCGCAAGCAGCGTTAAGTCCTAGCCGTTGATCAAGACACGTGTGCGCATATTAAAACGGGCGCAGAGAAATGTCACTTCGGTGCACTGTTCACGTCCTGTCACACAGAGCCACGTAGGTCGCTAGGGGCGAGGACTTAGTCTCTTCGCTGAACAAGTTAACAGCTTGAGATTGGGGGGCTTATGTACCGACCAGTCCTCGGGTGTAGTTGACCACTAGTGGACGTGGGGCCACGAAGGCTGGGTCCCACGAGCGGCATGGGCCAGCGCCTCGCAGACATCACATCCAGGGCATCAAAGAGTGATCAAGCCTCGGTCATGTAAGGTGGGTCCCACAAGCGGTATGTTCGAAGTGCCTTGTAGACAGTACGCCCAGAGGGTCGAGGAGTGGTCAGGCATTGGTCATCAGTTCTATGTTGACGTGTCCTCGGACCTCGGTAAGTAAAACAGTAGAGCTGGGCCATAAGAGATGGATCCCAGACAACACACCAGTTAGGGAGAAGCCTAGATCACGAAGGGTTCATGCGTGCGGTGTGGATGATGCGTTCAGGCGTAACACAAGTAAAGAGCCGCTGGAAGAGATATGACCCGTAAGAGTCACGCTCCAGGGGTAAACTGCATGCATGGCACGTGAACAGCTAGGGCACTCCTAGGACGGATGACCCCAGATATTAGGTGCACAAGTTGGTACCCAGGTGGTCATCCCGTTAGAGGTTGCACTCCAGTAAGGGAGCCTTACGCGTTAGATTGCCTTAAGAGTGGGTGATAGCGGCGCTAAGGCACACCCTCAGTAACTTTAATTGCGGTTAACGGAAACAGTGGAAACCCTAGAGTATATAAGGGGTAGTATCAAACTTAATAAGGTATGCAACATTTACGCGAATACACACACAAATTACACAGAGAGCTTTTTACAGCTTACTTTTGGTGTTTCCTAACTCTACACTGACTTGAGCGTCAGAGTGCAAACGGCCTTTAGGGCGCCTTTTGTCTTTGCATTTTCAGGTGTTTGATCGAAGAAAGGCACGAACGAAAGCAGGGATAACGGGCGTGTGATCGTCGTAGGTGTGCGAAGATAATCGAGTCAATCGGCAGGAACATGTACTAATTAAAACCTTGGGGTGTTTTACTTTTACGTTAACACTCCATTTAGTGGTTACCTAGTAAACCACACTTACACAACACTTCCATCCCTACCTCACTTATATATGACCAAGATGGATATGTGGTAGAAAAAATTCATAGGTAAAATAAATGACACATAATATGGACCGTATAACAGTGGAACTTTCTAGGATTTACAAATTATTCACCTTGTTCCTATGCATTATCACATAACTCGTCTTCCCGTACACTTGCAACCACTTTCAACATTGCAAGTGAACCCTCTAGGATCTCGTGCCCCCATTAAAACTTAAAAAAAAATCATATCAATGTCTGATAAAAATGATCAAAAGAAGTTTTAACTTGAGAGACATAATGTCAAAAAGTTGTCATAAGAATAACATCTGGTGAATATTGTGAGAAGCTACTTTAAGTTAACAAACGCATTGTAAAAAAATACTTTACAAAGCATGTTTTAATAAAACTCTCATTCCTTAATTGCAAGTTAATAATATGCAATTCAAAGAGATAAGAGTGGAAATATATTTACACTAGCTGTTTTTAGACTAGTTTATCTGAAAACCTAGACTATGTCCAATTCTTTATCAACATAATCAAATTCCATTAACAAACTAACATGCAATATACAAAACGCTTTGGACCCTATCAACCATTGGCTAAACAAAAAGTATTAGTTGAAGCATAACCACTTATAGCTAAGATAGAATACTATTTGAAACACCACCACTCTTTATTAAACACTAAGTTAATAAAGTGTTCTTTTAAAGATGTTAGCAATAAGATTCTATGCAGTATTAAATACAAAAACTCATTATTAAAAATATTATATTTTATAAATTAAAATATTAGATAATTATAAATTGAAAGAAGTTTTACCCAAATTTTACTTTTATACATGCATTAAAGATGTCATAATATGAAGATAACATTTGTAGATAAAAGAAGTTAGAACGAGTAGCAGGTTAGTCCTATTTTGTCTATATTGTTCTTATCAACTTTATGAAAATTGTTTGGTAGACAAATATATATACATCCACCCTGTCTTCGGCATGTAGTTAGTTCGATCGTTACAACTTTAGTATCTATCACTAAATTATTAAAAATATATAAAAAAAATATATTACATTTTAATAATAAAATAGTATTTTTACATATGTAAATGAAGAAATAAGATTGGTGGGGAGGAAGATTATGTGGAAGGCATTCCTATAAAAGTGTCACAATCTTAGTGTTTTAAAAAAAGAATAAAAAAAAGGATCGCAGGGAGCATAAAATACAAGAGTCGCATCTCAACCTTTTTTGTCTTGTCTACTTTTTTCCGTGAGTTTTCGTTGAAAAATAAAGAGTGTGGTTTTCGTTGTTTGCGAGACACAGCAACTCAAGCAGAGATGGCGACACCGATTGTGGCAGAGAACAGACCCAAAACGAAGATCGTCTGCACGCTCGGACCCGCATCGCGTTCCGTTCCGATGGTCGAGAAGCTTCTACGAGCCGGCATGAACGTTGCTCGTTTTAACTTCTCCCATGGGTCCCACGAATACCACCAGGAAACCCTCGATAACCTAAGAGCCGCCATGGAGAACACCGGTATTCTCTGCGCCGTCATGCTCGACACCAAGGCACGACATTTGTATTTCATGATCCCTTTTGTCCCCCCCTTTTTTTAATTATGATTATGTATATATTCTCATCGCCGATTTTTTTTTATATTTTTTAAATCTGACTTTTGATTTGATTATTGCTAATTTTCTGATTCGGATGGGAATAGGTTGTGACGATTGCTATTGTCTAATCCGACTGTGCATGTGTTTGTGTGTATGTGTGTGTGAAAGTGAAATGTCTGAGTAATGTTAGTATTGAGATTTGAGTACTTAATATTGTATGAATCAAATCTAATCTTGGATTGGTTGCTGGATAATCGAGATTATCTAATAATCTATTGTGACCTACCACCCATGTTCTTGTTTCTAATATTTGTTATGTTTCCGTAAGGATTTGAATTGGGATTTTGATTCTCTCTGGTTTACTGTTAAGAGGAGAGGTCTGATTCAATAATCGTAACCATTTATTACAATCTTTCTTTAAAATAAAAACCTCTATAACTATGAAAGGATAACGCGGAACATGTGAGTCTGATTTAGTAGGTTAGTGGGTTTGTAATACAGTGAGTTTATTTTGGTTTTTGATTTTATTTTAATCGTAGATTAAGTAATATACATAATAAATTATTAGGATTTGTTAAATAGTACCTCTGTTAAAAAGTAAATATGAGAGGATCCAAATCCTTTAAATTGTGTTCGCTACCCGCATTATGTATAAGTTTGAAAAACCGATGCGGCTGAGACGTCATATACATTGAAGTGCATAAGGTAATAAGAAATGAGTATTTTTGAGGTCCCTATACCTCCATGATGTTTAACATTGAACAAAAACGGTACTCAATTATCAATGTCTCAAATCAATGATGGATTCTATTTTATGACTAAAACCTTGGTCAGGCTATTGTTATCTCATGTTGTTCCGTAAAATGTAGTAAAACATTAATTTCGTACTAAGATGAGCTCTTATGATTACAAGATTGACCTCTCTGAAGAAAACATTGGTGTGCTTGTGTAAACCAGGTGCTTTTACTTAACTGAGTTGTAGCCCTTGCCCTTTTGATACATATTTCATTATTCTTGTCAAGAGGAATATTGAATGATCCAATCCTTTTGATTGATATTGTGTTGGTATTGTTTTGTGGACCATGCCAATCATATTTTAGAAACTTTCGTCCATAGTCATGGTTTTCTTTCATTTTATATGACTATCTACATTTTTGTAGGGGCCTGAGATTCGAACTGGATTTCTCAAGGACGGTAAGCCTATCCAACTGAAACAAGGTAATGAAATAACCGTTTCCACTGACTATAGCATAAAGGGTGATGAAACAATGATTTGTATGAGCTACAAAAAGTTGGCTGAGGATGTGAAGCCCGGAATGGTCATACTGTGTGCGGATGGCACCATATCATTTACAGTTTTATCATCTGACAAAAAATTGGGTTTGGTTCGATGCCGGTGTGAGAACTCTGCTACTCTTGGTGAGAGGAAGAATGTTAATTTGCCTGGAGTGATAGTGGATCTCCCAACTTTGACAGAGAAAGACAAGGAAGATATCTTGGTCTGGGGAGTTCCCAATAAAATTGACATGATTGCTCTTTCTTTTGTTCGAAAAGGTTCTGACCTGGTGGAAGTCAGGAAAGTTCTTGGACAACATGCTAAGAACATCATGCTCATGTCTAAGGTATGTTTTGTTGTGTTCTCTTTTATGGAAAAGGAAAGGGATTCAAGATCTGGATTAAAAAAATGTTAATTATTCAGAATTGGTTGTAATACCCTTGAGATGCCTTTTACATCCCTGCTAGTGTATGCTATAGGATATCATCTATCAAATTTGTTATGTTCTTTAAAGGAACAACTTTATAAGTTTCTGACTTTTTGCTATCTCTAATATAGTGTTACATTTAAAAGGAATACTAACAACACTTTATCTAATTCATTCCTTTTCAGCATGCCACTATTGAATGAAATCAATGTGGGTCCTAGTAAATGATGTGCGGTCACTTCTTATTTAATGGGTGTCACTCCTTTATTTATAGGGTCTCACGGGGATTTCTCTCAATTATATATAATAAAGAGTATTTTTAAAATAGCATGTTGCTACCATTTTTCTGTATTTACTTGTTTCTAGTCACTTATTCTGCCCATTACTTCAAATGTACATGACAGGTTGAAAACCAAGAAGGGGTTGCGAACTTTGATGAGATCCTTGCAAATTCAGATGCTTTTATGGTGGCACGTGGTGATCTTGGAATGGAAATTCCAATAGAGAAGATATTTCTCGCTCAGAAAGTGATGATTTATAAGTGCAATATCCAAGGAAAACCTGTTGTTACTGCAACCCAGATGTTGGAGTCAATGATCAAATCTCCCAGGCCAACCCGGGCTGAAGCTACTGATGTTGCCAACGCAGTTCTTGATGGCACAGACTGTGTGATGCTTAGTGGTGAAACAGCTGCTGGAGCTTATCCAGAACTTGCTGTTCGAACAATGGCTAAAATATGCATTGAAGCAGAAAGCACCCTTGATTATGGAGATGTGTTTAAAAGGATTATGGAACACTCGCCTGTACCCATGAGCCCATTGGAAAGTTTAGCTTCTTCTGCTGTGAGAACAGCCAACTCGGCTAAAGCGGTTCTTATATTGGTTTTAACTAGAGGAGGGAGTACTGCAAAATTGGTGGCTAAATACAGGCCAGGGATGCCAATTCTTTCTGTAGTTGTTCCCGAGCTCAAGACTGATACCTTTGACTGGGCATGCAGTGACGAGGCCCCTGCGAGACACAGCCTGATATTCCGTGGATTGGTTCCAATATTGAGTGCAGCGTCTGCTAGAGCTTCTCATGCTGAAACAACAGAAGAAGCCATAGAATTTGCCATGCAACATGCCAAGTCCAAGGGTCTCTGCCATAACGGGGATTCTATTGTGGCACTGCATCGTGTGGGCACTGCATCTGTCATCAAGATCTTGACTGTGAAATGATCACCCCATTAGGAGTTTTTCTGTATTTTGGCAATTATTTTAGATGGTGCAAAGAAGTCTCGCACACCATTTCGAATCTACATTGGGTGCAAACTTACATAAAAAACAATTTATTAGGATGGGTTTCCTGCTGTCCACATAACACATATTAAGGTTTCTTTGTTTCATTCGCCTTTTCATTGTGGCGAGTAGCCACTTGTTTTCATTTGATAAGATTTTGTACGAGGCTTTTGGTGAACCAAAAAACTAGCCGACTTCTGGATTTTGAATTTTTACTGTCTAAAGTTGTTTTGATTGACAAGGTTATGCCTTTTCTTTGTTTGATTGGCTAAGTGGGTTCTCATCCTTCATAAATCCGGCGGAATAGGTTATTGTATTTTATTTCAACAATGACCTGGTAAAGTTAACCCATTTCAATTACGATGGGTTGGAAAGTAAACTTGTTCATATAAAAATAAATAAATAATAGAAATTATACAGGCAAAAAAGGTAAGAACATATTATTTTCATCCTTTTCTCTATTCACTCCCTCCATAATTTTATTTATTGTTGTTTCAATAATGTTTGAGTTTCTTTGTCTATTTGCCAATTGGTGACTGGTATTTGTTGGTGAATCTGATGGATTATTTTCAGTGAGATATTTTACTTCTAATCATGATTTTCTTATCATTAAAGTTCGAGTCTAAGATTTTACTTGAAACAATCCAAATTTAGTTTCATCCCCGAGATTTTTAAGAAAGGTTTGGCGTTATTTAGATTCTAGAAGTTAAAAAAAAAGATATTTTGAACAACTTCAATAATAAGCCAAAATTTAAATTCTGAAATTATGCAAAACAAATATTTTTAAATTTAATTTTCAGAAATAATTTTACATTAGTTTCATATAGGAGTCTGGGAAATCTATTTTTATACGTTCTAAAATAAAAGTTCGCACTACAATTTCAGATACTATTAAATTATATTTAGTCCTTTCTGACCCTCTATCTCTCAAAATGTGAATTACTTGCTTGAATTTTTTTTATGAATATGGTGTATGATTAGGTGAAAAATTACTTTGCTTTTTTTTTTTAACGTGCATTCAAATTATCTTTCGGAAACTTATTTTTGGTCTTTCAACCATATATATTTTTGCAACTAATCCTACTTTCTACAATATCAGTATTTATCTTAATGAATGATGTGTGTTAATTCTATCGTGCTGCAATTTTCTAATTTCACCCTTCAGATGTTCCATATTCAGTGTAGGAATCTATTGGAAATCTCAACATTATCTAGGACGTAACTCAAATAAAATATACAAGTACTTACAATTTTTTCTTTACAAATCAATGTTATAGGATCAGACGTAAATAAACTTTCAATAGTAATGCTATGAAACTCAGGAACATGTTGAGATAACATGGAAATGACCTCCAGACTTTCTTTTTGCAGCGTTACTCTGAGATCGTGTTTTTGGTAGAATAACTACAGTAGTGAAATTTAAACCTAAACTGTTGTGTAAATTATTCAAAACTGTTATTGATAATCCTGGTGGTTTTTATTGCTTGAACATTTTGATTTAGTCTTCAAACATTAATGTGATGTGGATTGAGTACAACAATAATACTTTAATACTCATACCTGAAAGCAATAATATCATGTGATCTAAGTAATTGAAGCAATAAAAAAAAAAAACAAATCTTAAGTAACTATTCCATACCATCAAATAGTAGGTAAAATTTTTATTTTGGTCAATTTAAATTATACAACTCTGGGTTTGTCTTTTTTAGTTCACGTTGATGATATGTTTTGCTTGACCAGTAAGCGTTGAAGAATCGACAGCCGCTCACGTGCTGCTTAATTCAATCACAATATGAATATGAACACAATATAATGGTCTAGTTTTAGAAAAAATTGGAACAAAAAATATATTTTGCTAGCATTCCCTTGGTAACTACTGATTTACTAACTGGGCCCTAATCAATCACTGCAAAATGAAAAACAAAAAGCAAAATAGAATCCTGGAAAAAAAAGATAATACATCCCCAGGACTCTTGTTCACCTATAGCTATAGACGTAGCATGCAAAGCTGGAGCGCAGTGTAACAAACTGCTTACTTGCCCATTTGCAGATATGTCAGCAACATGAAACCCAAATATTTTGACACAACCATAACGGCTTCCTTAGTTCAAGGGAAAACATGATATTTGTCATAAGATGTACCAATCGGTGCACCTCTCCTTTCCACCAACATTCAGTCAGAAACTTGCCAACAAAATTGCACATGGTACAAGACCCACTCCCACAGTGAGAACAATGTTTATGGGGATCTATTTCAAACAATTTCCCTCTTAACTAACCCATTCTCTTCCTGCAAAGGACAAAGGCCGATCGTAACCAAGACATATATATATATATATATACATTGAAAGATAACCAGATCATATTTATAATAAGGAATTTACGTATCAAATAAATATCTCAGATTTTGGGGGATCAAATGGCAGTAGAGGGCATTCAGCTAATGAAATAAACGAATTAGAGGGCATTCAGCTAATAAAATAACAAGATTTAATGTAATCAACCCAAATACAAAATGTAACCAACCCAAATACAAAATGTAACATTCATATGCAACAGTTAAAACTAGACATCTTTTATGTTTAGCTTTCGTTTTGTTCTGGAGTACTTGGACTAGGTTTTAAGATTCGATATTTGGCCGTGAATTCTGGAGTACTTGGACTAGGTTTTAAGATTCAATATTTGGCCGTGAATTCACAAGAAGGAATAGAAATATATTATTTTACATTACCATTGTAAAAAAGAGGAAATTATGCAGAATGAAGTACTAATTTCAGCAGATGATTTTTAAGATTAAAAATACTTAAGAATGACTTATTGATGAAAAATATCCAAGGTTAATAGAAATATTTAACAATAAATATTACTACTGAAATCCAAAAACTAGAATTGAGACAACTCAGTCCTCTGTGTAGTCAACTCAATAAATTAGAAGGGAGCAGCGGTAAAGGACACAAAAAGGCACTTTCCTTTAGGACAACACTCAATCTAACAAAGTAGTGTGGATAGATGAGGAACCATCTTTAAATCTGGAAAAATTGGGACATCAAATACAACTATGAATTAATAAAATGGAAAAAAACATTGCTAAAATAGAGGCACATATGGCAGACTTGCCAAAATTGAGACACTGTAAGAAAAGCAACTTCCAGAACTGAGGTAACTTAGGGAGAGACCCTCTAGGTCAGTGGGTACAATGGACTTGGAACTTATGGCCAGAAGAGAGATGGCTTGAAATTCACTCTGCTACCAACTTGATTCTCATACAAGAAAGCAAAGAGAGTATATTGGAATTGTGTACTCAAACGACACAAGGTGTGGTATCAATTACAATCATTGCTACAATTTTAAGTAAAGCCTAAATTGCTAAATACTTGGAGCACTCGTTGACTGTATTCATATACAAAAATGTATAAAATATTTTATAATGACAACTTCGGTTTACAGGAACAGAGTAAAACAGTAGCCGGAACCAGGCTAGAAAGTAAGATATGGATGGAATTATCCACAAGGAATTGCCTTTAATCTCTCTGTGAGGATGCTGTAATGTGCACTGATTATTTATGAACTTAGAAATAATAACCGAATATCAATTTGTTAATTGTAATTGTTGTACAGAAAATGTACAATTATAGCATGCTTAATGCAAGTCTGTAATTGCCTTTCTTATAAAAAAAATAGACATAAAAAAACAAACAGAGCCATTGCCGACTAAAAGCATCACAGATAAAATGTGGACATTCGGCCTATCAATCACAACAACACTTTACAAGCCAGAGTTTTACATAGTCTTCCTATCAATAATAGATCATTCATTTAATCAAATTATGTTGAATGGACCAAACAAAAGGCTCCCCCTTAGATGGAAACTCAACCATAATCTCTTCCAGAGAATTAGCAGACACACACTTTAATTCGCACAAGACTGTTTAAATAGTTCAAAAGAAAGTTAATTGGTAAATAAACCAAAAGATTCAAAATTCTCCAATTCAAAAGAATAATAAAAAATTATAACAATATAATCAAATAAATGGGACAAATATGCCATGATATAAACTGAAGTCTCCTTATTATTTGGGTCCATGAAAATTCCAAGAAAATGGAACCTTAAAAACAACTACAATCAAACAAAACATCAATGAAAGTAAAATTACTCCATTACCAAGTAGAAGCCAATCGCCGAACCTTATCCCAAACCAACTAACGATCCTAAGAAATCTTAACGATGCAACCTGGAGCCCACTAGCTAGAAATCTCCTTAATAGACACAATTATAACTAAAAATATAAATTATTTCCCTGTATACATAGCAGGATCTTTTATAGGCATAAAATCAGGATGGCAGTTAAACTATTCCTCTAAAAGCATCATATTAGGACCTAACCTTATAATATTTACCAAAAAATTACTTGTACAAAATAAATAAAAACTCCAAAAAATGACCATTTTTGAAGTTATAAAAATCCATAAATACATTCATCCATCTGCACCATTCTGTATAACACTTACCAAAAATTCATGGTAAACTGTAGTAAACAACTTAATGAGGTTATAGAAAAACTAATACAAATTGACAGTGTTGTAAAAGGTTAATTGATTAAAAAAGAGCATATTAATTAAGCAGATACTTACATCCACAGCCTGGCAAGATCTGCCAGCGGATGACTTCTGAGAAACTTCAGCAAATGACATGGACTCATTCTGGGTAATGTCATGATTGAGCATCTAAAACCAAATGAAATGAGACATATAAATCCTACTAAGGTTTACCCAAATAGAGAATTAATAGATAAAAGAGTATGATGAAAAAATATGAAATAACAATATATTTATTATGTATTGATTATTTTTTCTCAATATAAATAAAGCATCCATGTTGTCTAAAAAACATATGGTTTCAGCTCAATGTTTCTCTTTTTCCTTATAGTTTAACCGTTGTTAACAAGTTAGGGTCCCAGTGGACTAGTGAATAAAAATGCTTATCTGTAAGATCAAAACTGAAGCAGATAAAATTGCACAACAAAGTGCCTAATTGATACGAACTGAAAGTAATCATGATGTATGGTTTTAGCAAAGTTTAGCGTACCCCACTTGGATATTTGTTTTCATGACCATCTTCAAATAGGGATGAGTAGTATGATGGATCATATATAGAACCTCCAAGTATCTCATTGGAATTTGAGCATTGCCTAGCTACTGCAGGTGTTACAGGACTCAAAAAACTACTCCTCAAATCAGCATCTGCTGCTCGAGAAACTGTGTCTACATAGGAAGCACCCAACCTATAAATTTGAATCCATAACAACGAGGATGATAGCCTCACTGTAAAACCAACACTTTGCATAACCAGTGTAACTTTCACTGAAAATATAAAAAATGTTGTGTAATCCCGAGTAGAAATGTTCCTGCAAACACACATAACGTTCTTCATCATATATGAATGGAAAACACAGTCATGATCACTTGTCTGAATCTTACAAATATAGAAAATCAGTTCACGTCAATCTCTCTTCACTGCATATAGCAGCAAGTACGTTTTGTTAAATTGACAAAAAATACTAAATGTAGGATGCGTGCTGTTAAAATTACTGTTTAGGTAAAGTAGTAGGGAAAGAGAGACTGAATAATATTCTAGTTTAGATTAATATGGTGTGTTCAATATTAATTCAATGTTCCTATTTATACTAATAATTAGGCCTTACCAGCTGAAACCCACAAATAAATCAAGAAATGTAATAAAATCCAGAATTAACTCTGAAGATTGCTTCCTCAATTAGATGACTAATTGATTCCACATATATATTCTAAGATGTTGCAAATATATTTTCAAGAAATTTTAAGATATTCCAAAATAAAGTAAACATTTATATATTCTAACATTTCCCCTCAAATTAAAGTTTACTTAGCTTTAACCTTGTTACAAATAAACAAATGAAAACTGAAAATAAGCTTGTTGAATACAGTGGATGGAATAACAACTACAGGATGCAGGAGAGTTTGAAGAGATGAAACGACCATCAGCTTGGTCACAATATTTACATAACAAGGAAGAAAACGTTTCATTGGAGAGTTGTTCAATGGAAATTCCCTGTACACTATGGGAAGTAAAACCTTTCCAAGATCAAGAACATCAAGAAAACATAGAAAAACTCAATAAACATGGAAATTAAAATCGGGAGTAAAATTTAGGAAGCATTAAGAAATAAATAATTCTAGTAACAATGCAAGTGGTTTCAAACTCAGCTTTAACAAGAAAATCACTCGCAAGCATATCTCATCCTCACTAAAAGGTTAGCACATTACAGGTTAACATAGATGATCAGCCAAGATTAAACCAATGCCCCGTCCTAAGGAGCAAGAATCATCAACCAAGATTCAACCCATTTGGTCTCAAGTAATATTAATCAAATAAAAAAATTGAGCAATAAAATATATTCGCTGAACGCACCAAATTTCTTGAGCGAAAAGAATAAACCAAGAAACGTCAAGCAATATGGCACAGAAGAGAAGAAAGGCGTAGGTGCGGCCAAGGCTCTGGCTGCTACTCTCAATTGCGACCAAAGCAAACAACGCAACTACCAGATTTACGAGCGACACACCATTATAGGATGCTCCCAACGATCCAATTAACGCGCACCCAATCTAGCATTTGGAAAATGCCCAAAAAATTCAATTAATGAGAACAATGCGCAAGTAAGGCATGAAATAAGAGAAGGTGGATGAGAACCTGTAGGTAAATGAGGATGACAGCGAAGGACTGGAGCCTATCGTAGTCACGAATCCATGGCTGTAATCGATCTCGCAAATTCAAACAGGAAGAACAACAAAGCATCATAAAAGACTATCACCAATTTAGCTTTGAATCTAAATCAATCGGAGCAAAAACTTGTAATGCATCATCCCCTTCACCCTCAATCACTGCGATGGTGCTGTTTTGTTCGTATTGCCTGAACAAATTCTCCACAGCGAAACAGTACTTTGGGGGCAATTTCAACTTATATTGTGTCCTCTTTTCTCTCCACTCCTGTAACCAACTTTCTTTTTCTTCCTTTTCTTTTTTATCTCTCTGCTCCCTATTCAGTCATTTTATTTTTATTTTATTTTATTTCCCTTTTTCTTCCTTACACAGTTTTCTTTTCACTGCTTCTCCATAGTTTTACTTTACTATTTTAAAGGACTTTTATTTTCAATTCTACACTGAAAACATAGATGTACTGGAAAAGGCATTTTAAAGGACTTGTTAGATGCTTACAAGGTGTAACAATACAGTGTGGATATCAGCTCAACCATCATTCATAATAAAAATTAATTCATAATCAAATTTAATCACTAATATAACCAGAGACCTTATATTTATATAAAATAAATATTTTCCCTCTTTATATATAACCATATAATTTATTAGATATGAATAAATTCATATATTTAACGTAGATAGACCTTCACGACTTCTTGCGAGTTACTAGAAATAATGTAATTATAAAAAAATTTGACATCATGGTTTTTATTATTATTTAAAAGCATAAGAGAGTAAAATATAAGATTTCATCTTCAAAATAATAAATTAAAAAATAGAATAAATAAATCAATTATAATAATATTATCAAAATTTCATCTACTAATTTTATTTATTATATATATGAAATGTTTCACCAAACATCAGCTAAATATAAGTTTAAATATTTTAAATACTATAAATTTTAAATTTCGTTTTTATTATTATTAGATGTTATAAAATGAGGAAACATGTTATATTGAATTTAATATTTTTCTTAAATTTAATGTTATATTGAATTTAATATTTTTCTTAAATTTAATGTTATTTTAATATTTGAATAAAAGTGGACTAATAATTCAATATTTTTATGATTATAAGTGAAAATAAATTATTATTTTATAGTATTTTAGATTTATAACCAACACTTTAAATTATTTAAAGTATAAAGGATAATAAAATTAAATGTATATTATTTAATTTCATGTTAGTTAAAGATATTTTTAAAAATTACTCTTATTTTCTAAAATATTTTTAATAATTTAAGTATAAAAATAATAAATTCAAATGTAAAATGTTGAACAAAATATTAGTTAAAATATTCATATAATTTTAAATGAGTTTATCAATTAATATTATATAATAACTAAAATCATATTTGTATCCATATGTATATATACATCTAAATAATATAATTAATAGAAAGAATATATATATTTAATGAAAAAATATGTAAATTAATTATAAAATGTTTATATTTGAAAAAATATATAATTGATTTAAAAAAAACTTTGGATAGTTATACAAAATAATTAATTTAAAAAATATTGAATCAAACATTAGTTAAAAACTTGTTTAAATCAAATTATAATTTTATATAAAATTTTCTTATTATTTAATTATTTTAATAATTTTAAAATTAATAATAATATTTACTTATTTAAAGAAAATTTTTGTGAATGTGATTATAAAAGATAAAATAAACTATATCTTTAATAATAGTAAGAAATTCAAATTATGTATGGAGGTAATATTTATGTGTTAGACAAATTTATTAAACCCTGTGAAACGAAATCTTGAGACCATGTTAACCTTTCTCAACTTCAACCTTTAAAATTTTAATCAATTACATATATTAAAACTTTATAAATTGTATTTAAATTATTATTGAATATTAGTTTTATAGATTATATATCTTAATTAATATTCTGAATGATTGTTGATAAGCATATGACAAAAAAAAGTATATAAGATCAAACGTTTTATTTTTCATCTTTTCATTTGTATTTTGTTTCAGAATATATTAAATTCAAATGTATATTGTTCAAGTCTATCAATCTCTTTCTATTAAGAAAAAAAATAATATTAGTGTTGTTTCATAACAAAATATGTTTATCGTCTTCAACGTAGGCCTTTTTTATTTTGGTACGAGGAGAATATTAAAACAATTGTGTGGTTTAATATAAAGGTATAATTTTTTAACTGAATTTTAACTTATTTTACGCAAAAAAAAGGTACTTAAATAAGTGTATCATCTATCTGGTCAATTTAACTATTATAATGTTATCAAAGCATATATGAGCATATTATCATAAGACGTACAAACCAATGAAATGAACATATAAAATAATAAATAATATTATAATAAAAAAATCGCATCATTGTAAAAATGGTAGAAATAAAGCAATGAGATGAATGGAGTTACTTATGCTTTCATGGTAGAATCAATGTATAAGACTATTAGTGGTTTAGCGTGTAATATATATATATATATATATATATATATATATATATATATATATATATATATATATATATATATATATATATATATAT
>Ga0123342_1001466_pt1 | contig 39746 bp, 11 predicted proteins | sample Turbeawhitnodule_FD_89960 | JGI IMG/M metagenome (GOLD analysis project Ga0123342, IMG submission 89960) | Root nodule microbial communities of legume samples collected from Mexico - Turtle bean Mexico white nodule | ecosystem: Host-associated > Plants > Roots > Nodule | place: Mexico: Nepantla...
ACAAGAACTTCAACAAACAAGGCTGAAAAACACTATTTCAGCACACCTTGCACTCCAAGAAATCTTATCAAGAGTGACTAACACTTACACCTATTACAAGAACGAATAAGGGAAAGATTACACCTGAAATTGTGTTGCAAGAACCTAAACCAGTTATTCTATTTGCTCCAAGACAGTACCAACACCTTCATCCAGCACAAGGTTCTTCAAGAACAAGCACACATCTATTTTCCTATTGAAAAACCTTTGCAAAATCTTTTCAATTCTCTTTCTCACACAAGAAATGTTTTATCTCCGTTCAAACTGTGATTTCTCAGCACACCTTCATGTGAGAAAGACATTTTATTTTATAGAGAACAGTTTCTAACCACTTTTCAAAAAACAGTTTCAGAGTAGTTATAAAAACAACAGATTGATTCTACAAACAACAGGTTAAATGTTAACAAAACTGTCAGTTCAACTTAACTGAAATAACAGACTGAGATTTACCTTTGGTGCCCTAACTGAATTTCGAAAAGCCTTTCAACAGAGCAAAAATAAACCTATTGTTTCTCAAGTAAACAGATTTATTTTTGTACTAAATCAAACCTTTTAAGAAAACTTTAAAAAAAAACTTTTCCAAAACCATTTAACCTCATTATGTGCTTGATCTTACTACCTTGATTTGACATCTAGGATGGGTCATGTAACAAAAGGCAACCTTGAATACACACAAGCCTAAAGGACAAAATCATCTAAGACACATTACAATCTTCAAAGCAAACTAGCTAAATTCTACATCAAACACACTAAGGCTAGGTAGAGACAAGCTTCATCCATCTTCAACAATTTACAATTTTCCAAACACTTTTACAAAGATATGGGAAATCAACAATTTTGAAATTTACTCTACAAATTGGACATTGAAAATTTCATTACATGTTTCAATTCAAGGGATGTTAAGAATAACTATATATTAGTAACCGAAACAACTATAATTTGGTAGAATCATATATAGGAATAACCATGTGAGCATAGATAAGCTTATTTAAGCATAAATTAAGTGTTTTAAAAACAAATAATTTAATAAAATTATTTGAAAGTATATATGATTCATTAAAATAAATATTTAATTTATTAAAAACACATTTTTAAAAATAAAGAAAAATAAACCGGCTATATACTACAAATAAATTTGCTCGATTTATCGTAAATGAGACGGAACTTAATATAAAAGATCTTTACACATAACTTTTACATAACACTCTTACCTTTTTAATTAGTCATTATCAATATTAAAAAAAATACATCCATTTTAGATATAGTTAAGATCCGAATGATCTAATTAATATATATATATATATATAAATCAAGTTGCTTCTATAAATAAATAAATTTGTGTGCAATGCAAAATCTTCTACTAATTGATGAACGATTACACAGTTAAAAAAATACATGATTAATAATAATACCGATTTAGCTAACAAACATGTAATTGACTTGTTTCTATTTATATAAAAAGAACAATTACTTATCTGATAATTTTGTTATATATTCTAGTTAAGATAATTCTTTGTAACTTTCTTTATTATTTAAAAATAATAATTTATAATTTTTTATTAATAATATAAATAAATTTATATACTAATAATTATTTAATTTATAAAATAATATCTAATTTAGTTAATATAGTAATTAATTTTATTTTTTTAAAATTAATTTTTATTTAATGATTTTTTTTAATAGTAGTGAGTATCTTGTTTTGAAAGTCTCACAAATTAATAAGCTTTAGTTATAATTAACAAGTTCAAAATTCAACATAATTCATTGGGTAAAAGAAGAAGTATAACTTCTTAATTGATCGCTTATTTGGATCTTAGTGTTTGAGTGAGCATTTAGATACATGATTTTTTTCACCATTATATTGTAGGAAAGCATTCATTAAATTTTCCTTAAAAATGACTATTTTTTTAATAGATTTTTTCTACTATATATTTTTTTATCAAGAAAGCTCGAACTTGAATTATTATTTAAAGATTCCGAAGTCAACTCCAATCTAACCTATAACATCTTGGTTAATATTAACACATATAATTGAGTAAATACAAACCAGTATAAATGCTAGTAAATAATATAATTTGTTTTTAAATACTAAGGATTTTTTTTTTTAAAATGTTGAAATTTAATATATAGAGTTCGAAATAAAGATAATATGTTGAAAGGGATTGAGAATTACATGTAAATATGAATTTATTAAATAGAAATGTATTTAACATATTACATTTTTTTATTAATAACTTTTTTTTTCATGTATAGATAGCAAGTGTGAAGATAAACTGCAAAGATAATGTGGACCTAGTGACCTATACATTAAAAAAAATGTAAGGGATATAAAGGCCCACTTAATCCCCAAAATATTATTCCCTCCTATCCTCGACATGATTCAAAAAAATATTAGTTAAATCTATAAAAAATTTATAATTATTATGCAATTTAAATTTATTTATTTATTCTTATTAAATATTATAAATTTATGTTTTTTATTAATAAATAAAAAATAATTTTAAAAGTTTAAATTTAATTTAGTATATTGATAATATTTTTTACAAACTGGTTATTTTTATTGGGATAGAAAATTCTTATATAAAGAAAAAGAGAAAGAGAAAATATACTATTATGATTGGTAATATGTTATGTTTAACCACCGTCACATTTTATACTTATGATGTGTTTGAATAAGTAATTTCAAATTCAATCACTGTTTTTTTAACGTGAACAAGAAGATAGTGACCATTTGACCTCGTATTCGAAACAATTATTATTATTATTATACAAAAATCATTTATATTCGTCCCTGGCCTATTAAATAACTGAATTTTTGTCATCAACTCCAACAAGTACGGTCAAATAATTTAAGTGAAATAGAATGGATATATATAAATATGAATGAAATTAATCATTTTTTTAAAATAATAATAAAATAAAAAAAAATAATAAAAAAATAATAAAAATAAAATAAAATATATATATATATATATATATATATATATATATATATATATATATATACTCAATTACGTATATAAACAAAAGGAAAGTATAGTCAGGAAAAGATTAAGAACTACAATAACTGAGGATAAAAAAATGTAATCCATCGATATTTTTGTGCAAAATTGCAAAGAAATAAAACACCATAGGGTAAGTCATAAGATTTCATGGATCAAACTAGAATAACAAAAACAATCTTATTGTAAATTAATTTTTTAAATATAACAAATGAATGACATACATTTAATTGTTTTTGAAAATACGATATTTTTTTATCCCGTTACTCTATACTATACTATATCCTTCCATTTATATCTTCAAAAATTACATAATATTAAATATATTTTTTATGTTAGAAAGAGTTTTTATTAGTTTTATTCATTCATTGTTTGAGACTAACAAATTGTTAAGTAATAACTAATTATTGCATAAGATGAATTTAAAAATGAGTTTGAGTTTTCATATTAAGTAAACAATAAAAAAAATTAAGAAAATCTACCAACTTATCGTCTTTAAGATTTTTAGTTTTATAATTTTATATATAGATTGTTTATGGTTTATTGATGTCAAATTTTATCTTATCTTGAAAAAATTCAAAGAGTAATATTAGAATTGATTATTCAAGTCAAGTCTTGCTGATTAACTCAAATATATGTTTTTTATTTCTATTTTTTTAAAATAAAAGTTTTTATGTTAAGTATTATTATGTAATTTATTTTATTTTTATTTATCATGTACATGTATATTTATTTATCTTTATATGTCCTGTCTGATTTTTAATTTTTCATGGAATGCTAGTTTACTAATTTAACCAAAAAAAAAAAACATGATAAGAAACTGAGATTTGACTCTCTTTATTCCTATAGATAAAAATTCTGAAATTTAAATTTGTATTATTTTTATTTATTTGGATTAAATTTACAATTTAGTAAACCTAAGATAAATATATCATACTTTTTTATAATTTTAATTTACTTATATTTTTAAATTATTTATTTTATATTTATATTTTGGTTTCTAAAAAAAATTATAATTACAAGACCTAAAATTTTAGTAGATATAAATTATATATATATATATAAATTACAAAAAATAATTAAATAAGAAATAATTTTAAAGAAAAAATAATTAATTATTATATTAATTAAATTATATATTATTTTATAATAAAAAAATAGTATTTAAAATAATTTCTACTATTAATAAAATTTATATAATAATTTTTAAATTAAAATTTAACATTAATTACATCTACCATTATTTAGATTAATCTTATAAATTATTCATTATAAAGATATCATAGCACAAATCTTCAATATTCTGTTAAAAAACTCTTCAATTCTTAAAAGTCATTGAATTCCTTGTTAATAAAATATCTGTGTAATAGCTAAAAAGCCTTTTTTTCAAACAATAAATAAAGAATACATATATAAAAATGAGTTAGCTAAATAATATTACTATCCAATGCCTTCTCCGTAACATACTAATTTATCTATATACCTCCTAAAACTGATGAGAAGAAAGTATGAAAAGATACCAACCAAATCATAAAAATAATAATAGCATACACAAGTATGTAAATTAGTGGTAAAAGGTGATTTTAAAATGGATAGATTCAACCGAAATATTATAAAACTAAAATTAAACTAAATTGGAATGAACTAAATTAAATTATTCTATATTGGATAATAAATTTATTGAAATTATTATTATTAAATGATATTAAAGAAATTAAAAAAATATAATTTAGGAATAATTGAATTTTTTAAAAAATAAATTAGTAGAGGTGGTTTTTATGAATAAATTTGAATTTCATATTTGATTTAGTAGAATTTAAATATGTTTGAAGACAGCATTAGCATTAGAGTATATTCCGTTACAGAGAATTGTGGATGGCAGTGAGGTTGTTGTGAAGAAATGTGATTGATTAGATTAGAGATTTGAAAATGAGAGTGGTTAAGGTGGTGGGTTCTCCTTGTTTGCTTAAGTACATGTAATTAGCTGGCAATCACTCCTTTTATCACTCCTTTTGCCCAATCTTACTTTCTCCTACTTTTCCTTTTCCTCCTTTCATCTCATTTCATTTCACAAATCTCATTATTATGCCATCCATTTTGCTTACACTTTATCTCATACACTTTCTTATTATCATTATTCTCCCACTTTCTTTCCTCTTCTTACTACTTCATCCTAATCTATTCTTACTTCACTCATTCTAACCAATCCTCCTAATCCTAAATTAATCAACAATTTTTATTTTAAAATTAACTTTTTGGGTCACACTTTCACTCTTCCTTTCCTTAAAATAAATAAAACTCTTTTTTTTTATATTTCTCTAAAAAAAATCAAACTATACGAGTTTATTAAAGATAAAAATCTTTTAGAAGGTTTTATTTATATATTTAAAGTATTAAACGTAAGTATTTACTATTATATTTATCTTTATAATATCGCTTGCTTTCATCAGGAAATCTATTGTTTTCTTATGCTTTTAAGGCTTTATTTGTGTTATTTGAAATTTTAATTCTTAGTTATATATTTTTTATTTAAATGTTAGTGAATATCAGTATTTTATTTTTAAATAAATTGAGAGGTAAATATTATTTTATTAAATTATAAAATAGAGATATTACTTTATTAAAAACATAATAGAAATGAATATCATTAACAAATTAAGGGGAGTATATATATTTATTAAAATTTAAATTAAATAAGTGTATATTTTAAAATTAAAGGAATATCAATGTTATAACATTAGATTAGATAAGTGCAAATTTTTTTTTAAAAAATTTCATATAATAAAAAGAATGCATAATAATAAAAGTTGTTTAGTTTAGAGTTAATTCAAACTATAAGCTTTCTTCTCTTCCTTTTCAAATTAGAAGCTATTTTACTTTTAAAACGCAAATATTAGTTTAGTATTTACTAAATTGAGTTTGTGCCCTGTTCGATGCTTATAAGTTTTTTTGGGTTGAAGTTCCAAAAATTATTAGGACATGTAATGCTATGAAATATTTGACATTTTAAAAGAAAAATAGTTAGTTATTAAAAGTCCTGCAAATTTTCATATTGATATAATACTTAATTATTTTTTATTAGTTCAATTTTGAAAACCTATTGTACTTGTCACTTGTTATACCTATGTATAATTAATTAATAAGAACTAATACTATTTTATGAATTCAAATATATTTAATGGAAAACTATTTTTTTCATATAAGGTATTCTGATTATAAATTTTTGATACTGACAAGTGAGTCATAATAAAAAAAATGTAAATGTAAACTAATAGTATTATAAATTGCTGAGCATATATAATTTTTATATTAGAATTGATATATTTTTACTTTTAATTCTGATTGTATATAAATCATATTTTAAGGTAGAAAGTTAAAAATAAAGAAATAGACTATTCTCTATATATTAGTATATCAAATGTAAATAAATTAATATATATATATATATATATATATTTTATAGACATTATTTTTTATATAACAATTGGACCTATTGGCTGAGTTAGTTACAGTGTCGTGCTAATAACGCGAAGGTTGCAGATTCGAGATCTGCATGGGCTGTTGTATTTTTAAACATTGTTTTATTATTTATATATTTATTATGGTGTACACATGTCTTTATTATCCTACAAAATATATTTTGTAGTTATTTTTATAAATAATTAAAATATTGTGCACAATTTATTTTACAATTGTTTGTATGAATGTATTTTTTTAATTTAATATTATTTTTTATTTTAATAATTATATATTTTTTTAATATTTTATGATCATAAGAAAATACATATACATGTAATATACTTAATAAATCAGAATTTGAAATGATCGTGTATTCGAAATGACAAGCATAAAACCATATCCAGTTCAGTGAGCCAGATAAGCAATAAATTAGAGTAGAAAGGGATTATAATAGAATAATGAATTAAGCTTTAAGTACTGACACATTGAGTATAGAAGTGAAACACATTACTGTTAATAATGGTAATGTGAACAGGAATAGGAAGACAAAAGAAAATTAGTTGTTCTTGGTTGGAATTTGGCAACAGCATTGTGGGTGGTTTTGTTTTGTCCAGCGTCAGGAGTGAAGAGGCGTGTAATGCACGTGTACAGGTTTTGCGACAATTGCATGGAAATGCATGTACTCTTTTGTCAGTGTATCACTGACACCTTCTACCAAACACACATGCCCGACACCATGAGAGAAAGTTTGTCATTTTGATTTAACCCACAACTTTGTCTTTCCCATTTCCCCATTATCCAATTACTCTTCTCTCTTCTTATTCCCATTCCTTATTCTACTGTTACCTCTCTCATTCCAATTTCATTTCTCATTCTCATTCATTATGGTTAGAAGAAGCACGTTCAGGAAAATCAGTACATAAATCTTTATTAAACTAACTAATTTCATTCACAAAGTTCTAACTTTTCTTCTCTATTTTTGTGCTGAATTTAAAAAAATGAAGTTTGTGAATAATAGTAAATGCTATATCCTTACATTTTAAATACTTTAACAAAAAAAAGTTACTTTAATGAATGATTATTACTATACTCTATTTTATAGAATCTAAATACAAGAGTTAAATTTTAAATAATGTGTCTGTCAAATTTCTTGTGAAATTCTTAAAGTTGAATTTGTGTGGACTCTAAGAAATTAAATTTATCACAGTTCATTAATATTATATTTGAATTTTTTTAATCTGATATGGTTAAACAAGTGTAAGATTTTTTTTTATCAACCAAGCAAGTGAAGCAAGTGTTAAACAAGTGAAGATAAATGGTCTTTTTAGGTGAACATTATGGTTGTCTTTAATTGGTATGTTGTTTGACAATATCACGATATTTTTTTCATTCTATCATTTTTACTCATCTTTGTTTTCTCTAAAAAACAAAAAGAAATATAAGAAATATATAATTCTTTAAGATTAATCAATCATTTATAACTCAATCTTAAATATAAACGTGATAACATTTAAAGAGTGTTGTTAATAATAATTATATTCCACTCAAACTTAATTACTTTCTATAAAAAAGAAGAAGTTAATAGAACATTTGAAATACATTATTCAAAATATATATATAACTAAAAATTTAGTTATTTATATGGACTTGGTTTATAGATATTTTAAGATTTTGTTCAATAATGTGCAGACAAAATATGAGATCACCTACCATGTTCTTTTTCCTATACAATTTTCTTTTAGTAGTTGTCGTATACACAAGATATTTAATTTATAAGTAATGACATAAAAATAATTATTATTTTTATTTTTGTATATATTTTAATTTTAATTGTTGTTGTAAGTGTGTAATTAAATTAAATTCTACACCTGTAAGAGTCTTATCATGTCTCTATTGTCCAGATGTAAAATATCTTTTTGATGTGTTATGTCAAAATGTCACACTCATAATATTTAATATTTTGTAATTAAATAAATTTAGCTATAATTTTTTCATTTAAATGTAAATATACAATTAACAAGTATATTATTTTACATTTTGCAATTAAATAAATTATATCAAAATTATTTAACATCAATGTAAATATGGAATTACAATCATAATTAATATTTTGAGGTTCATTAATATATTTTATCATATAGTTAAGTATCAACGTTAATATTTCTTAAGTTAAACTACTACAGGATAGAAGACAAAAAAAATACCAGTTTTTTTTAAAGTTGAAATTCTAATTTGAATACGATATAATACACTACAAGAAAATCATGAAATATAAACTAATTTTAAAGATAAAAAATAATTAGTTGATATAGTGACTAAATTAGAAACCATTTTATGAACTAAATAAATTTTTGATTTTTAAATTAGTTTCTATTATTGTTAAATGGTTTATAAATTGGTATTTAATTAGTAACCAAGGTTTTTGCTACCAAATTTAGAAACTAAATAATTGGTATTTAAAATCTTGGTAGCTAATTAGATACCAATTTAAAAACTATTTAACAATAATAGAAACTAATTTAGAAATTAAAAAAAATAGTTTATTAAATAGTCTCTAATTTAGTTACTATTGCAATTAATTATTTTGGTCTCTAAAAATTGGTTTATATTTGATGATTTTCTTGTAGTGATAATTTCAAAATATATACATAAACATGTTTAACTGTTATTTAAATTAAATTTTAATTCAAAATACAAAATTGCAAAATGATGTATAAAAAGTTTATTTATGTTTCTTAACCTATTTTCCATTTCCAACCAATAATTGGACATTGCCAATGACCTCTTTATAACCAATTTTATTTATTTCTAAGGCATATAATGTCACTTGCCATACACACAAACAACATATATCAAGGGTTGAACTTAATCAAATATTTCAAATAATTAAAGTAAATTATTAAACCAACATCCAATCTATTTTTCTTCTTCATTGTAGATGGAAATCTATACTATTAATCCATATAACTTTCATCTAACCAATTACACAACCAAGGTGTTACAATGCAAAGAATTGTAAAAAAAAAAAATACTATGCAAACAAAACACATTCCATAATCAATTATGAGGGGGAAACTAATTATGTTGCAAAATGAAGCACATAGTGGATCGTGTTGAAGCATAATTCATGTGATTCCTTTTGAAACAAAATTGATTATCTTTTCCCATAATGGATTATGGGTGGCATGCATGTCTCATTTCTGGTTATTATTAAATTCACTTCACATATTTTAGCCATGAATGATGCAAAGGAAGCTCACATATACAGAAGTGAAATTGTTTGAGACTTACTCGTTGATGATCAAAATACAACAATGAGGACACCATTAAAACAACTAGGAACATACAACAACACATTCCTTCACCGTAAAACATACAATACATTATTCCATTCATTTTATACATGTCATTGAAAGGAACTCCAAGCCACGCAGAGGAAAGAACACACACAAAAAATCTTTAGCATAATCGATTATGGGAGGGGATAATCTATTATGTTTTAAAAGGAAGCACATAATTGATTGTGCTGGAGGATCAATTGCGTGCTTCATTTTGAAGCATAATCAATTATCCCTTCTCATAATCAATTAGTTTCAAGTTTGCATGGATCGCTTTTATTCTAGAAAAAAAAGTTTATGTATGAACTCCACCCATAAAACACATATATGGAAGTATGAATGTTTGGGAGCTTACTTGTTGATCTTCATACCAAGTCCAATAACGAGGGTCCTAAACACAGCAACACAACATGTAGCTTTCTTGAAACACAAGAATACATAGTACAACCATTGCAGTTCACAACACTAACAAACATATGTAAGGATAAGCTAATGAAAAGAAATTCCATAACATACTTAATTCATACAAACCAATCACACTAATCATTCATAACAAAATTATTAAAATATTGTCATAGTAAATTTCAATACCAACTACATCATTCATATAGACCACACATGAATTTATTTTTAATCACAATTATTGGATTTCATTTCAATGCAAATTACTTTGATTTCATTTCAATGCAAATTACTTTGATTTCATTTCAATCATATTGACTACACATGAATCCATTTGCAATCATAGTACTAGATTTCCTTTCAATCTCAAGTACATTGATTTCATTTCAATCATATTAACTACACATGGATCTATCGTCTTCCCAAAGACTCATTAAGTATGTCTCTACCATAGATTAACATGTAATCCATATACCAATGATCAAGGTAAGTCCAAACATCCAATACCGAGTGTCTACAGTGGAACTCAGTGTGTGTGAACTCTCTCATCACCTTCTCACCACCTAATATCTTAGTCTATGTGACTTAGATCATCAGTGAAGTTAGAGGATCGCATTAAATATAAGTTTTTCATACTTAATGTAACATTAAACAATAATTCATACATTATCCCAAATGCATCATCAATTTCATACAATTTTCATCCATATAATACTTATCATTCAATAACATAACATTTAAAAATTCAAACATTCAAAAATAATATTTATATATTTTCACACAACATAAAATCAAACAATTTCATCAAATAACATCTTTGCAAGAGAAATTGAAACTTACCACATCCCCTCCACATTCAAGTCTTATAGCCTAGAGTACTATTGAAAGTTAAATTAATTTCTCTTACCTGGAATCCTAAACCCTAAATCATAACGAAAGATAAAAAATAAAAGATGTTTAGAGTAAAATAAACTTATTATATTTGAAATTCTGCTCAAATAAAAATGTAGTCTGACTCCTCAGCTATAGCAAGTGTGATCAGATGAAATAAATGAGTATGGGAGAGAAATTGAGGAGAGAAAGAGATATAAAGAAAGAGGAGGGATAAGAAAAGTAAAAGGTAATGGGGTGGAAGAGACTACTTGAAGGACCTCAACATGATTTTCCTTGAAAATTCGTCCTTTCTTTATAAATCACCTTCAATTTTATCCAATTGAAAAATACTCTCTCATAAACAAACACAATGTAAAGAAAAAGTTAGGAGAGTTGTCATAAACTTTTATTTTTCTTTTGAAATTCTAGACATTGTGGACAAGTAGCTTTGTAGGACTGTTAAAGAAAAATTCTTGTTATGCTGGTAGACCTTTGCTTGATTGCTTGAGATACTTATTGTATTAATTCTAAACAAGACCACCTGGTGCGATTTAAAGAGTTTCGGCCATAAACTCTTTACAATGTAACTTATAAGACGATATATAAGGTTCTTGTTTGTAGAATACACTTTTTCCCTGATAATTTTATAAGATATTTTCAAGGTAACTTCATTTTAGGTAGAGGAGCCTTTGACAATTCTAACCCTTCATCAATAAGCATTTGATTTCATTTTTGGTGACCCAGGTCTAAGAACTTTTGTGTCAATGGCTAAGGACTCCTGTGTCTTTTTTTTTTCACCCTTCCAAATAAGATAACAAAATCTTCTTGCAAGATGAAATTGGAGATGTCAGAATTGCATTTATATCTTTGTGATTTGGTTTCTTTGTTTTATTTTGTTTCCGTTTTAAAAAATAAGAATAAAAAAAATGTGATATAAAACCATTTTTCAAAGTTAAATTGGTTCAGTTAATGGCTTAGCTATCAGAATATAAAAAACAAAAAAATAGAGTGATGCACGTGTTGGTGAATTTTCATTGGTAGATCTACAGTAGTACCACGTTAGGTCCTTGATCAACCTTAAATCATGCATTGACCGATAACGAAAGTTGAAAATAATTTTCCAATCATTACCTTGATATTATTATTATTTTCTTCATATTTTAAAATAAAAAACCGTGTATGTTTCTGCATATTTTTAAACAGAAAATGGAGAATTAAGGAGAAAAAATATATAAAATAATTATCTAAATCGAATGTTTCATTTTTTTTAAAAAAGAGTTTTTCTTTAAAAAGATAATGATATATATATATGTTGGAGATCTCACATCGATTAGAGATGAGAGCCTTTCATAGTATATAAGTAGGGTGCAAACCTCAACTTTATAAGCCTGAAAGGCTCTCATCTCTAGTCGATGTGGGATCTCCAACACACTCCCTCACGCCGAGAGTGATAGATAGAAGCTCGTGCGTGGGACTATATATTATGGGTGGTCCGATAGCGGCCCGAGGATGGCCTGGATTGAGGTTTGCACCCACTTATATACAATGAAAGGCTCTAATCTCTAGTCGATGTGGGATCTCCAACAATATATATATATATATTAGTATGAATAAATAAAAAATTGATTTTTTTAAAAATAAATAAATTTGTAAGTGTTATTTGAATTGTTTTTAAATTAGAATTATGATAATTCACATAACAAAAAATATGGATAAAAAAAATACATTATTAAATTAATTAAAAATAGGATGGAAAACTATCTAAAAAATTATATACAAGTTTTATTTAAAAAAATAAAAGAAAAAAAATTTTAAGAAGTTAAACCCAAACCCTATTTAGGGAGGATCCCGGAAACATGTCTTTTTTTAAAATTATATATTTACTTATTAATAATTTCTAATTTAACTAATATATATTAAAATAATAATTGTATTTACAAAATGTTTTAATATTTTCCGTTATAAATTTAATGGTGTCAGAATATGTCAGCTCAACTCAATATTGAAAAAATGGTCTGAACCCATTTTGTGATTGGATTGGGATCCCGTCTCAACCTGAACTGAAAAAGATAATTTAAGTTTTTCTTATATTAAAAATAAGTTTTCAAAATCAAAACATAGGGCCTTTCTTGAAATCCAGAGGCCCAAAATCAGGGAAGCCCATCTAGCCATATAATGCGAAGGCCTTTTCTTTCTGCATCCAATCAATTCTAAGGTGCACCCTATGATGTAAAATGATAAAAATATCCTCTTCAGTTTCTAAGTAGGGGTGTGGGTGGAGGTCAGAACGTATTCTGAAATAAAATTTTGGATTTTGTTTCTAGAACACATTTTTAGATTAGGTTTCTTGAAACAATTTTTCATAATAGTCTTTTTGAAATATGTTTGTGACTTTTGTTTTCCAGAATTTCTTTTTTAGAATATGTTTCCACATTTTATTTTTTTCTGTGATATATTATTTATATTTTTCTATATGAGATTTTTTGTTCAATTCTATTTCAAATTTTCATTTTCAAGATGCAAAGAGCCTATTATGGATTTTCTTTTCAAAAATCGTATTTTTCAATTCTAAATTTTCAATTCTGAATGGAACATACAAAGTTAATTTTGAAATGGCAAAGACTTCCTACACCCAACATTTTTTTTTTAAAATTCTAAAAATATCCTTTATTCCGGAAATGAAAATCTGGAATTGAAAATAATACATTCCAAAAAAGTATATCTGAAAGAGATTATTGTGTTCTGAAAATAAAAAACCAAAAACAAAAATCAAAATTTCATTTCGGATAAGAAAATATGGAATTGAAAATAATACATTCCAGAAAAGTAGATCCGAAAGAGATTATTGTGTTTCGGAAAAGGGGGTCTGGAATGTATTTTTATATATGTACCCATTTTTAAGGGCATTTTCGTCTTATCTTCTGAAATTGGGTGCAGTGATGTGGTGCAGGAAACAAAAGTCTAATGTAAATCCAAGTCTCATATTACTAGCCCATTTACAGACTTGTTTTAATATAGCCCAGATATCAAATAAGAAATAGTAAACAATTTCAAGTCTCCTATTTTTCCACTGAATATCAGAATATGCTAGTTTTCAATCATATTTTCTAAATTTAAAATATTATTTAATTTTTTTATTTAGACTTTTTTCCTACCTAATCTTCGATCTTAATTTCTTTAATTGTATTTCTTCGTCATTTTCAAAACTGATTGTTTTTTAAAAAAAAAATCGTGATACAGTTTTAAGTTTATGAATTGGTTTTGTAGGAGTTTTAAAGGCTTTGAATGATGGTGTGCTAGGACTGTCTATTCATTTACTATTCTATTTTAGTTAAATATTTTATCAATATATGAAATATTATTATATTAGAATATTAAAAGTGTCGTTGTGTATAAGAGATGATGAGGTATGTATTAGTTGTTGGGATTAAAGGGGTTGAAAACTAAACTGATCTAAAAAAACAAAAAATTGATTTAGGAAACCAAAAACTAATCAAAATTATATGTTTTTAAATTTGTTTGGATATTTTTCTCTTAATCAAACAAATTGGATCGATTTAAAGTTTGAAACTTTTTAATCAAATCAACCCAGACCCCAAATATTTGTGTTCTACATTTTTTTTATAGAGGATATATAACATGGTGTGATAATGAAGTTGGATGGTAAGAATAAACTTGATTTTCAATTGGAACATGTGTTTTATATTAGATTATTTATATTGTTTTTTAATATGTAATAGAAGTATAATTTTAAAGAAGGATCACAAAGACTTAAATATTGTTATTAAGTAACATATATTTTTATTATGATTTGATTTAAAAGGTAAAAAAAAGTCAATTTTTTTAATGACGAAAAAAATTGATTGATATTATAAATTGTGTGATAAATATTTGTTTTAATAGTTTGTCCTGTTTCTTAAAATTCTATTTAAAGTAACATTTTTTAGAAAAACATTGGCAGTTTATAACTTCTTATATTTGAGTTTCTATATGATACTTGTCAAAAACTATATTTAACCCTTTTCAAATAAAGCATATTTTATTTTATTCAATTTTAAACACAACAAAAAGCAGTATAATCACATTAGATTTACGTAAGTATGATTTTTTATACTTATTGAAATTGTATTAGGCGACATCGGGATTCGATCTCTCTATCGAGATTCGTCTACTTGACCGATATCATGGAAATTTAGCCGAGATCAGGGAAACCACCACAGACGGTCCAGCCGACCGACACATAAATCTATTAAAGTTCAAACCAAGGTCAATGAAGCTAATCTGTCATTAAGGATTAGGTAATTTTACTGACTTGAGCGTCGGAGTGCCTTCTGCAGATACCCCATTCGATATTCACTCGAGACCGAGAACCAAAAAAAAAAAAAAACTTCAATAATTCTCTAGGTCACATCTCCCTAGTAGAAACAGAAATATTTAAAAATATTACATAATAAGATTAATACTAAAATATGCAATATGAACAAAATATATAATATTGAGATTACACAATGTAATTAAAATATTTTATCTACGAGTAAAATTACCAGAGTTTAAAATGAAATAAAAAAACAAATCATAAATGCCAAAAATATATTTTTATCAACATTGTCTTATTTACCGTCCGAGGTTTTTCTTATATTTTAAACTTCATTGAAATATTGGAAGATATTATATAAGATTAATAGTAGAATATATAATACCATACAAATACAATATTTAAATTAATCAATATAATTAAAATAATTTATATATAAGTAAAAGTTATAAGAGTTTTAAATTAAAAAAAAAACAAATCATAAACAATAACATATATTTTAATTAATAAAATTCATTTTGGTATATAATATTACTTAAAATATATTATTTTTTTCATTTCAGTTATTTTAAAAGATAATAGTCAATAACTCTAAATTATCAATTATCTATTTTTATTACTAACTAACTTCTTTTATTTTCAGTTAGTCCGTCTAACATATCTTTAATAGTTTTTGCATGCTTTTTAAGTAACTTGGAACATTTATTCATATGTTACTTTAAATAACACTTATTAAATCTCTAACTTCTAGTTAAGTCTTTTATTTTGTATTTTTCTTTTATTTTTTAAAATATAATAATTAAATTTCCTTCGTTTTTACCTTTTTCTGCGTAAGATATAACTTTGTTCTTGTTCCACTTACAAGATAAAACTTTTATTATTTTAGTTTTTTTATATACGAAATATTTTTCTTCTTTTTAGCCCTACAATATACAAGACACGGAAATGATAGATAACATTTTTTATATATATTTCGTTTCATTAATTATGTTCTTGTATTTTTATATTACACTATTTGAAATATTTAAGACATCCATTACTAATTCAACATTATACATTAAGAATACCGATACTTATATATGATAGGTTTGCTTCTTATTATATATTGAGTTTATATATATATATATATATATATATATATATATATATATATATATATATATATATATATATTATTATGTTGTTAGTTTTAACCATTACACTGTTTATATTAGTTATTCTATTATTTTTAATATTCTATTTGAATCGCTACACTGATTAACATAATAAATATATAATGCTTACTTAAGTAAATATTATTCTTACATTATTTTAAAGTTAATTAAAAATATTTTAAGATATTAAAAAAAATTAATAATAGAATAAAAAGGATGATAACTTTGTTGAAAATAATGATGGAATTGGTGATTTTATTATGTAAGGTCGTGCAAACTAAAAGCCATGGGCTTAAGCTTCAGTTAATTTTAATTGCTTCAATATATAAAATGTGAAAGTATATAGATTAAAAAAATAACAGTTTCACAAGGAGATCCAAATAGATGAATTTGCTATATAAGATGAGAGTTACGTAGATAAATGTGGGATGTGAGTTAGAGAATTATATTCAATTTTTTAATGATCGCTACCAATTAATTAAATATACAGCGACTCTTATCCTATAATATACAGATGTAGGAATAAATTTATAGCTTTTTTAAAAAAAAAATCTTATCCTTTCTCTTTCTTTTTTTCATTCTTGATTGAAGTTTTTAAAAGACTCAATGAGATTTTTAAAAGTGATTATCTTTCTATTTTTCTTCTTTTATTTAGAATTTGTTGAGTCTTGTTTTTACAAAATAGTTGCTTCACGCTAAATTATTCCATGGATACTCTAAAACTCTATCATTCTCTTTCCATTATGTATGTAACTTTTTTCTAGTAAGTGTTTTTTTCTTCAACATTTATTTAAATTTTTTACCTTAGTTCTCATGTTTTTTAAAAAATTTCACTAGGGAGTGAGTTCTACTCGATTAGTTTATTTTTTAAATTGAAACACATATTTTATTGAAGTTTTATAAAATAGACATAAGAGTAGTATAAGTTAATCATTGACAACAACATTGATATCAATTTCCATTCGGGAAACAGAAATCATCTTTAATGTCGAATCCTAAGCAAGTGTGCCTGCAACCGTCTATGCAATTTGTTGTTGATATTAGATCATTTGATATTCCATCATCTGGTGTTGGTTCTGGATCTGGTTCTCCTACTGCAGTTAGATCCAGAGCAACGAACAAAACACTAACGAGAAAACAATGATTGAAGCAAGAAGTTATTCCAAAAACTTTATTCTTCAATTTTTATCTTTTTCTCTTTGGTAAGATCACTCAATTAGTTTTTAAAATTGAGTGTCTTTTGTTATGAAAATCCTTTATCTCTTTATCTTGTTGTGATAGATATTTATCTTAGTTTGGTTGACGAATAAAGTGAATTTATCAACTTGTTAGTGTGAAATTTGAAGTAAATGATAAATTTAGTTTCAACATAAGTTTTTATATTATTCAATCTGAATATAAAATTTAATTATACTTGTTTTATTTTGAAAACATAGGACTTACAATACATTGTTAGGTTTGAGAGAAAATTTAAAGAGATTTTTAAATTGATTTAATAACTATGCATTTGGAAAAAAACCATTTCATATTAAGGGTGAGAATTGTGATTTGTTAAGAGTATTAGAATTTGATAAATGTTGTATTGTAATATATTAATTGAACCTTTGTATTATAAGTTAATTTTAAGAATTTGTTGTTTTATTTTTGGATTGTAGATCGTACTTTATATCATTTATGTTGCGTGGAATGATATGATTCTAAAAGTTAAGTTTTGTTTAATGAAGTTAAGCATCTGAATCTAGTTAGAATTATAAGTTTTGGCATCATTTATGAATATTCACATAACTATTTTATGTACCGTTGTTGTTGGAAGATCATTTTATTCGCTAAGCAAAATTTATTTATTTTAAAATTTCAAAGATTTAGTTTTTTGGACGACTATAAAGTCAATGTGAAAAATTCATTGCAGGTTGCTTGTTGAGCAAAATTAATGGTTGAGCAAATTTAAACACGTGTTTAATTTGTTTAGCAAGCAAAATTTGTGGTTGAGTAAAATTAGTTTTTTCTAAACTTTAAATAACATATTTTTAAATAATTATAAATGCATAAATTGTTACATTTTAGCAACATATTATACTTAATATTGTTGTAGTCTGATGAAGGGTGAATTGTTAATCTTTTTAGTATTTTTTTTCATGATGGAATAAGTATAATTTAAACGATTTATATGAATGAAACGAATGAAATTTGAGGTCACAAATATAAGATGACATGTGCACCATTGATTGGATTGACTTTGTGTATTATGTAGAAAAATATATATAAAGAGATATATTAATTACATCAAGTGTTTAAACCACATAGATTAATATTAAGTATTTAAATCACATATATTAAAACCTAAGGTAGTGAAAAGTTAAAGAATAACTTTTTTCACATCTCGAATGTCGTAAGTTTTAAATTTTGGATGTCTTAAACTTAAATTGAACCTTTGAAACTAATTATGCCTAAATGGTAAAGGTTTCAATTTCTAATTTTACTTGCTTAATTCAAGTTGTTCAAGAAGCGTCAATAGATCTTTTTTAGTGAATATTATTTTTGTTATATAGATCCATATATGATCTATTATTATACATGTGAATGTGCGTGGTTGTAAAGAGATTGAATGACCTTTCATTGTTTATAATATCTTTTTTTAAACTCAAACAACTTATCCTTTTGTTTATTGCTTGTATGAAACATATTATGATTATATTTTGTACATAAGTAAATATTATGGAGATGTGAATGAACAATAATAATATATTAGTTTTTTATTTTTATAAAAGCTTTTATGTTAGACATTACTATGCAACTTGACATCTTGGCTAGGCAGTCTGACACCTCAAGTAACAACAATTATCTGTCATCACATGAACAAAGTATTATTAAAAAAACAAAAAATAAGGAAAATACAAAAAAATATGGGGGACTATACTAAAACCCATATGTTAATAAAAACGATATACAAGTAAACTATACCTATTCATAAAGACTTATAAGAACATACTAGATAAAAGCTTATTGTACCAATGAAATTATTTTCTAAATAAATCATAAATTAGTTAACTTATCAACACACACATTCCCTTCACGAAAAATATGAGTAATCCTAAACCTGATTTTCTCACAATAATTAAAACAAATATTCCATCGATTATGAAGCATCCACGGAACATTAGTCATAGCAATAAATGCATCACAAACCAAGGCAAAATCACATTCAAGCCTTACATTATTAAGTTTCGTCTTTTTAGCTTCTTTCATAGCATGTATAACACCATAAAATTCAACAACCATAACAGTCTGAACTTCAAGAAATACAAAAAAAAACACTAATAAACTCCATCATACTCCTACAGAAAATATATTCACAAGTAGCAAGACCAACATTATCTTACATATAGGAGGAATATATTTGTCTACATGTAAGTTATAATGTATTTTGAAACTTTGAAACTTAATAATATAAGTTCAAAATTTGTATATAATAAAATTTTGTTAGTTTGAGCATGTGTCACTGATAAAATCAATATTTTGTTATGAGATGCTATATATTTTTATTATTTATTATTTACTTAAAAAAATATTTTAATTATTTTTCATGTAAAGCCAAATTTTAGTTTAGTAGAGACGTTTCTTAGAAAAGAGATAAATTATAATTGTGTTGAGTTGTTGACTTCTCTTTAGTTAACTAATTCTTATTCTTTTCATGGTTAAAGACTATTAGTGAGATAATGATGTAGTGAGATTAGTTATGACCAATAAAAATTCAATCAAATAATTTCACTAATGCATATGATATCAAAATTGAATAGATTTGAAATCTGTTATATTAGGTATGCACGTGATATGTTTTGTTTGTGAATTATATATTTTGACAACAGATTAAGACTTTGATAATTTTTATTATTTTTCGTAGCAATTCATTATAACACGTGAATTAAGGTAAGAGAGATTATTGTTTGGAATATTATTAAGCTTTTGATAAGGTGAACTACTAGTGAAATAATATATTGTTAAAAATTGATTGAGTTGAATTTTTTTAGTTAAGGTCTAATTTTGATATGAGAATTAAAGTTAGTATTTTGATTTACGTTAAATTGAAATCGAAGGAGTAAGCTATTTTTGATAATTGTTCTTGAAATTTGAAATGTAGTGAAATGATCAAAATGATTTATGTGAAATACTGTATACTAGTTATATAATACATTTATTCATATTAATTGAGTTGTATTTTTAAGTTGAGTGTTGTTTATATCGGTCGCAAGGCCCATGAGTCTTTCTTTATCATCCAAAATGAAACTCAAAATTGAATTCAAAATTAACGAATTGTTTGTTATTGAAAAAGTATGATGCGAGATTTAGGGGGTGGAAGGGGGAAAATAAGAATGCAAGGGTAGTGAGATTGGTAGTTGGATCGAATTGATGAGTGCAAAGGAAGTGCGATGAAGGGTTGAGAAAAGATGATTGGGCTAAGAAAGGAAGCAAAGCGAGGGGGCCCCTCATCTGATTAATAGTCCACTTCATTGGGTGGGCTATTCACTCGCACGCACGCCCTACACGTACGCTCCTATCTCATCAAAACCCCATTCACCAAGTAAATATAAAAACCACTTTTTCTGTATTCGTCAAGGGGTGGGCTAGGAGCTTGTGGTCCGTTCGCATTCTCCTATTTCATATCAAACGGGGTGGTGTGGTGTGGCGTGGTGGTGTGATGACGAGAAAGTAAGCAAGAAAGAAAAGAGAATAAAAAAAAAGAGAGAAATAAAATGAATTGAATTCGATAAATAATAATAATGGACCTCAAAAGTCCAAACTCCAAATCCAACAGATTTGCCCTATTTTAAATGTGTTTGAGAAAAACCTTATCTCCCGAACCTGTTGTACGAACCACGTTCCAAATATCAGAAACCCTGCAACTCCAAGGTCCAATTAGCTCCTCGGGTTCGCTACCAGGCCCAATCTCCATCTCTCTCCGGTGAGCCCTCTCTTTCTCTCTCCTCTCTGCAAAGCCCTAGATCTCACTCCGGTGAGCCTAAGGCCTCGCTTTCCGCTCCGGATCCGCTTTTCACACTCCAATCCTCTTCACGTATATATATATCTGGTACCTCCCAACCCTAACACTTCGATTTCTCTCTTTTCAATTTTTTCTTCCGGCCAAACCCTTTCGATATTGCTTTTATTGTGCGACCAGTCGTTTTTGCCTGTAATTAGGTTTCCTGTTTTGCGTTTTATGCTTTGATTTGTCGATCTCGGTGGTGTTTCTTCAGTTTCGTGTCACTGGATTGGCCATTTCTGTGATGGAGTTCCTGATCTGGACTGTGTTTTTGTTTTTTCGGTATTATCTGTCGTCCTTGACAGTTTTTGCAGTGGTATACCATTAGAGATCTGATGTTCCATCTTTGACTTTTAGTTTGACTTTGTACATAGTTTGTGTGGGCTCTGTGAGCTATGGTTGATGGAGGGAATCTGCTATGAGCTTCTTTCACTGATGAATGTTGTTCATTCACTTCGTATTGTTGTGATTGAGCTGGACCCAACTGTGGGCCCGTGCCTTCTTTGAGTTCGTCGACAGTGGTTGATTTAACCCAGGCCTATAGGCTCACTGAATATTAAAGAGTTGTATGTAGTAGGATGGCTGTGGACTATCAGTTGGGCCATTTGATTCTTACACAAAGTAGGATGCAGAACAGTAGTAAGACGAAGGGCCTTCCATAAAGTCTTTAAACCATGATCGTGCCAGCAAAATAGGACGCTGGGTGCAATACTGATATGCTGTTTCATCCATTTTGTTGTTATTGGCACTAGTGTACAACCTTCTTTTGAAACTTCACTTTGAAATTCAGTTGTTTATACACTATGTCTTGTATTCTCAACTCAATCTTATACGCACATGTTAAACAGGTGCTTAGTTTTGGCCTTCTCTTCTCCCTTTCTTAACTGCGCGACGTAAATGAATGCTATATATACTTTATTGCTTTTTAATTCTCTTGCTTGCTCTTTGGCTCTCCAAGGTGTCACTTATGCAGACAACTGTAATGTTTGTTTATTGTTGTTGGTTTAAATCCTGTATATTTTGCACGGGAGTGTTGATATCTGATAGGACAGGGATCTCATGTTCTCTTCATATCTATAGTATTGTATTAATGTATCTGTTTGGAAAACATTTCCTGGTGGGAAGTTACCATTAATTAGCAATTTTATTTCTAGGTGAAGCAGGAAGGTATATATCAAAATAGAATATGGTTACTGTTGAAGAAGATAAGGTGGTTGCGACCCCTGATGTGAAAAATGCACCTGTCAGTACTGATTTTCAACCCAGCAATGATCTGGTAAATTCGGAAAATCAGTCTGACCATAGTGTGGAAATTTCCGAGCCTCAGCCTGATAAGGATCTCTCCAATTTCCAGGCAGAGCCTAACAAAGTACTTCCAGCATCTGAAATCCAGGCTTCTAGTGGCAATAAAAATGAAGATACGTTGCCCAGTGCAGAAGAACCTCCTAGCAGTGAGTTGGAGAATGTTGAGACACAACCCAACAACCTATCAAGCAATGATGAGGGCCCACACAACGATCAGCATGTTGATTCTGTAGCACCATTCAAGAATCCATCAGAAAGCTCTGAAGCTGCAGCTGATGATAAGCTTGTTAGTTCTGAAGCTCCCGTTGACCAGAAGCCTGTGTCTGAGTCACCATCAAACAACCAGCTGGTCAATTCTGAGGCACTTCCAAGTAATGGCGTGGTAGATTCTGGACATCAGACCAGTAATGATGTGGTTGTATCTGAAACGCAGCGCAGCAATGAGGTGGTTTTACCTGAAGCAGAGCAAAACAATGAGGTGGTTTTACCTGAAGCAGAGCAAAACAATGAGGTGGTTTTACCTGAAACTGACCAAAGAGACGAGGTGGTTATATCTGAAACCCAGCAAAGAGACGAGGCAGTTTTATCTGAAACCCAGCAAGGCGATGAAGCAGTTTTATCTGAAACCCAGCAAAGCCATGAGGCAGTTTTATCTGAAACACAGCAAAGCCACGAGGCAGTTTTATCAGAAACACAGCAAAGCCACGAGGCGGTTTTATCTGAAACACAGCAAATCAATGGGGCAATTTTATCTGAAACACAGCAAAGCAGTGAGGCAGTTTTATCTGAAATACAGCAAAGCAAAGAGGCAGTTTTATCTGAAATACAGCAAAACAAAGAGGCAGTTTTATCTGAAACACAGCAAAGCAATGAGGCAGTTTTATCTGAAAATCAGCAAAGTAATGAGGCATTTTTATCTGAAGCACAGCAAAGCAATGAGATGATTACTTCTGAATCTCAGCCCAGCAATGATGTAATCATGTCAGATGCACAGCCCAACAGTGAGCCAATGGTATCTGACTCACAGCCCAGCAGTGAGACGGTCATACCTGAGAGACAGCCCAGCAATGAGATTGTCATACACGAGGCACAGACCAGCAATGAGATTGTCATACATGAGGCACAGACCGGCAATGATGTGATAATGTCTGAAGCTTCGTCTGAAAATGAGACGGTACATTCTGCAGCTGATCCCAACAATCAGCTCTCTCATCCTGAATCTCTTTCTCAGAATCATCATTTTACTAATCTACATATGATTCCTGAAGATCAGCTGCCTCAACCTGAACCACTGCCCAATTCTGATTCACTGCCTACTTCTGAACCACTGCCAGACAGTCATCTCATAGACATCAAACCGATACCTCATAATCATCTTGCACAGTATGATACACTGCCCAACAGTCATATGCACCATTCTGAGGCAGTGGCCAACCATGAACTAGCTCACTCTGAGGCATTGTCCCATGAACACATGGGCAATTCTCATTTGTTGCCACACTATGGGCTGCAAAATAGTGAAACACTGCTCGACAATCAGTTAGTCAATTCTCAACCACACTATGAGATAGTCAACGCTAGCAACATACCCAGCTATGAGATAGTCAATGCTGAAACTCCATTGAACAGTGAGGAACCTACTCCGGAAACTCAGCCAAGCAAGAGGAGAAAAAAGAAGTCTATAGTCTGGGAACACTTCACCATAGAAACAGTCAGTCCTGGATGTAGAAGAGCATGCTGCAAGCAATGCAAGCAAAGTTTTGCTTACAGTACTGGTTCAAAGGTTGCTGGTACTAGTCACCTTAAACGCCACATTGCCAAGGGGACATGCCCAGCTCTTTTGCGTAGCCAAGATCATAACCAATTCAGTCCGTATACTCCACGTTCAAGGGGAAGTGATGCTGGCAATGCTAGCAGTGCACCAAAGCGACGTTATAGGTCCCCTAATACACCTTACATAATTTTTGATCAAGATCGTTGCCGCCATGAGATTGCTAGGATGATCATTATGCATGATTACCCCCTTCACATGGTTGAGCATCCGGGATTTGTTGCATTTGTCCAAAACCTGCAGCCCCAGTTCAATATGGTAACATTTAACACGGTTCAAGGAGATTGTGTTGCAACTTACCTGATGGAAAAGCAGTGTGTTATGAAGTATTTTGAGGGATTACCTGGACGTTTGTGTTTGACACTGGATGTTTGGACCTCAAGCCAATCTGTAGGATATGTGTTTATAACTGGACATTTTGTTGATAGTGATTGGAAGTTGCAGAGGAGAATTCTTAATGTTGTGATGGAACCATATCCTAATTCTGACTCTGCTCTCAGCCATGCTGTATCTGTTTGCATTTCTGATTGGAATTTGGATGGCAGGCTGTTTTCTATCACTTGTGATCAGACTCCAAGTGAAGTTGCCCTTGGGAATCTCAGACCATTACTCTCTGTAAAGAATCCACTTATCCTCAATGGGCAGCTGCTGGTAGGAAATTGCATTTCCCGAACCTTCAGCAATGTTGCAAATGAACTGTTGAGCTCGGTGCATCTTGTCGTAAAAAAGATCAGAGACAGTGTAAAATATGTGAAGACTTCAGATTCACATGAGGAAAAGTTCCTGGAGCTCAAGCAGCATCTTCAGGTCCCCAGTGAAAGGAACCTTTTTATTGATGACCAAACCCAATGGAATACTACATATCAGATGCTGGTGGCAGCTTCTGAACTTAAGGAAGTGTTTTCTTGTTTGGACACTTCTGATCCTGATTACAAGGGTGCCCCATCAATGCAAGATTGGAAGTTGATTGAGACCCTCTGCACGTACTTAAAGCCCCTTTTTGATGCAGCAAACATTCTTACCACAGCAACTCATCCCACTATTGTCACCTTTTTCCATGAAGTTTGGAAGTTGCAGCTGGATCTGTCTCGAGCTGTTGTGAATGAGGATCCTTTCATCAGCAACCTTACGAAACCCATGCAACAAAAAATTGACAAGTACTGGAAAGATTGTAGTCTGGTTTTGGCAATTGCAGTAGTTATGGATCCTCGTTTCAAGATGAAGCTTGTTGAGTTTAGTTTCACAAAAATCTATGGCGAGGATGCCCATGTATATGTCAAGATTGTTGATGATGGGATTCATGAGCTGTTCCACGAGTATGTGACCCTTCCCCTGCCACTGACCCCTGCTTATGCAGAAGATGCTGGAAGCCATGTGAAGACAGAGGGGTCTCCAGGAGGAACTCTGTTGTCAGATAATGGATTAACAGATTTTGATGTCTACATCATGGAAACCAGTAGCCATCAGACGAAGTCTGAACTGGACCAGTATCTGGAAGAATCACTGTTGCCACGTGTTCCGGACTTTGACGTGTTGGGTTGGTGGAAGTTAAACAAAATCAAGTACCCTACTCTTTCCAAAATGGCCCGGGATATATTATCTGTTCCGGTCTCAAGTGTTCCTCCAGAATCTGTCTTTGATACAAAAGTGAAAGAGATGGATCAGTATCGAAGTTCCTTGCGGCCAGAGACAGTGGAGGCCATTGTATGCGCGAAAGATTGGATGCAGTACGGAGCAGCCGAAGCTTCCCACGCGCTCGTGAAAATGGAATTCTAGATTTTTATTCTTGTAATTTTGGTTTACGTAGAGGGTGTGAAAGAAAGACCGCATCATGCGTCGCAATATTTGATGAACCTGCACGTTCTCATTTAGGTGGTTGTACTCTTTATGATGGTAGGTTCTTGTATTTTACTTGTAGTTCCTAGTTATATGTTAGGCTATGTTGGTGACCTTTAATGTGTAGATTTGGACCTGAATGCCTATATTCTAGTTTACTTTTCTGGACTAGATGCTAGAACAGATGCCCTCCTTAAGGTGATATGTTGATGTAATAATTTATAACTCAATATTCAATCACTACCATTCAGGGGCTGCAGTTGGTCTGGCCGGGGCTGGTTTTAGCCCTTTAGTTTTATGCATGTCGCTTACAGGTAGGATTCTATTTCCCTTCTCAGGTCTGTCTTTTTTTTGCCTATTCTGATACATGTGTTCGTCAGGCCACACATGAAAAGTGAAAAAGACTACTTTAAAACTGTCTCCGTAAGCTGATGTATAATGTTCATAACTACTTACGCACTATTCCATTGGACTCGGTAACCTTCGTGTCCGCCGTTAAGGTTCTTGGATCATGTTAATGTTTTTGTGCGTATAACTTTTGTTTTTGCTTTGGTCATCAAAAGCAATAATGTTTTGCAACTAATTTTTATTTTAAATATTTACGTAGAAAATAAATATGTAATAAATGAATTCAAACAGACATCAGGAAAAAGTAAAGCTAAAAAATAGTTTACTTAATCATTTCTTGAACTAGTTTTAATTTAAATAAGTTTAATGTTAATTAGTTATATCAGAAAAGAAAGTTAAAATATAAAATAAAATGAATATTTTTCTTAAAACTTATTCAAAAGTAGAAACGCCTAATTTAATTATGATTTTTAGGGGCAAATATCAATTACTTGTATTGTACTCTTTTTTTCTTGAGAGTGGGTGTTTATTGAAAAAATTATTTAAATTAGAATTATTTCTCAAATTGGCCCAAAATAAATTAGAGTCACTTTACTGAATTTAAAAAAAATAAAATAATGACAAACTATAAAACTTGATGTAAATGAAAAGTTTAAATATGGTATAATTATATTTTGGATGCAATAATGTTTACAATATTGTAAATATAATTACATATTCGATACAAAGCCGAAAATACCAGACCCACACAGCAGAAAAGCTCATTCAAATCAAAGAAAAATAATCAATTATCCACAAACTGGACTTGCAGACGCTATTTTCATTCTCGTATTTTTGTACTTAAATATATTTTTCTTTCCTAAACAATAAGTTTTGATTTTTTTTTTCATTTTTATATATATTTTTATTGTTTTTAATAAATATGTGATTTTTTGTTTCAAATCCTATAAAATATATATTTTATTTTTCCAAAAGTTTAAATAATTATCTTTATACTCATTTTAGTATAAATGAATAATATTTATTCTACAGATATTATAAATACTTTTGAGACAATATATTACAACATTATCTTAAGCTTACCTCGATTTTTTTTAATACATAGTTTATTAGTGTTATTGTAATGCTAGAATCAAAATATGGTAATTTTTAATTTTAAGTAAATAATTTTTTTACAGAGAACTGAAATTAAGACCTACATTTCCAGAATATTTTTACAGAGTATTTAAGATTTTTTTTTCCCAGACTACCATATAAACACATTTCCTGAAAATTCTTCACTTCGGTCTCAGATACTCACCCAACTACAAGCACGTGTACCCTGACCCAATTCCCGAATTTGCAGATTCGGTAAGTGCATGCATTTTGCTGTGATTATTTTCCTTATATTGATTGTATTATATGAGTATATATCGCAGGAGACCCTCAAAGTTCTAAACTGAACTCTTTCAGAAGCTTTCGGAGGACGAGTTCGGTGATGGTCTTGATGCGATTGTAGGCGCTTGCACTCAGGTGAGTGTCGTTTTCCTATTCAAAAACTTCGCTTCATGATAAAACGTTTGTGGGTGTCGTTTCGTTCTTGTTTTCTTCGAAAGTTTCATCATATTGGAGTAAAATAAGAAAGGACTCATTGGAATGCTTGAAATTAACTGGTAGTGTTCAGATGGCTTCAAATAATGGGATGGTTCATTCAACCGAGATTGAGATTTGTTCATAAGAAGAAAGTTCCACAATCTCATAGGACTAGGACATTATGTTCGTTTTTGTCCATTGTAGCTATCACTTATAAGTTATATTTCTCTGTCATACTGAAATTCACATATTGTTTACACAGCTCTCCTTTCATTTCTCTCCAGCACCCGCACTCGGAGAAGATCCAAATCCAGATAAAGTTTATTTAAAAAGTGACTAATACTGAGAAGTTAGTTAAGTGCTATTTCTAGAAGTTACAAGTCGCCGAATGCAATAGATTCTACCGTATCCAGTTTTCTGTATTTTCACATAGTGCATTATTGTATATTTTAGCTGTCTGATTTTCGTCAATTAGAAAGTTATATGAAAGGGAAAAGAGATGAGTATGGGTATGTTGGTTTAGGAGGTAATTTGAGGGTAAAATTAAAAGAAAGGGAGGGAGAGTTACTGATAAAATGGATAGCGTATATAACCACTACCTTTTCTTGATTCTCATCTTTGGTGACACGCAATTGGAAACCGCACCCTTCCTCCATCACACTCACCTTATTTCATATTCCCAAATGTCATTTGAAATCACAAACTCAATCTCTTTTTGCTGAATCAGGATTCTAAACTCAAATGGGGGTCCTGATTTTGAGCCCTAACTTTTTTATTGTTTTTGACACTCAACTAATTGCAAACCACTCCTAGGAATTGTTGTTAAATGGAATTGCCTTGGTGGAATGGCGGCTGAATGCTTGCCAACCACCATAGGTAATTTCTTAAGGGGGACCCATATGTTGGTGCCATAGATCACAATGGTGAGTTTATATGGAGAAATTTTGGCCTTTCTCCGTATTTTGCGTCACAACTGATAACACTGCTCCTAGCTTCTCAATGGATTGTTTGTTCATTGGTTTCTTTCTCATTTGTGCTTTTTGCTGTTTGATTTCTGACTGCTCAAAGGTTCTCCTTAGTCCCTGCTTCTTAGTTCCTTTTGTTAGTTCATATCTTGCTTTTTGTATATTATGAAGATAATTGTATTTTTCCTCTTAGACAAAACATATTCTAATATTGTTTATTTTTCTTTTCATAATTCGTTGTTGGTATTTCAAAGGTTATTGCAGACTGCATTTGCAATTATGACTTTATTTGCTTTCCTTATATATTGATTTGGTTATGGGACAAACCTACAAACAATATAGAAGGGATTAACATCTTGAACTTGAAGACAAAAATTCTCTCTTCTTATTGCCATAATTTCCTATATTTTTTTTCTTGCCTTGTCTTAGCTTGACAACAGAGCGTTCTTATTCAGTGGTTGTAGATTACTAGCCTTGAAAAGTAATGTGGTGGATAACATATTTCATTATGACTTAATAGATTTTCCAGAAAAACAAAATCTATATTTTATAACATAAATAAAAGGACATTTTTATAAAAAAAAATACAGTTAACATATATGTACCAACATCTATTATAAATTCATAAAAAGTTCAATGTGGCATCTAAAATTGATGATTAAGATTTTTAATCTAAATAATCTTTCTTTTGTGTAAATGCATTTTTTATTATATGTTGAGTCGTTTTGAAAACACATTATTGTGAATATTTTTTTATGAAATTTGATACTTCTATATTTTTAGGATTAATTTGTCCCCCCGCTATCATCTAGGTTTGGTTCTGTCCCGAGATGGGGCTGCCACATTGGATCCAGACCCACACAATTTCACTGTATATTGGTTATGTCTGGACGAACAAGATAAGGGAGAAGGTATGGTGACGTTGCTAGCTACCTATGAATACTGACTGGCCGCAGATGCTTACTCAGTACAAACTACTGAATTAGCTAGTCTTAGTCAGGTCATGATTTATAATATTAGGTTGGGTTTGGATAAAATCAAACCTAGATTATCTCCCATGTATTAGGCAAGGATTGAGAAAAGTTGTGTACATTGGTGTGATGCCTGTAAGTTATTTGATTCAATTGTCATCCTTTTATTCTTCTGCTTGAGTTTTCTTATTCATCTCTGAAATATTACATCCATCTATCTCCTTGCCCAGAGGTTATCACTCCCAAATCAAAATTTCATAAATTCAGTACTGTGAAATTTGAAGAAACAAGGAACATAAAATTGTATGGGTCTTATTTATTCAATGACTTCATGGTGTGGGTTTAGCCAATAAAAAAATGGGTTTTATTTTCTCCGCTGTTTTCATTAGAGAAATCTTGATTTATCTGTATTTAGATTAATGTCCTTTTTCTTGTTTTTTTATTGTTACAATGTGAATTTTTATGTTTTCTTTGACAACTTGATGGTACCGAGTTCTCAGGTGCAAAGCAGGGTTCTTAATCATGAATATTGATATCGATTATTTCAAGTTGGACATTGATGAACTTATTGGTGAATTCACTCAGGTATCGATAACATCAATGGCCAGTGGTTTTTCTCATTCTGTTTTTTTTTTTTTTTAATTCAAGGAGCTTGCTTGCCATTGTTTGGAATTAACAATCCACGTTTGATGTTCAATTTTGGTGAGTGACAGGATGAGTCAACAACTTTGGCTGATATGAAAAGAATATGGTTTTCAAGGAAGTTCTCATACATTTACGAAGCTTGTCCTTCTACCAACCTGGCCTTCTTTATGCAATCATTGTATGCTCAATGTATAGGTAATGTATAGCTGGTATATGCAGTTGTGATGATAACTCAATTGAGTTTAGATTTTTTTTTTCTGGGCAATTCGCATGTTGAACGGTTTATTTATGCTGAAAAATACTTCCAAAAGTATAGAAGTACCACTGATCCAATCCAAAAGGCTCGTAATATTTGTGAAAATTTACCAATATCGGATGAGTATGTAGTATGCCATTGTAGCCATTGAAGTTTTACTTTATTAGCCTTTATATTTTTATTTCAGTATAAATACTCCTTTATGTTCCTATGCAGGTTACATTGTTGGTACTGCTTCTTTATCACAGAGATTAGGCGGCTTTTATTGCCTCTACTGTCTCTATGAGACTCAACCGTTTAATCCTTCTTTTAAAGTCTACCTATCCCTTGGTATAACAATTTTCCACTTGATAAAACAGCTATGTTTAACTATACAGTTATTGGATACTTTTTGCATTGTCATGCTTACATTGTACTTATAGTTTGAGGTGTGTGAAGGGAACTAGATTCATTTTGTTCATAATTGCTTTAATTTTGATTTTTTTCCTTGATTCAATTTAGTGTTTTAACCCCATACCTGTATATATCTGAGTATGTGCTCCATAGGCGTACCTCACTAATTTGTGATTCAGTAGCTGCAATCCATAATGTGCCATTATCATACAATGAAAGTAAGTCTTCTCTTATATGCTTAAAAATTAGGTTTTATAGGTAGCAGGGGTGTGCAAAAAAATCCTATTATTAAAATCCAATACCAATTGGATTGCTCAAGACAAGTTTTTTGTTGGTTTCGTCTGAGACATTTTACTCAATCTACAAAGTGCCTCTTTAGTTTGGACTACAGTCAGTGCATTGTCGGGTCAGCTTTGGCTGAGGCATCCTCGACTTGGACCTGATCTAAGTATCATCTACATGACCTTAGTCGAGACGATGTCAGCTAGGCTTTGACCATGGTGTCGGCTTATCTGTCTATTATATACCTCTTTTTAAGCCTAAGAATGACCTTTTTAAAAGCCTAACCTGTCTACGTGACTTGTTCTTTCTTAACGTGTTGTGCTGTGGCACTCCCTGACTTGCTTTATAGCGTCACTATTGTAGTTAGTACTGAAATTATCTTCTTTATTCTCATTTCATGTTTCATCCCAACTTTGATGCTTCATATTTGTCCGAATGTAAGGATGGTTGACATGAAAACTAAATTTATGTGTTCGTACAGGGGAATTAAAGAAACTTAGAATCCTTGTTGCTGATGCAAAAGCCAATGATATTAAAGTGGTACCTGCTTTAGTAAAGAGAATGCTTGAAAGAAATGTGTTCCTTTTTGGCTCTGTCGACTTGATTGAAGGCTGTGTCGCAGAGACAGTAAACCAACTACAACAATTACAGAATGCCCGTATTCAAGTTGCATATGAAAAGTAAACCACCAAATTATGTTTATATCCAAGATCCTTCTTACCTTAACATGTGGCCATGATAATGAAGTTTGCTCAACAGCTTATTGTTTTCATCTGTTCACTGTGAATGACAGGTTATTTGAGAGCTCTTCAATTGATAAATATATTCAGATGGACCTTGTAAGCATCTTAATGCTCTGTGACTTACAAAATGATTTGTTTATTCTCTTAATTACACTGATTTGCTGTCAGATTTCTTGATGATAAGTTTATGTGAAAATTGTATTGATCTTTTCCATTTACATTTACAAGGGTTCTGATGGTATTATGCAACATGAAGTGCTGTTATGTAAATTGTAACATCCCTTCTGGAACCAACTAATTGCTCCAAAAGAAAATCTTTCACCTATTGCTCAATTTTATGTTTCTAGTTACCATGTTTCATTTTTTGTTTTGCGGGAGGGTGGGGTGGAGGCTGCTTGGGGTTTATATCTCGTGCTTAATAACTTGGTTGGGGTTTTGGTACTTGATTTAGCCTATTTGAAATATGAAGGAGTGGCCGCACGATCCATGCAATTTCTTTATATTATACACATTCAAAATGTCATTCAATCCTTGCAGGGTATATTTTGATATCTGTATTTTCAGAAGCTAATGAATCAGTCTTGAGATGTATTTCACACGCAAACTCCTACTATAGACTGTATTTTTAATTGTTTGTAATTTTGTTGCATTTAACTCCCTTTCTCTTTTCCACATGCCAGGGCTTGGAAGTTGACCTCAGTTTGCTGAAGAACAAGTCATCGGGATATGCTGCGGCCAAGAGTGTGGCCATTCAAGGTATTTTATTCCTTTCCTATTTTACATATTTAAGAAGGACAACTTATATCATTGGGGGTTCATTCCAAATTGAATTGCTTCCTTTTTTCTTTCTTTTTTTATACTAGGAAGGACAAAATGTTGTCCTCAGACTTCTGGAATTCTCGACCTTAAGGGGAGGGTGGGGATGTTTTTGGATACTATTGTCTGGCTGTTTCAATTTGCCAACACATGATCATTAATTTTGTCAATTATGTAATTCTATGTCCTCGTTTTTCATTAGAGGCAAGCAGGGTTTTAGACGTTGAAAACATAAAGCACATACAAGAAGATAAGCATCTGATTGGAGATGTAGTGGAGAAGGTTGCTAATGACTGGCATGCCCAGAAACAAACATTTTATAAACAAACAGGATTGGGGGAGGACGATGAATATGAGAAGGAACTGGAGCAATTACTTCTAGATCAGCAACCACATAATGGAGATTCTAACCAAGATTGACAAAAATTTGAGTCGTAGGAGGGGTTACATATGGTTGGGGAATTCATAGGGAGTCTCAAAGAAGTAATGTGTTTTACTTTTTTCCAGTTATCGTTATTTTAAACAAGAGAATGAAATGAAAATTGATAGTATAATGTTTCATTTTAATTATTCTATGTTAATTTGGAGTATGATCACTGGTTTAGATTTCGTCAGCTCCCTTCTCAAATAATTACACAAAAATATACTTATATTATAAAATGTCCAAATAGTAGCAATATTTTTTATTTGATTGATTTATTATTAAATCAAATATCCGAACGTTGCCTATAGTTAGATGGGTTGTGCAAAATATGATCCGTCGAATGCACTAGCATGTCTCAGGCATTGGTTTCGGCATGAATGACCTTTTACGTGGGAGGAAACTCTTCTGTTAAAGTGTGTCTTGTCTTGAACGCACTGTGCAAATCATGTGAATTAGTAATAAACCAAGAAGTGCGAGTTAAAGGCACACACGGAAAAAGTCATTTGATAGTTTCTTGAAGAAGCAGAAAACCACAGTAGAAACAGGTAATAAACACGGTGGTAATGAAATTGTGGCAAGAAAATTCTGCTACATAAATAATCTACAAGAACCAATGCAAAGGCAAAGCAAACTTCAATCTCGAGAAGACGTACAATTTTGGAAAGCAAGTGCACAGACTTGGATCAATTCGGTTTTGGTTATGTTACGCATACTGTATGGCAATTCAATATCTTAAGTAATATCTATATTTTATATGATTTTGTGAGGAGTGAGCAACATAAGATAAAACGTGTTTAAATAACTCTAAAAAAAAGAAAAAAGGTAGAAATATGTATTCATTTTTCAAACACAAGAAGGTCGCTCCAATGGTAAAAGTTAAATCTAGTAGAAAGGGCAAATTGTTGAAGACCCTCTCGTCTCTCCTCCCCTCTAACTAAAGAAATACCACAACATACCAATTGTCTTCTCCCCAATTCAAATTCAATAAGTATAAGGTATAGTGTAAGAACTAACTAGATAAACTATAAATTAACTCAACCACATGAACCCTGTGTCCCTCCTGCGGCAAATGATCTATGTTGAAGGTTAGCAAGCCAGAATCAGTATCGTGATCGAAATCAACCTCATTGTTTTGCAGCAGACACCTAGTTGGTCTTGCCGAGGAATAAGCCCCGAACTTACCACACCCCTTCATCTCCACCCGAACCAACACCTGGCTATCCCCCACTTCATACACCAGCCCTTCAACGGCACCACCAGCATTGAACATGTTCAAAAGTCCAAGAGGGGAAAAGCTGTACCCTGGACACAAAACCTTCACAGGCGCAACAGCAAACACCTCGTGTTCCAACACCTTAAGGGACACCGGCAGAGCCACATTGCGCGGAAGCACAATGAGCTGCCCAGAGTGGTGAGCGTAGAGCGCGCAATCACCGTTCCAATCGCCATCACCGGCAGCCTCCGAAATGAGGTGCACATCACCACCTCTCACAAACCCAGTGATGGCACCAGAAACCGTGTCATGAAACGCATTCTTCCTCTCAGCAGCACTCCACGCAGCCCCTTGGCAGTTATAAACTCCCAACACTCCACCGAACTTGTTCATGTTCCATATTTTCAACAAACTCACTCCGTCACGGGCCGGGTCGCTGAACAAGCAGTCCTTAGTGGGCCTCCCGGGAAGACGGGCCCGAAGCACCGACCCATCGGGCAAAACCATCTTCTTAAGCAGGGCAAAATCATGCTTCCCCGGCGCGTCGCTCACATAGAGAGGCCCACCGCTGATGGCCCTAGCAGAAGCGTGGTACTCCGCTGCAGGATGAAGCGAATGAAACATATCCCAATCGGGCAACATGATCTCCCCAAGGAAGACGCTATTGTACGCCACGGACGCAATGTGGATAGTGTGCGACACCGGATCACGCGGGTAGAAATCATCCGAAGCCCTCACCACCGCCGTCTGTTTAGAGCAGTAGAGCGCGTCCGTATTGTGGCTCATGCAGGCGACACACCCGTTGTCAGGGAAGTTTCTAGAAATCGAAGCGTCCAGTGCCTGATGGTACTGTCTGGTCAGTTCCACCCTTCCCCCGAGACCCGCACCCAGAGTCTCCAAAATGCACTGCACGTCCACCTTAACGCCGTCTATACCCGCAGACGCCAGATAACTGTGCAACTCGTCGTAAAACGTGAACACCTTCTTAGGGTTCACAAGTCCCAATCCCTGAACCGCAAGCACGTCGCTTTTCCACGTCGGCTCGTTCTCCGTCACTCCGCTCGACACCTTCGGGTACTTCATCACCGAACCGTACTCCTCCATCTCCTTCACCCCTGGACGAACCCCGCCCCAGTAACCCGTGATTGCGTGCCACACATACACGTACTTCACCTCGTTCTTCTTCTTCGCTATGTCCACGATGTTCTTAATCCCTAATTCCGGTTCCTCCTCCTTCTGAAATTTCGCGTTCTCTTTTATCCCCGTCAGCCTCTGCAACGAGTTCGACTTTTCTTTCACCTTCTCGTCGTCGTCGTCGCCGCCGACGGACTGCCAACCGTCGTCGATGATTATGAACTTCGGCGGCGTGCCGCCGCCGCGGAGGGATTGGATTCCGGCCTCCACTCCTTCCTGAGTAACTTGCTGGTAGAACGCGTCCCAGGTGCACCAGCCGAAGCAGTCCACGATGCCGGGGAGCTTCTTCTCGTGGCGGAGGCGGAAGGTGTTGAGGTGGTTCCTGACGGCACGGAAAGCATGATGAATGGTGGCGAAAGGGTCGGTGCCGGCGCTAATGAAGATTGCATGGCTAAACGACGACGCTTTGGTGTCTGCATCACCACTCTCGAGACATAGTTCGAGCTGATCGTTGGAATTCCCCTGTAGACACGCTCTGAAGGAGCCTTCTACAAGAGGGAGAAAAACTGTGTACACGATCTGATTCTGGTTGTTGGCGTCGTTCTGTGATTCGAGGTGGGACCCGTCTTTGGTTTCCACCAATAGAAACTGAGTCTCCAAAGGAATTTCACTCCCTCTGTCACCCATTTTCTGCGCCATCCACCACAGCTTGAACCGGAAGCACGCCATGAACCTCACATCCCTCAATGTTCCCAACGAAACCACGTGTCTGCTATCTTCCTTCTCAAAATCCACTCCCAGAAACATTCCTTCTACCGTAGATGTCTCCACCACGTTCTCCGGTATTCCTATCAGAATCGTTCGCTCCTTCACCACCAGCTTCCCCTCCGAAACGCGAACACCAGGTTTTATTGTCATCTCTTCAGCTCCCTCTACTCTCCTCTGCAATTAAATCAAACAAATTTTTCGTCAATCCAATGAAACTGAAATAACATTTGGAATTTAGGGGTTTTATTAATTCATACCTTGAATGATACCACCGGAAACACTCTATTCAAGAAATTTCTGCGAATTCGAAAACATGGAGAAGGAAACCATTGCCGTTAGCAACATAAAAAACGAAATTTAGATTAAAAAACAGAGATAAGATTAAGATGATGATGAGGGGTATATACCAGAAGTTGGAAGGTGCTTCTTATTTGGCGATCTTAGATGAATGCCTGAAAGAATAGTGTGTGGATGAGTTGAAAGAAATCGGGATTTGGTATTTATAGGAAAGGATGGAGTGTGGCATAGATTGGAAACCATTGTTAACATCTTCTTCCTTATCACTCTCATCTAACATACCATCCTCTCTTTACATATTCTTAACTGTCTTGAATAATATAATATCTCATCGCAGAAAAAAAAAAAAAAAAACTGTGGCTGGTCCAACTTGCTCTCTTTTTATGTTGGATGGGGTCGCCACGTTGGATCCACGCCCACACAATTCCACTATATAATTAAGAAAGAAATAAAACGAAGTAAAACTGGAAAACGTGATACGACACGATATTCTTATGTTGCACACCTGTGCGATTTTCGTTGGACAAAATTTTTGGTTTTAAGGGCTACCAATCTCTGTTGCTTACGCCTACCCTTTGGATTGTGAAGCTCAAATACACAACCGCGTTACTTGGCCTGAACTTGTTAGGGTTTATGTATGGGTTAAGTATAAGAATTTCTATAATTGGTTTTAATTTATTATAGTTAATTTAACCTAAGTTCTATTGGAAAAAATGATTGCAAGTGACCAACTCCTATTGGGCCATTGTCCATAATTGGGGTATGCCACGAGTGGTGCTGCTGATATCAGATAGCCCATTGATTGATACGTATTTTTTATTTAAAAAGGGCATTGTCATAGTTTAACGAGGTGAGGTGGAGTTAACGTGATTTTGCAGAACATAATTGGGAATAACTTGGGAAGATGGAACGGTCCCTCCACTTGTACAAGTGGCTAGTGGTTGGATACTACTGCATACGGTACAAGTTCCAGACTCAATGAACCATTTCATCGTTTTTAGTTATGAATATTTAGTTCAATCATTCCAATAAATTATACATGCATGTCTGATCTTTGCCTGAGAGGATAAGGTTTTGAGGCTTGTTGATGAGAGTAGGTGTAGGTTCAAGCAATATGCTGATTTTTCTACTTCAATGTTCAATGGATGTCAGATGCAATCTACAAAATAAGTAGATGCAAGGTACTTGCTCTTTTCGTTCACTAAACCAATGTTATTTTAACATTTCTTTTCTGTTTCGATTAAAAGAAACTTGAAAAGAAAAAGAAAAGGAAGAGAAAGAAAATGGAAAGTGAAATTATGTTATTATTTTAGATATATATACCATTATGTTTTATATTAAGAAAATTTGATTATTTTATATTTAATATATAATATTATAATATTTCAATACATAATGTAAATAATAAAATAACATTTTTAAACATAGTCAATCGTTTTCAATATAATTGATTATGTAGGTATTTTTTTCATAAATTTTCGCTACAACGGAAAGTTCATCCGTATATATTCTTGTTTTTTGTTTTATTTTTCGCGCTTTCATCACTTTACAACTTGCACAAACAGTAAATCGTGTGAAACAAATAGAATTTATGTATAGTCTGCACACAGTACAATAATTTGGTTATTATTGCAATTTTATATATTTATTAATAACTTATCAAGATAACTCAAAATAGGGTTGCTCATTGGGTTTGATAATTCAATAACTCAAACTGACCTAATTCAATTGAATTATATTCAATAACTCAATGTGACGTAATCTAATTCAATTATATTGGATTCAATTTTATTTATCATTAAGTTAAAATCCACATCATCACTAACTTACTTTTAAAATGAGTTGAGTGGTTGGCATAGTATAGGTGATTCCAAGGTTGTCAAACTCGCGAGTCTACAGTCTACGTAGACTCGTGGGAGCTACGTAGACTCGACTCGTAAACTCGACTCATAGAGTCGTAAGAGTCTACTTTTATATTAAAAAAAATTAATAGTTTTCTAGAGCATTTTACTTCTATTAGAAGATGCAGTTCTATTAACCTCACTTAGGGTGTGTTTGGATTAGAGGGTGTGGGGGAGTGGAAAGTTGAGGGTGAGTGGGAGTGAAAGTGTGAAGAAAGTTGAGGTTGTTTGGATTGGGGTATGTTAGAGTGGATGTGTGAAGAAAGTTTATTGGAAATTGTGAATGATGCGATAGTTGTCAGAGTATTTTAATATATTTTGAATAGTAAAATTTGTAAGATTACAATTTTACCCTTTATATAAAAAAAGAATAAATAATGATTAATCCTATTTCATATTTTAGTTAATTATAATTTAAAATTA
>Ga0123342_1001467_pt1 | contig 39741 bp, 14 predicted proteins | sample Turbeawhitnodule_FD_89960 | JGI IMG/M metagenome (GOLD analysis project Ga0123342, IMG submission 89960) | Root nodule microbial communities of legume samples collected from Mexico - Turtle bean Mexico white nodule | ecosystem: Host-associated > Plants > Roots > Nodule | place: Mexico: Nepantla...
AAACCCCTCCTGTGAGTACTTTATCACAGTATTTACACCTTAGGTTCCTTGTTTTTCCATCAACAGACACATAGTGCTTCCAAGCTGAATCAGTTCTTCCACTAGCCATTATAAATGATCACCCAAATGAACGAAAGGCAGTGGCGGAGAGAAAGGCAGTGGCGGAGCGGAAGGCAGTAGCAGAGCAGAAGGTAGTGGCGGAGCGATCGCGAAGCAGAGAGAGCACGAAGGCGGAGCGTTCGCGGTGGTGCGCGAAGGCGGCGACGCAACGCAGCGTTCGCGATGGTTCGCGAAGGCGACGACAGCGAGCAAGAGTGTGCGTGGTGGTGCGCGAAGGCGGCGTCAAAGAGAAGGAGCGGCGGCGACAAGCACAATCAGCGGCACAAGTTAAGAAAAATTAGGGTTTCGTTTCAGATTAGGGTTTCAGTTTTTAAAATTAGGGTTTTATTGATTTAGGTTTTTCTATTTGGGCCGTGTCATGGATCATTGGGGCCCATGAATCGTCCGATCCAACCCTTGGATCGTTGGATCGCTCCGATCCAGAGATGGTCCGATCCCATCTCCGATCTGACACGATTTTGCTTGGAAAGATCGCAAACTCGGAAGATCGGCGAGTTAACTCATGATCTTGACAACATTGGTTAATTGTATATTTGTTGTCACAATATAGCTTTAAAGGTCCATCCATTTTATCTTCAAGTATTTTAGTATAATTTTTAGCCATAATAGCTCATATATCCCTTGAGTCATTGCTCAAAATTCTGCTTTAGCATTAGACCTGGCTACCACACTTTGCTTCTTACTTTTCCAAGTTATCAAATTTTCGCCAAGGAAAGTGCAATATCCAATAGTTAATCTTCCATCAACAATTGAACTTGCATAATCAACATCAGTATATGTTTTAAGACTGACATTCCTGTTTCTTTTGAACAAAATTCCTCTTGTAAATGTGTTTCTTTTGTACAAAATTTCTCTTGTAAATGTGTTTCTTTTGAACAAAATTTCTCTTGTAAATGTGTTTTTTTTTAGCAAAATTTCTCTTGTAAATGTGTTTCTTTTGAACAAAATTCCTCTTGTAAATATGTTTCTTTTGGTTGATGCATAAACTAACTTACTCAACTCATAGCAAAAGCAATATAAAGTCTAGTGCAAGATAAATAAATAAGTCTTCCTAGAAGCCTTTGATACATTTCTTTATCAACAACCACACCATCCCTTTCATTTCCCAACTTTGTATTCGGATCAATTGTTGTGCTTGTTGGTTTGTAGGCCATTTTACATGTTTCTTGCAGCAAATCAGTAATATACTTTTGTTGAGATATAAAAATCTCTTTCTTAGAGTGAGCAAGTTCAATTCCAAGGAAATATTTTAATTTCCCTAAGGTCTTAATTTAAAATTCCCAAGCTAGAAACTAACTCAATCTTTGTTGTTTCAGTTCATCATTACCAGTCACAATAATATCATCAACATATACTAACAAAATTGATACTCTCATGAATCATAATACTTAATAAACAAAGTATGATCTTATTGACTCTGTTTGCATCTTTTACATCAAATTGTTGCAATCATGGTTTACTGCCAAGGATAAAATAACTCTGACCGTGTTCATTTTTGCAACTGGTGTAAAAGTCTTCAAGTAATCCACTCCACATGTTTAAGTGAATCCTTTTAATACTAGCCTATCCTTGTATATTTCAATAGTTCCATTAACCTTGTACTTTTTTATTGTATATATCCACTTGCATCCAACATGTTCTTACCCAATGGTAGACCAACTTCCAAGTATTCTTCTTCTTCAATGCCTCCATTTCCAAATCCATGGCTTGTTTCCAAATTTTTTCAATTAATGTCTCAGATACAAAAGAATTTATAGTTGTAGTGTTTAGGCCTGTGAAGGTTTTATCTAAAAGAGAGAATTTTTCAAAGGATAAGCAGGTTTTATTACAACTCTAGTACCTTTTCTAAAAGTAATTGGAAAATCTATATTTTCTATGACTGACTCATCACAAGGAAATTTGTCATGGTTAGTGGATTTATTTATCTCCTGTAATGGTAAAGGGTTGAACTCTTGGACATGTGCAAATTCTGGAATAACCTTTCTCTATGATGTGGTCTAGCAGAATCTGTAGAATCAACTCTAGGAAGATTTTGATTTACCACTTTTCCCCTCTCAACATGTTCACTTTTAGTCATTCTTACCCTCTCAACAATTTAAATTTTAGTGGTATTATTTTTTTGTCTTTCAAAAAATAGATTGGGAAATATAAAATCATCATACTCATCATCTTCTCTTAAATCCTCCATCTGAAGATGAGGATAGTAAAAATAGTTAACTTGTTCATTGGAAGTGATATCCCTTGAGGCAAAAATAAATAAATTAGAAGGAGGATGAAAACACGTATATTTTTGTGTGACAAAGTTGATGGGAAATTCAACACAATAACAATAATATCTCAACAAGAGCAATAAGCAGTGGATAAAAATTTCTCTAACTTACAAGAATCTGTGAGGAGCAATAACAAATAATGGTAGCAACACAAAACAACACTTCAAGAAGACACATGAATTTTAACGTGGAGTGGAAAACCTTCTCAATGTGAGAAGTAAAAACCACGGTCACAAGCCAGTCAATCAAGTTCCACTATGATCAAAATTATGATTACAAGAGAGTCTCAAATCACAGCATAAATTGTGCTCAATAACCAACCAAATAGCAATACAATAGAGATGAAACAGAGAACAAGAAACCTGAAAAATTCACAAACTGTAGTTACCGTACGCGGTCTATATGTCACTGTTCCAGTGACTTTTGAACAATCCGAACGGTTCAACTGAAGAACCACGAGGTATAAACCTGCGGACAAAATTTCAGACCGATCCAACGGTGGACGAAACAGCAGAAACAATCCGAAAATTCCCGTCCTCAAAAGAAACGCTGAAAATGATGCTGCAGTGTGAGATGAATTTCTCTCTGCTAAACCAATTTATGCAAGATCCGAACGATCAGATTGAAGTCAAACAAAGTATGAACATGCTCACAAACTTTCAGCCCGATCCAACGGTGAAAAAAGTGTCGGTGGTGGCCGGAAGTTGCTGAGCAAAACTTTCTCTCTCTTTAATCTTTTCTGTCTCTTTTTTCTCACTGTCTGTGTTTGCTGCTGGCTATCCCACTGCTTGAAAAATCCTAAAGGTTAATATTGGACTGAGCCTCCACATAGGAAGTGAGCTCAACCCAACAAAAGTACCCTAAGAAAATACATTTAAGTGCCCTTGGATAAATTTTTTCTCTTTGTTGTTTATGAAAATGGACAAAAGAAACACAACCAAATATTCTAGGAGGAAGGTTCTGAGAATGATTTATATGAGGATAAATGAGTGGAGTACCTCCATTAGACTTTTTATTTGTAAAACAGTAGAGAATAACATGCTAATTAAATAAGTGGCAGTGAGAATGACTTCTCCCAAAAATCATTTTGGAACATTATTTTGAAAGAGAGGTTCTCTAGTTTGTTCTAAAAGATGTCCATTTTTCTGTTTAACAACTCCAATTTTGTTGGAGTATATACATGAGGATTAATGAATTATCTCTTCCTTTTGAAAAAAAATAGTTTAATGTATGATTAAAATAATCTTTAGCATTTAGCATTGTCAGGCCTAAGTTTCTTAATAACCATCCTAAACTGATTTATAATTAGAGACACAAATTGCATAACAACATAACCTCATATTTGTTTTTAAGGAGAAGAAACCATGATAACCTTGTACAATAATCAATGAAAGTAATAAACCATTTAGCTCATGAAATATTTTGACATATTAAAGGGATCTCACACATAAGTATGAACCAGATAAAAAAGATTAGAACTTATTTTATTGCAAGTTGTAGGAAACAAAACACATTTGGGTTTTCCAATTCACAAACCTCACAATGAAGATTCTGCATATTTAAATTTAAATCCTTAAACAAAGAAGGAAACACAAGTTTTATAACACCAAAAGAAGGATGTCGAAGACAACAACGATATAACTGAACTTTTTCATGGTTATTGAGGATTTAGTCATTAAAGAGTGACTCTTAATAGACTGGTTAAAGTTTCCCATATAATAAAGGTCATTCCACTCTTTAGAATATCCAATCTTCCTTCTTGATTTCTTGTCCTGCAATATATAAGAATTGTTATGAAAAATCACATTTCAAAAGAGATATTTGGTAAGTTTTTGAATGGATATTAGGTTTGTTGACAATTTAGGAACATGTAGGACATTTTTGTGGAATATGGTTGGGTTTACATATCTCCTTGACCAGCTACAATTATCATGTTTCCATTAGTTATGGAGTTTTTTTGTTAGCACTACAAAGAAATTTGTTATCACCTACTAATAATTACCTATTGATTTAGATCTGTAGATAAATTTGATCTTACCAATGAAATTTACCTACGAATTATTATCCATAGGTACAATTGAGTTACCAACGGATTTTCTGTATATAAAATTCATACATAATTTTGGTAGGTTGGGGCAAGAAATTGTTACCTACAAATTTTTGCCTATGAATTTTTACCTACAAATTTTTACTTATAGATTTTTACCTATGGATATTACTTACACCTACATATTTATCTCTAAGTTACCTACAAATTCAAAATCATAGATAAGTTACCTACAAATTTAAATTCATAGGGAATTACATTATTAATACTGATATTAGTATTATTATTGTTTTTATTATTATTAATATTATTATTAATGTTATTGATAATGTTATTAAATATTATTCATAATTATTAACATTTTGAATATTATTAATAAGATTAACATTTTTGAATATTATGCTCCTTCGTTTTTTTTGATGTTACTAAGGAATGATCACGATCAGAGGCTCCCAAATCTTAATAAAAATTAAACATAATATGACAAATAAACACATGAAGTTTCCTAAAATAACTTAACCCTAATCATAAATTAATTTATAATATTATTGGATCCTTCCGAAATTTTTGGAAGCCTTAATCAATTGATTCCAGTGCAATGATAAAATGTGACTTCATATACATTTTGGAGAGAAAATAGGTAGAAAGGGCAGTTCTGTAAGGCAAACTAAAGTTGACGAAAAATGATACATTGACACCCTTCGTCCAGTATACAACCCTCTTTCTTTGTCTAAAATTTCAATTTTTATATGAAATGACAAAAATACTTTTTTTTATATCATCAATTAAGGGTTGTATAGTGGAACAAGTTGTCCATATATCATTTCTCGAAGTTGATTACGTATATAAAGAAGAGTGTTTTCTCTAAGGAAGAGTGTTGTCTCTAGAAATTTTGGACCCAACACAAATTTCGAACTTTCTTAAGATAATACTCACTTTTCAAAATCTTTAAGCTTTTTAATCACAAATTCATTATTTAATATTTTATAATAAATTAACTTTAACATTTCACTCCCAATCAAAAATTATTCCTCTGTTGTTATTGGACAATTTCAAATATCTATTCATCTCAAAATAAAATATAGTTTGTTCTTATGACTTATATCATAGTACAATACAAAATTTTCATAAAATCTTTTACATCTTTAACCTTGTTTATTAATTTTTTTACTTGGAAGACTTACAACGTTATAAGTTCATTTTGCTTCATATTGTTAAACTAATGGGCTCCAATTTTTACGTGCATAATCCGATCAAATTCTGTCAGCATGTTATGACTTAGATCATAATACAGTAAAAGATTTCATAAAAATATTTTACATCTTTAATTTTTTTTATTAACTTCTTTACTTGAAAGATTTGCAATTTTATAAGTTCATTTTGTTTTAATATTGTTAAAATATTTACCATTTTTCCATCCACAATCTTGAAAGGGTCCATACTGATATTTCAACTTCAAAATACAATACCCTAGTTTGAATTAATAGCTGATAGGCCCACTCCACAGAACCTTGCTCATCAAGAGTTTTATTCTTGTCAAATTCTTCCTACACCCAAGTTGCACCAAACACAATTTTAAAATTCCGAAAATACCCTTTATTTCGGAAATAAAAATCTGGAATTGAAAATAATACATTCCCAAAAATTATATTTGGAAGAGATTATTGTGTTTCGGAAATAAAAATTTGGAAACAATAATCAAAATTCCATTCCAGATAAGAAAATACGGAATTGAAAATAATACATTCCAAAAAAAATATCTGAAAGAACTTTTTGTATTCTGGAAATAAAAATCTGGAAATAAAAATCATTTTTAAGGGCATTTTCGTCTTTAGAACTGGAATTGGGTGCAATCATATGGTGCAGGAAGCAATTTCTTTATTCTTTATGGTTGATTGGTTGGGCCTCAAATGCTCAGATATTTTTGGCGTGGCTAAAAAAATTGTTGCCTTACTCAATATATTTTGAATACCTTTTCAAGTCTCCATGATATGAACTTTAAAAGGTTGGGGAAAATCTCAACAGTTGTTGGAGAAGAGAAATTCATGGAAATGCAATGGAAGTTGGGGAAAATAGTAGAATTCATGGAGAAAATCATAAAATTTGAATTAGTTTTTAAGTAAAAACAAGAACAAGTAAAGAATAATTAAAACAAAAAATGGATTAAGATAAGGAAATGGAGAGAACATGCCAAGATGATTCACCACTTGAAAAAGCTTATCAAAATAAGAACTAATTAAACATAGAAGAGAAAAATCAAACTCTCACAAACTCACGAAGGAGATTTCATTCATTAAGATGTCTTGTCTTTACAAATGAATGAGATACCTATAAAGAGAAGAGAATCTCGTCTTAGGAAATGAATGGACAAAAAAATGAAGTTAACTTTCTTAATCAAGAGTTAACTCTACTTAACTAAGATTAACACATGATAATCTCTTGAAATTAAGGAGTGTCCATGGGTAGTTCTTCGAATCTAGAGACACGTAATGATTACATGTGAAAAACAATGATGTCTAGGAGGATTAGACATGTGTGGTGCCACATGTGGAGTTCCAATTATCACAAATGTGTTTTGAAAACTTTAAGAATAAAATGAAAGAGTCCAACTAACTCATGTGCTCTTGTGAGTGTTGTGTGCTAGTTTAGAAACTCCAAAAGACACTTCCAACTCTCTACATTTTAGATCCTCAAGTTCTAACTAACAAATATTAACCTTTTTCAAGTTTTACTAAAAACTATTCAAGTACAAATCCTCTAATCTTCTCTTCCAAAATTTGAAGTTTTCCTCTTTTCAACTTTATTGAAATCTTCATATAATCTCCTTCTTTATTTCTTATTGTCATGTTTTATTTACTTATTTTTCTGGTCTCCTCTTCTTTTTCTTCAACAAACTTTTATTCATATTTATTTATATTACTCGTGATAAATTGTTGTAATTGCACATCAACATCTAACAAATTGTGAGTTTTATTTATAACTTTTTTTCTATCAAAATCTTATTTATTCATTTTTTTTCATTATTGTTATATATTTGATTTTTCTGAAATTCTCTATAAACAATTTTAAAATTTTCATATATGCTTAAATTATTGTTATTAATTCCTTCTACTCCATTTATTTTATTTATAGATTAATTTACATATATAACTATAAAATGTATTATGCGCTTCAATATTTTTAAGTTATTAAACTAAATTATCATAAAAGCAAAGCCTAATTAATTTTTAAATTAAAATCTTAAGAATGACACATGTTTATAATGTACTCCATAATATTAAAAAAAGTATTCACGTGGTAGTAATATAAATTCAGTAGGACATTTTTTTTTTTTTTATCAAAAGTGCTTATACTGTGCTGGCCATTTCCTTTATGTTCACATAAAATATTATTAGTGGACTAAGGAAGATTCTTTTCTTTTTCTACCAGTTTAAGGCATGTGAAATTTGCTAAATTTTTAATTGTTATACTCTAGTTTTTACTACCAAAATGGTATCTGACTGTACCAAAATCAATTAAAATAGAAATTATTTTGTTTTATGAAGATTTGCATAAGTTATGGGCATTCCAATATTGTTCTCTAATTTTGTATTTATCTGACACCACTGAACGCATTATGCAGAGAAATTGCGATTTGTGACTGTAGTGTCACTCTGCAACAATGGCAAAGTTTTTTTTATTGATGAAATTGAGTTACACTCTAAACTGGTGCCAAAAGATACTTTTACTTTTTTTACTTTTAAAATAGAAATGTACTTTGTTTATGTTTGTAATAAAATATAAACGTTATTTATTTTTTATATTTTTTATAATGTGACATTCGTCTGTCTTATATAAATTAAAAATATATAGTTACTAAAATTTAAATAAAATTATAAAAATGAGAGAGTTATATAAACAAAACAAAATTGCCATTTTGTCCTAAAATATTTTTAAGTGAGGTAAATATTATAGGTATGATTCATGTAACGATATGATTTCTACAAGTATTTATAGATATGATTTCTCCTCTTTTTTTTTCTTTTTTTTTTTTTACTTTTAGCAGTCATTATTTTTCAGTATTAAAATAGATATAGAAAGCCTGAAAAACAACATGATGGAAGATCCACTTGTTCCCACAAAGAACACCATTATATAAGTAACAAGCAGTGAGCAAATGGTTGAAGCATATGAAGGGAAAGTGAAGAATCAAATACCAAGTTGTTTGAAGTTTAGGCTTTTACTTGAATCACTGTTATTACTATTACCAAATGGGAGACATATGGTTGGGTTCATTAACCATTTTTATGACCATTATGGTTGTACAGGGACAACTCAAAACTGGGTTTTACTCCTCTTCCTGTCCAAACGCAGAGGCCACAGTTCGGTCCACTGTGGAATCCTACTTCAATAAAGATCCTACCATTGCTCCTGGCCTGCTCAGGCTTCATTTCCATGATTGCTTTGTTCAGGTTTGCTACTTTGATCTTCATCTTCAACCCACATAACAGAATGTTCTGCATAATTTTTATCACATGTCACATATTCAATACAGCACCAGAATTTGTTATTTTGTCTGTTAGTTGGTGACAGAAATCATGATATAGATGTGTTGACTAAAGATAAACACATTTCATAGTATATAAGTGAGTGTAAATTTCAAAACCAGACTATGAGTTTGTTAAGTTTATTGAGTTTATCAAACCATCAAAATAAAGATATCCCTTTGAAGATGTTTAGGATGTTCAGTCCTAAGATAGGATGAAATTATAGTATATAATCTTACAAAAGTCATTTTGTGAGATTTTCTTATACATGAATCAAACTTATCAGAACATGGTTGTTTATTTAGTTATGCTACATCTTTTCTCTCAGGGCTGCGATGGTTCAGTTTTGATTCAAGGCTCTTCTGCAGAGCGGAATGCGTTCCCCAACACTGGTCTAAGAGGTTTTGAAGTGATTGATGATGCAAAATCACAACTTGAGGCCAAGTGTCCTGGTGTTGTCTCATGTGCTGACATACTAGCATTGGCAGCACGTGATGCTGTAGACTTGGTACTAAATACAATGTCCAACTCCACCCTCAATCACACACATTCAACTGATAAACACATACACACACACATTCTCATGACTCTATCAAATGATTTATCATAAAGTGAACTCTCACTTAAAATCCCTTATAAAGGTCACTCATGTTCAATGGTTAATATTGTGAAAACGCCACTTTAACCTTGGAAAATGACATTTACTATGTTCCTTACTATTAATGACTACTTACATGAATGATTTTTGAAAGTCAAGATTCAATGAAAGTTTGATACAGTGAGGAATTAAGATGAACAACACATAAAATCCAGCATTATTAAAGTAAGGATTTATTCATTGTTGCTTCAGTTAATAAAGTAGCATTTAAAATGGCAGAGTGATGGTCCAAGTTGGTCAGTACCTACTGGAAGAAGAGATGGGAGGATTTCTTTATCATCTCAGGCCTCAAACTTGCCATCTCCACTTGACCCTATTTCTGTGCAGAGGAAAAAATTTTCTGACAAAGGCTTAGATGACCATGACCTTGTAACCCTTGTTGGTGAGCTTTCTCACATGATTATTGCATATATATGTGTGTGATTCATAATTATGCTAATATTAAATGGTGTAAAGAGAATATGAATGTGACACTTGTCTCTCTATAGGGGCACATACCATAGGCCAAACAGAATGCAGATTCTTCAGCTACAGGTTGTATAATTTCACCACCACTGGCAATTCAGATCCAACTATAAACCAAGACTTCTTAGACCAACTTCAAGCACTGTGTCCCAATAAAGGAGATGGCTTGAAAAAGGTCTCCTTGGACCAAGATACTCCAGCCAAATTTGATGTTAGTTTCTTCAAAAATGTGAGGGATGGTAATGCAATTCTAGAGTCAGATCAGAGGCTGTGGGGAGACCCTGATACACAAAGTATTGTGCAGAAATACGCAGGGAATATAAGAGGGTTATTGGGGTTAAGATTTGATTATGAATTTAAAAAGGCTATGGTTAAATTGAGTAGTGTAGAGGTAAAGACTGGTACACAAGGAGAGATTAGAAGGGTGTGCTCAAAAGTTAATTGATATCAGACAATTATGAGTGTGTGAGTATTTAGTAACTTAAGGTTTCTTTGGATTGAATAATTTGTAATGTTCTGATTGTCACAACAATTCACATCAAATTGTTATGAACCAGTCCAGTTTTATCAACTTTTAGTGTTATTTTCTTCTCTTTTGTGGCTATTTATCTAATGAAAGGTTTCTTTCAAAATTTAAATGGTATGCTAGATTGGATTCATGGTTTTGCAGATATTTAGAAAGTTTATTCTAAGTTTCACAATTTTGTCTTTCGTTATGATAGATTGAAAAAAGAAAAAAGCTTTGGCAATCACACATTATTCACACAGTTTTTTCACCCAAACTTCTACAATAAATTCAGTTAATTATAACATAAGTCTTATACTTAAAATCAACTTTAGTCCCATCATGAAATTATCTTCAATTAAAACTATGACTTTGAAATGACCTATTTTTAAAAGGTATAAATAAAAGTGGAATAATAAAAAATGTAAAAGTTAAAATTAAAATTAAGACATAGTTTGTTAAACATCATTAAAAATGTAGAAAAGTAAAAGAAAAGGTCAAAGGATACGGCATTTTGGTTTTGAAATTAAGGAAAAATGGGATGGGGACAGGTGTCAGTCTGTGACGCTTTCTCCGAAGCAACCGACCTTGGTTTGGTTTGTCACCTTGTTACATCTGATTCATGGAAGCATCATGCTCAAGCTCCACAATCTTCTTCCATCCTCATCTTCTAAACTCATCTCCAGCTACATTCTTTCACTCTCAACCAAACTCCCACCACCGCTAACATCACCTTTCTCTCGCCAACTCACCACCACCACCACCATGTCCATAAACCTACGCACACACGCCTTCGCCGGCAACCCGCTACGATCCAGGACTTCGAACGGGGTCGAACCGTTGTCTCCCGCCGCGGCGCACGAGACCTTGAAAACGCGAATTGCGGAGAGCGCGGGCGAGTCCGCGTCGGTGAATTTGAAGGTGTTACCTTTCAGAAACGGGAGGCCCCTGGCGTCTGTGGCTAGCAGTGACACGTGGCGGCTGGCGTGGATGGGGTTGGAGGAAGTGAAGGTGCTCTTGGGCGCGAACCTGAGCGCCGACTCGTTCGTGTATTTGGGGTCCGACGCGGAGGATGATTCGGTGTACTGGGCGATCGACTTGTCAAGGGAGAGTAGCTTGGTGGCTAAATTTGGTGCCATGAAGCGCTGCTTTGTGGAGCTGAGAACGCTCATGGTTGCTACCGACTGGGTCGATTTGAAGGCCATGGGGAACTTGGCCATCGCTGGTCATGTAAGTTGATTTTCTTTATTGCACCTGACTTGTGTATGCAATGCAGAATTACGTGGTGTTTCTTGGCATGATCACTGTATTGTCAATTTGGTCCTTGAAATTGTGTTTCATGTTAGTCTCGCAATGTATGTAAACTAAAATAAACTCTTTGAAAATATCTCTCATGTCTCAAGTTCATCTTCCATTTCATTAGGGGAATCTGTTATACTTTCTACTGCATTGTTTTATGGATCAATCATATTCTTTGAAATAGTTATGTAAGCTGCTTACAGTTAGTTAACTTTCTTGGTTTGTTTTTGACCTTTTATCCTACTTCAGTTTGCAATATTGATAGGCAATTCTACTTTTCTAACTACTGGGTTTGGCCAGGCCAGGGCACTTCTAGAATGGTGTAATATATCACGATTTTGTGGACATTGTGGAGAGAAAACAGTCCCAGTGGAGGCTGGGAGGCGGAAAGAGTGTTCAGATGAATCGTGCAAAAAGAGGATATATCCACGAGTTGACCCGGTTTGACATCTCCTGTTCTAATAGTTGAGTGATCAATGGATGATCTAGTTTTTCTGAATTTCAGCGGTCATCTAAACTTATGCAGGTGGTCATTATGCTAGTAATTGATTCAAAGAATGACCGTGCCCTTTTGAGCAAACAATCAAGATTTGTACCTAGAATGTGGAGCTGCTTAGCAGGTTTTATAGAGGTGCATGCTTGACCTAATCTAAGACCACTTATTTTTTTTAGGAACTGAACTTGTGCTGTTATTACCTGAAACAGTGTGGCTTATTCCAGTAAATTTGACTACATGTAGGAGAAACTAATTTGAATTTGCGTAACCACTGCAATAGCCAATAGTTACCTAATGCCAATAACATTTCTTTTTCTAAAATGACAATATTTGGTTTAAGATGTATACGCTCCTGTTTATATAGTCTGAACTCCGAAATTCTTGCACTTCCTTTTATTGGGTGCCCTTAGCATTAACATCCAGAACATGTATGAATAAGCTTCAAATTTTTTCTTATCAAAAGCACTTTAAGAAATATTTTTCTTATAAGCTATTTTGAAAGCAAAAGAAGCTAGTTTTAACATGAACAGATGCACTTAGGACATTTATGGTAAACAGTTTAGTTAATTGCACGTTGAAGATCTTATACATATTAGATATTAAGACAATAATTTCTAGTTGCACATGAGAGGGTATTGAGATAAGCTTGTTTTGATAAGCTTCATCGAGAAGTGTATCGAACCAAGCAAAAATGAACGTATCACTGGGTGGGCTTTTTTTACTTGCATAAGCTTAACCAAGTATGTGTATGATAATATAATTCCAACTGATTTCCATAGAAGCTCTTCCAAATGCTTCCTTCGGTGGTTTAAACAGTCAAAAGTTCAACCTTCTACTATGAATTAAAGGATATCTTTAAAGTCAAATTTCTTTGATTTGAGAATTCATGATACAATTGCTTTTTTGTTTAATTTTATTCCTTGACCAATATAGTAAAACTTTTGTCATGTCTACTCTCATTACATATAGCCAGGAGAAAGCTTAGAGGAGGCTGTAAGAAGAGAAACATGGGAGGAAGTTGGTATTGAAGTGGGAGAAGTTGTATATCATAGTTCTCAGCCATGGCCTGGTATAGCATATTCTATATAACTATTTTCATTTTTTTGGGCTTTTGTACTTTTACAATTTCACCAGGGTTTATATGAGATCAAAATGTGAAGATTTGTCTTTATGAACATCTGATAGTAATTGTCTGTGAAGACTTGATATTTCTATCTATAAAGTATCATATTTAGAGTCAATTTGGATGAAGTTCTTAAGTGTAGAAAAAATAACTTCTTGCATAAGTTTAAATAAACTTGTACCTCAACTTTTTGAAGATGCTATTTCATTTAATTTCTTGATAAATATTCATAAACCAAAGAAAACTCAGCTTTCTTGGCTTAGAAAAGTCTTAATAGTAATATTAAAAAGTACCTGTGAGATAGAAGTTAATTCAAACAGAGACTTACTTCTATTTGTTTATTTTGCTTAATTACACGATGTTAAGGGAGGTTGTTCGGTCTCTAGGTTTTAAAAGAAAAGAGAGATAGCTGAGCAGAAATAATCAATGAATTAATGCATTAGAGGAACTCTTCTGCCAAGGGAAATGCTTGCTTCCAACTGAAATACAGTTCAATTGCAAAGAAAAAAATCCGGTCCTTCGGTTAGGAATCTCTTGAACTAAAATGAAAAAGATAATGGATTCCTAACAAGGAGCAACTACAAAGACACCACAAGACATAAAAGGAGCTGAATAACTTCTGCATTGATTATCAACATGGACTAACCTCCTAGGTTTGTAGCTCAAGGGGAGTCTAGTATAGTTTGTAAATTGCATCATTCTCAGAATGGTCTCAAGCAATCTCCATTGTTTAGTTTGGAAAGTTCAACCACATTGTTCAAACCTTTGATTGAAATGCACTGAGGAAGATCATTTTGTTTTCTATTGTCATACCTCCTTTGGAAAATGTGTGTACTAAATAGTGTACAAGAAATTATGTTACTAGAATCTCTCAGTTAAAGGAACACCTATACAATCATTTTCTGAGAAAGGATCTTCAAAGTCTTAAATATTTTATGGGCATTGAAGTAGTCCAATCAAAGGAAAGTGTTGTAATTTCTCAAAGGAAATATGCTCTATACACCCTAAAAGAGACAAACATGATTGATTGTAAACCAGTGGATGGTCATGTTGGAGATTCCACATTCACTAGAGATAAGACCAATTTATAGAATATAAGTGAGAAATCCTTACTTTACAAACCGATTTTATGAGGATGATTTAGGCTTAAACTCTCTTTCTAATATGATATCATAGTCTATCTTAATGAGGTTCGTTGGGCCTATCGTACCATCTGCTATCGAACTTTATTTGACTACTCACAAATATCTAGTTTCATACACGAAATGTCCATGCCTTGGCATGATGGGTGTGTATTGGGGATGCCGCATCGACTAGAAATAAGACTATTTGATAAATTATATGTGAGGGCAATCCTCACCTTATAAGTCGGTTTTATAAGAATGAGTTAGACTTAAACTTACTACCTAATAAATCTTAGGGATCCAAATAAAAATTAATGGAAGAATAGGGATAAGCTTTCTCTAATCCAGAAAGATATATCTTATTATTACTAGAACAAATTTGTCTTTTGCAGTTGGTGTCATAAGTCAGTTCATGCAAATCCTTGTATTGATCATTGGAATATTGTCATTCATATTCTAAGATAGCTTAGGAAGGATCCAGGACAAGGTCTACTTTATAAAGATAAAGGGAATACCCAAATTGCTAGATATTGCGATGCTAATTGGGCAGGTTCTGCTATGGACAGACACTTTGCTACATGATATTGTGTTTTCGTTAGAAGAAATATTATCTCTTGGAGAAACAAAGAAACAAATGTAGTTGTCCTCACACCTCAACAAAATGTTATAGCAAAAAAAAAAATAGACTCTTGATTGAAACTGCTCATACCTTATTGGTGCAAACATGTCTGATTATCATTGGGGTGATGATATCCTAACCCTCTATTTTCTCACTAACAGAATGCCTTTTATTAATATTGAATAATTTTTCTTTCTACTTGAGTACACTTTTAGTAATTGGCCTTCTATGTTATGGCCTATATTTGGACCCTTTAAGTACTTAAAAAGATGAGAATATCTTCTTCAAGATTTCATGTTACTTCAGGATCTATTTTTGCAGGTGCACTATTTCTTCCTTTACCATAATATAACTAGTAAATCAATCACTTGCAGTCTGATGGGGGGTTAGATCATGTTTAAAGTAACTTGAATCAGAGTTAATGTCTAGAATATGTTTAACCCCATAATTCTAGAATGCAAGTACTGTGATTCTTTTGACATACAGAGAGCTTTGAAGAGTTATTAGCTTTTATTCTGTTCAAAGATTATATCCGAAGTAATTTAAATAGGAGTTAATGCAGAACATGTTTGTGAAAACTGTAATTTTTTTTCCTTTTGTATACAGAGAATTTTCAAAAGTAAACAAGTAAAGGTTAAGATAATTTAATGTACCAAATTAACATTTTTGTGTTTTCTTTCTCATCAATATTACAAATTTTAATATTTCCTTTCTTTTATATCTATTAACTGTTGTTTTGTTTCTTTTGACTTTGTTTCTAGTTGGACCAAATAGCATGCCATGTCAGCTGATGGTAGGGTTCTTTGCATATGCAAAATCCCTTGAAATAAATGTGGACAAAGAAGAGTTGGAAGGTATATGAAGCATTTAAGTGCATTGGCGTACTATTTATTTCTCACCTGATGCAACTTTCAATTCATTTATTTATAATGTGTGACTTTAAATGGTGTGTGGAGAATCTGTACTCGTGCCACACACTCAGTATAGGTGCATTGTCTAGCTGAAAATTGAGCCTTAGGGGTGTTGGACGGCCAAGTATGTAATTTGCACATGTTGTAAGCAAGTATTTTCCTTTCAGTGTTATGATGCCAGTGATTTTCCTTTCTCATGGTGGCGTGGTAAACCTTAACCTCTAGAAGTCTTGCTGGTTTACAATCATTGTTGGCCTTTGTTTTATTTTATTTTTCTTTTTGGAGGCAATGGGGAAAAGATTGGGGAGGATGGCAAATAGTGGATTTAGATGAAGACTGTGAACCTAAAGTTTTTGTTCTCCTTCACTTCAATTTGCATTCCTATCTAGTAAGGTTTCCTCTCATTTGGTGGCAATGTAAATCACAACTGTAAAGTGGTTTAACTTCTAAAACATTCACTTTCTCATCACTTTGCACTTACTATCTGCTTTGGTTTTGGTTTTGGTTTTGGATCTATGACAAATAATCTGTTGCAATTTTGTGATCTAGATGCTCAATGGCATAGTAGAGAAGAAGTAAGAAAAGCTCTGACATTTGCTGAATACAAGAAAGCCCAAGAAACTGCAGCAGCAAAGGTAGAACAAATGTGCAAGGGAGTAGAAAAGACTCACAGTTTGTCTACAGATTTCAATGTGGAAAGCGGTGAACTTGCTCCAATGTTTGTTCCTGGACCCTTTGCAATTGCTCATCATCTTATATCCTCCTGGGCATTCCCAGATAAAGATGTAAATGGCATTGAATGCCATTCAAAACAACCTAGTGCTTCTATGTCAAATTTGTAGGAGTAACATTATTTTTCAAGCCATATTTAGTTATAATGCTTTTCTTATTATTGTTAAGTATCCCACAAAGGTGAAGGGGTGTCCTTGCCGGTGACGAGATTCTCAGCAAATTTTTTGAAGAATCCACACACCAAGAATTGGAGACACTTACCTTTGATTTTACTTTGTTTTTCATACTAAACACATGTTCGATATTATCATTCACCATAAGACTGACTACATTATATTTCATTTACCTTTTCACATCTTTCTCCCAACTTAATCTTATTCATTCCTTAACAACAATTTCTCCTCTAAACTTAAATTTTATTAACTTCTCAATTATCATTTCTTTTCCAAACTTTAAACGTGTTTACTTCGCAATTATTATTTCTTCTCTGAACTTCTAACTTGACAGTCTCTTAACACCGATTTCTTCTCAAACTCATCTTTTTAATTTATTTACATATTTATTGTTTTCCGATATTTAAGTTGGTATTGCAAAAGGTTTTTATGTTAGTTAAAATAAATAGTTACGATTTTATTTGAAATTTGATTTTAGATGCTTAATGTTTCACTATTATTTAGTAATTAAGACTCCTAATTTAATCAAGTCAAGTGTTTGAATCATTTTAAAATTTCAATTTGAAGATGGAAGTTGTTTATCTAAATAAATAAAAAAACTAACAAAGATTAACGAAAACATGAATTTTGATTCTCAGTCTACAAATAAGGAATCATTTGTTGTTTAGGAATATCTTGAGAAGTTATTTTCTATTTCAAATTAAAAATAAAAGGAAATGATATTTTGACACTTGTTTAAAAGAAAACATTCCTCAAAAACTTTATCATTATTTATTTTAAGTCAAAAGTGACTCATTTTGATAATCTATGAGATTGTTGACTAACCTAAAAGGCAATAATGGAGAGGGAAAAAATAAAGCCATCGAAGAAAGAAGACACGAGAAAGAAGAAAGACAGTTGAAGAGAAATAGATAGCTAGAAGGAAGGAGTAATCATAGCTATAAATGTGATGGAAGGAGAAAGAAGAAGAAATGATAATAGGGAGGAAGAGGAAATGAAAAACGTTAAAGAAGAATAGTGAGAAAGAAAAGGGTGGGAAAAGTAGAAGGAAGCACAAAAGAGGGAGATGAGCATATATTAGGATATTACTTCAAAGGTATGAACTTGTTTGTTTGTTTAGTGGTTGATTTAGATACGCTATTACTCTATTGAGTAATTTTACTTTATTGCATAGTGCTTTTGGTTAGGTATACTAGTTGGTTAAGTTTTAGCTATTGTGTTAGTTTTAGTTTAGTGGGTGGTTAGTGAGTTAGTTAATTATTTTTTTTTTAATGGTTAATTTAGTTTAGGAATGCTTAATATGGTTGGGTGCAAGGTTATAAGATTCGAGAGTTTATTCAGACTCGTGGGAGGTCTGTTAGAAATAAAATTATTTATGTAAGAAATTACAACAATCCAAGTCGTTGTAGTATAGTGGTGAGTATTCCCGCCTGTCACGCGGGTGACCCGGGTTCGATCCCCGGCAACGGCGTTTTAAATATTTTTATTAAATAAAGTATTGTTTCATAAGTAGACGACAACTCGCGCGGATGAAAATGAGAACTGTGTTGGACTTTTTTTTAGAACTTAGTGACTCAATCTCGAACTCACGAGTCAACTAGTTATCAGTGAATTCTTAAACTCGTAAGGGTTTATGAGTTAACCCTAAGATTTGATAACTTGAGTTGGGTGTATTAGTTAGTTAAGTACGTTTGTTGAGTAATTTGTTTTAGGGATGTTATAATATTAAGGTTGTTTATGAACATGATTATTTCTTTTCATGAGTGGTAGATTTTAATGTGTTTGCTAGTTATTTAAGTGTGAGTGCTTAATTTCATTGAGTGCGAGGTTAATAAGAGGTGTCTTTGGTTACATATTAAGTAGGTCAAATAATTATTGACTTAGTTGATTCGTTTTGTAATGTTAATGTTGTGTATGATTTTTTCTTATTAATATTGATAAAATTATGATGTATGATGGTTTTGAGTTTTGCGACAACCTGAAGACTAATTTAGTGATGCGTGAAAATGCTTAGTTGAATTTGCTATGCATTTATCAATGGTGAGTTTGTATATGGATCTTTTATTTGAACCATGAATATAAGATACCTTGATTAGTAAAGTTAATAAGAAGATGACAAGTGTGTAAAAGAGTGGTGACACCATTTAAGGGTTTAGCAAGGTTGAGTGAGAAACTTACATTATATGATTGATTGATGGATAAAAATTCAAATAATCAAATTCAATCTATAATTATATTTATTTAAATAACTTTATCTTTATTTTAATGGATACATTTCAAATCTAAATTCACATTTTTAAATTTTAAATCTAATATATGTAATTAGATATTCTGGATTAAATTTAAAAAAATTAAAATCAATATTCATTCTAAAAAAGGGTTGTAGTCAAAATATATTGTTATTTGCAATTGAGACTTATTTTACTTGATTTGTAAATGTCTCTTTGATTGGGATTACTATGAAAGATGTTGATTTGGATTACTATGAAGATGGTGTTGGGTTGGCCTTGGACAAAAGCATCCTTAGCTCTATTTTGATTGAAAAAATTTCAACTCAGATTAACACAACTTCATATTAACAAAACTTGCTCAAATTTTGGTTGAAAAATCTTGAACTCAGCCTTGATCATTCCATCATTGACACAATTTAATGAAACATTATTTGTTGGGCTTGAATGAGACTTTATCGGCTTGATCTTGAAATTAGAACATTATCGACATGTTTTGGTTGAGGCTTGTTTGAGTTGAGACATCTTTAATCTCAATAAATGTTAAATGGATTATGAAATAAATTTTTTTTATTTTATGTTTGACAAATATGCTCAGATGATTTGATTTGTGCATAAATATAAGCTAACCCCGTATCACATGAACATATATATGTTTATTTTATGTTACATGAAATGTTCGTTACTTTCATATGTCAAGAAGAAACATTCAGGATAAGTCACATCATGATCTCTTCAATGAAAATTTAAGTTGTTATTTTTAACAATTTCTTTACATAAACATATGTCAACTTTTGCCTAACTATTTGTCCACTACAATGTGTACTTTTATCGTGTTTTGGTGTAAACTATGCAACCTAGGGAAATAACTACTACCAATAATTAAGGATATTGCATGAAGTAGAAAAAGGACAATTAATGTTGCATATAAAGCATTTAATGTATCTTTTACAAACAAGTTTATTAAATGCAAACAAAAATATTCAACTGAGTTGAAATTGTTTAATGTCCATAAATAATTTTTGCTACAACTTTAATTTGAGGAAGATACATGAAAAATAATTACAACATTCACATGCACTAGAAAGTGACATGTGGAAGTTAAAAACTCTTTATCTAAACTCTTGAATCAACTAAATTTTGTTCAAAAGACTTGAGAAGACATGCGAAGTAATTACAACATTTACATGCACTTGAAAGTAACATATGAAGATGGTTACAATTTTCACATATGTTTCAAAAGTGTGTTTTCATGTTTCTAACAATCTACTCTTATAGTTCTGAAATACTATAAAATATTCATTTATACTCTTTGAATATTCTTTAATGTATGAAATTTACAAGCTATATTTCTTCTTCGACTACTTTAATTCTCTTCTTGAATCTTTATTAGAATTTTTTTTCTTCTTTTATTTATTCTTGAAATTTATTTTCTACTTCTTCAATAGTTTCTTCTTTAATCTTATTTATATCAAGCATGAAATAAGTTGAACAATTTAATTTCATAACAAACTACTTGTCATTTTTTTTTCATAGGATGGTATTGAAAATGTTCACATTCTAACCATATCAATACACTTGATTGAGTTTCACATTGTAACCAGTATGAGGCTTAGCTAAACTAAGAGCATGGTGAATTGGTTTAAAATGTTTTAAAGAAAGATTTATCTTTTCTTCATGCTTTTTAAATTTGATTCAATTTGAAAAAATGAATCCAATAGATCTCAGTTGAGCCAACTTCTACATCACAAACATCACCACCACATTCGTGTTAAAACCTTGATGGACTAATCCTATCTTTCATTAGTCATGACAAAAGAAAAAGAAATACATATTTTGTTATTTCAAGATATTAGACGCATTGTGTTGCTCATGTTTTCTGAATATATTGGTTTTGTATTTCTCTTTTAGTGGTGTTCATCCTTCTCTTAAACTTGTTCTAAATTTTTTATATTATATACCTACATTTTTATGTTATGTTTATACATGCTTGTCTATTGTGTCTCAAAACACATTAGTATTTTTCATTATAAAAATGATAAGATTGTTAAATACTTATACAATCTATTTTATTTATAGAACAATTAGAGGCTCTCCATGGATAAAAGTTTGGTGATAACAAATATGAATAAAATGTGTATATGTTTTACATGTTATTGCTTTATGCTATGAAACCCTCCAATGTGTCTGCTATGAAGTTGTGGCATTAGTAGACCTTCAAAAGGTTGTCCAAGTAAGACGATCTAACAATTTTATTGATCAAGTTAATAAATGCTCACTATAATATGTTGTAATCAGAAATATTATTTCTACATAATAAGAAATATATAAAGTGTAAGTTTATATGTGATTGCAAATGCTCAAAATAACACGCAGTGTCCAGTGTGATATCATACATATAATAAATAAATTATTTCTCTAAGATTCAAAAAATACTCTCTTATGGATATAATTATTATGATTATAAGTGAACATGTATATGGTTATATTTGAATATTATATTATATGTACATGTGTAGTATTTTCTTGATTATTCATGTAACATGAAAAAGGAACTTCAACCTTTCATACATAACCGTGAATGTTAGTTTGAGAAAAAATCAAGTAGAATCATTCAAGAAGATTTGTGATCAAGTTATCAAGCACAAAGAGGTAAGAGGCATCATCGTTCTTGATTGTACCAAGAAACAATCATAATCTTGAAACCTATATATTGACTATATATTCAAAAAGCTCATCACTGAAAATCTGATTAAAAAACATTCAAGAGAAATAGAGTTCTAAGCTTGAGTGAGAATTGTTTTAATCAGAAGTCGAAAACCTCTATATTTGATATTCTATGAAGTTATCCAAAATACTCAAGTTTTTAATCTTTAATGAAATTATAAAAAAAACAATCATTTTTGTTACTAAACTTACCTAGATATCAATGTTATCATCAATTATTTTTTAAAATCTTATGTAATCCTAGCTATAGACACCTTCATTATTAAGCATTTAGATATATTCATATATTTTATATAATATATATGAATCTTCTTTATTACATGTATTACTTGATTTACTATTGAAATAAAAATAAACTAAAAGAGAAGATGAAGAATGTCAACATACATGTCTAATCTAGTGGTTGATCAATCCTTAAATAAGTTGTTTATTTGAATGTTTAATTTAATTTTATGGTCCTACAATTAACCTACAAAATAACGTTTTAGATACTTTTCCCCATTAACTTCTATCCATAAGAGTTACTTTTGCAAACAATGTGTCACACCACATGCTTTAATAATAAATGTTATGAAGCAGCTTGTTTAACTTTAAACAACTTTTGTAAATAACTACTTTGGAAATTATCTTAATTAATTTCTATTTCAACTGTACATATTAAATAATAAATGTAATACATGACCTTTTTAAAAGAAAAAAAATTAATGATTAAGATTTATTAAAGAGATATATTCTGTCAACCCCATAAAAATAGTACTCTTTATTTTTATTCTTCTTCTGAATTTGAAATTTTAACAACACTATAATACCAAAAATATAGTAAATAAAAATTAATTTTAAAAATAAAAAATAATTAATTATTATATTAATTAAATTACATATTATTTTAAAGATTAAAAAAATTATTATATTTAAACTAATTTTTATTATTTAATAACTAAAACTTTACTAATTAATTAAATACTAATTTAAAAATTATTTATTAATAATAAAAACGATACTAATAAATTTTTTTAGTGTAAAAAATAATATCTAACTTAATTAATATAATAATTAATTATTTTTTATTTTAAAAAATTATTTTTATTTAATAATTTTTTAGTATTGAATTTAACTTTGTTCTAATCTTTTCATTTTGGTTTCTTTTTCCTAGTTCCATTTTTCTAAATTTAGTAGTCACGTCATTGTTTTCTGCATACAAGTAATGTACATTTTCTTAGGTGTTTTTATGTGCAAAATTTTCCTCTTCTTGTTGGCTATGAAGCTATGCACCAAAAGCAGAGGAACCTTAAAAAGTTAAGGCTAGAAGCTATTTCAAAGTAGGGAGAATCAAATGACGACGCCGTTCGGATTTTCTTTTCTATATGATATCTTGTAATTTTATTTTATTTTTATTTGAATGCTACGTTTCAGTTTTAAATTTAAGTAATCTTTTATAAGTTTCACAATTTTATTATAACTTCAAACTTTATGTAAAGTAGCTTATCGTATAATGGTAGTAAAATAATTACAAATTATTAAAAGCTTTACCAAATGAGTATAATTTTATCAAACAAGTTAAGGCATGAAAGAGTCTAAAAGGGTAGCTTGAAAGCCAAAGACTTATAGTGGAGTGACAGAAGATTAGGAGTTTGCTACAGATTAATTACCTACTCAACCATAGAGTGCCAAAATTTGAAGAACCGTAGGGGAATCAAAATCATTGAAATAGTAAGGGGAAAATAGGGAAATTTTCCCCCATTAGCACACTTTTTACAGTTCATGGTGAGAGTTCTTCAGAGCATAATTCTCACCTTCATTTTGATTTGAAATTTTTGTTTATCTTTCTTTCTAAAATCGAATTCTAGATAGTTTTCTTTTTCACTTGCACAACGTAGAACATGTATAAAGTTTATACATGTTTATTAAATTATGTGTTTATATTGGATATTGATGTATGAGACTCGTAACATATATCGTTGAAGTGTATAATTTAAAAGAGATTTATTTGAGTCTTTGAAAGACAATAAAAAATAAATAAATACAATGATTTCTTAAAAACTCATAACTTATTGCATAAGTTTTTATTATAATTATTAAAATAAAGAAAAAAATTTATATATAATCAGAAATATTTAAATTATATATGTATTATTGAAAATGTTTTTATTTAATTTCTATCATATAATCTGAAATTTATTAAAGTTCTTAATTTTTTTAAAATAAATTTTAATTAAAGTTAATTTTTCAATGATAATGATCTTATATCATATAAATTCCAATTATGTAATATATAAACCAGTATATTCCTAAGAGATTATGATTTAAAATTTAGGGTTACATGTTTCGAAGTGTTGAGGGATCGTGTTCGTATCTATATCTGTTCAGTATCCGTGTTACATATGGGAGCATTAATGTTTCTCAATGTCCTACTACGGCGACCTCACCAGAATTTGACTTCTAGGATACCGAATTCTAAGAGGTATTGTTTTTCATTTTAATTTTTTGCAAGCACAACGATAGATGGTAATTTGAGTCTCCGAAAATTGAATTCCCAGCATGAATAGTGAAAAGTGCTAGTGTAGAAAATAATTTACAAACGAATCTATGAGAAAATTATTGAGGGAAAAATTTTGGAAAATAGGAGAGACAGAAAAGTTGTATGGAAATAAAATGCAGTTCCTATCAGGTGATTATAAAAGGAATGAAGGTAGGAATGCAGTCCCATCTGAAGTCCTTGATGGGACACAAAGTGAAACATTAACTTTCATCAAATTAAAGAGATTTTGAGAATCCTTGTTCAGAGCAGTAGATAAATATAGGACCACCAAGTGAGAATGGTTGGAAAAGCAGAACCTCATAGGAACTCAATGCCCCTAAGTGGAAAAGGAAAAGGGAAATGACACTAATGAGTGCTGAGATTTATATTCCTTTATGAGAATGTTGTTAATTCTTGTTACACACTTATAGGATACTTCTTCACTGCACATTATTTACTACCTTCATTGTACTCCAGATATGATTCTTCTTAACTTAGATGGATATTATTAAACACTAGAACTTTTTCTCCATATCTTTGAAATAAAAGTGCTGCAGAAAAGTGTTGCCAGCAAGCATTTATGTTGTTGCACTTTTGTAACTAGGGGAGGGTTACTTTGAACTGAGTCATGTACCATTTTCCAGCTATGCCTATGGTGGCTAGGTGCTACTTACACGGCTAAAATCACTTCTTGAGGAACAATGAAAGCATTGAATTGTCAAAAAGGAGGCACTTTGTTTTTAGTGGTTTGTAAGTTGTAACGGTAACTTCAGTTATAAATGAGTACACTTCTTCATTTTCTTTTACATAAGTTTTTAGGGTACATGCTAGAAATTGAATTCAACTGAACAGAATTTTTAGACCATTACTAATTGAATCATGGTGAGGAAGAGGAGTTTGTATAAATGAACTTGTTTACATTCTCTTTTTCTTCACATGTATTGGTGGAGTTGTGAAAGCTGCAGAAATGGGAGTTCTTTGCAGCCCAAAGCTTCCAAGCACAAGTTGCTTTGGTTTTGGACTGAAGGGAGCTCCTACTTCTTCACTTTCCCATACATTTTTTTTTCTTTGCCTCTGTCAAATCAAAGTATGATGGATTAAGATGTTCACTCCATGTTCTTGTACATTATGCAGGTGGTGTCATGATGCTAAGGTCACCTTTAGAATTTTATGCTGGTTTTGGTTTCAGTCTTCTTAATTTTTCACTCCACTGAATTTACATAACCAAATTTAAGATCGATTCAAAATGCTCTACTCATGATAAAATTCAAAACAACCTCTTTCTTTGGAGTTTTGTTGTTTTAATCACAACAGCCCTTGCTGTTCATTTCATTCCCTTGGTTTTCAAATACAGATTTAGCTAGTTCATTCACTGCCTGATTCTATCTCCTTCACTCACTTTCTAACACATAAGTGAAGCTCTCTCCATTAGACATTGAGATTTTTCACAAACATACAAGATCTGAACCTTAGAAAACTACATCTGGGACTCTTTTAAACCCTAAATCCTAAACCCTAAACCCTAAACCCTAAACTAAACCCTAAACCCTAAACCCTAAACATGTAATTCGTAAAATATCTAGCCATTTTCTGCCACAATCAGTTCAGTGTCAAATTTTCCATTAGAGAACACTAAGCATTTCTTTCCACCTAAGATTCTAAAGGAAAACAGATCTCTTATGCAGAAGAGCCAAGCCCGACCAAGATTTTGGGACAAAACTCACTGTACTGTAGTATAGACTATGTAAAAGTTTTCATTCATATGCAGTCCAGAACTCATGGTAGGTAAATCCTTTCAAGTTGGTTCCCTTAATTTCTTTCTCCTCCAAGTACTATAGTTACATGGATTGAGAGCTGAAAGATTGCTCTCATGATATTATTGTGTTTTGGTTACTCTTTCTTTCTAAAACTAAACTTGGACAGCTTGTCTCATCTGCTGTATGAGACAGTACAGTATGAAGACATAATAATAGTACATGAGTATTTGCATTAGGGCTCTTTTCTGTTTTTAATTTCGTTTTTTTATCAAGTTTAACCTGTTAATGGGAATTATAGCTATGGAGGACCTCAATTTCAAAGCTCAATAAGAGGTTTCTAACACAGAATATAGTGTATTCATAAATTCTTCAGAATTGAGTTATATCTTCTGATGAAGGTACTACAGGGATGTGTCACAGTTGCAGATTCCATCATTGCTCTACTCTTACTCACGTACTCTTTCTTCAATTGTCTCAATCTGTGACAACTGTGATCTTTTGATTTTAAGGGATAATGTATTTTATATTGACTTGATTGAGAGTCATATGTACCTGAAGAGTTAAAGTTATATAAGGAAAGGATTTTTGGTATTCAAAACAAAAGCAAGTTGAGCTTAAAGCATATTTTAGAAATGATAAAAGAGATTTATATCATGCAGCATTGAAGTTGAAAGAACTTTGCCTCTTGACAAGCAACAACCAAAACATCAATTGACTTTTGCATTGATCTGCATGCCAAAGAGATGTGATTCAATGATGGGTCTTCCTCTTCTGTTAAAGAAAAACCACAAAGGAAAATCAGGTTGTGATTGGTGTATCAAGTTTAAGTTTCACCTATGATATGTCTCAAGTACTATGTGCTATGATAGAGTCTATCAGAGAAAGAGAATGTCTCATGTACTATGTGCTATAGCATACTGCTATTTATAGAGATGCATATGTGCTATATTCAATTTTTATATTAAACTCAAGTCGACTTGTCCAATTTTAAAATAATTTTTTTTAAGAAGGGTAGGCAATTCCTAACTAAGATTTTCACTTGGTTTTTCTTCCTTGTCTTTTTATCTATATCAGTGTACTATATATAGCAGACAAAGAAAATGTTCCTGCAACAGCCCCTTTTTTGAATTATCCAAGTGATTTTGCTTATATTAGTTAGTACACAAAATTATGTCTACAATCATGACCAGATAAGACTACAATTAACAATTTGTTTGGGTAGGAAATTAAATTATGATGAATGAAATAAAGATAAGGAGGAACAATCTCACGTAAGGCTTTGGGCGGGGTAGCTGTATCAGAAGATTAATACTATTTTTAAAATAGACTAAAATAGATTTTTGATTTCTGATTTTAATTTTTTTATAAATTGAAAAATTTATGAATTGGGCTTCAATCTTATATTTATTCAAATTTGAGTATGATTCTAGTTTCCCTTACAAAACCAATTCAGAACCTAGAACGACCTTCACAACCACCTCTTTGAAATTCTACTAAACAAAATATAACCTATGTTTCAAATCCTTAAGACCATACTCACATTCAAGCACCAACCAAATTGAAAAAAAGAAACAAGAACAAAAGAAACCTGTGTGCATCATTTCAATCTCAAAACCAAAGACACCTTCAAGGGATTGGAACAAAACAGAAAATAAATAAATGGGAGCATGAAATAGAAACTCCCATCTCATAATTTTTCTTTTCATTTTGTAATCAGTGTTATGGATATGGAAGATCTTAACTAGTTTTAAATTAATAAATATTTGTAAATAAGAGTTTGTTTTTATTGTAAATTTTATAAATTAAAATTGTTCTTTCATTTTCTTTCATGTGTAAATAGGTGTCAATAGTAATTTTGTATTTGGACTTATTGAGCCTTACAAAACTTAGGCTATGTTTGCTTCTATGAATGTACGGTTTACAGTGAAAGAAGTGAGAGAATATCAGTTGTTTGGATCCAGGGTTTTGAAGGAAAGAGGAGAAGATGATATACCTGTGAATAATAAATATCTTTTTCCCTCAAAATGAAAAGATATAGAGGGAAAGTCATATCAGCATGTGTTATTTTCGAATTTATCCTCATTCATCTGCAAAGATTTTTAATATTAAAAAATAGTATTTTTTTATTTATATAAGATGTGATTTATTTTTTAATTTTATAGTATATATTTAATATTTTAAAAAATTATTTGAAGTCCTCTTTTTATTTAATTTGTTGTTGCATTTATATTAATATATTTTTTATAATTATTATGTTTATTAGTTAGTAATTAATTACGTTATTTTTTTTAGTATTTTTTTTATTATTATAGGGTTTTTAATAATACAAAATATTATTTTTTATTTATATAAGATCTGATTTATTTTCTAATTTTATAATGCATGTTTAATATTTTAAGAAATTATTTGAAGTTTTTTTTATTTAATTTGTTGAATACATTTTATTTTCTAATTATAATTTTTAAATTATATCTATTTATATTTAATATATATTTATTTTTTAATTTTAATTTTTAAATCTACATGTGAAAGTTGTTTATTTTTAACAAAAATAACTCATTTTATTATTAAAAAAATTAATAGGCATTTTCATTTCAAATAATTCTATTTTTCATGACAAAACTAAGCATTTCAAGATCAAGTTATCTTTCTCTTTTAAGAGTAACACAAAGAGAAACTCAACCTTCCTGCAAAACTGAATATAAAATTCAGATATTTTAACAAAAGTACTTCAAAAGTCAAATTTGAAGCTTTGATAAGATATTTAACAAAAGTCCTGTCAAATGTCAAATTTGAATTTTTGACAAATAAATTAGGTGTGTGCAACTAATGAAACAAAAAGGAGTTTTTGTTGAAAATATGTCTAAAATAACTGTAACATAAATATTTTTTATTCAGTTTGTTTTATATTAAGTTGTTTGGAGTTTTTTAGTTGTTAAAGAAATATATGATTTACCAATATTTATGCTTTAAAATATGAAATATTATGGTATGCATTTTATGTATGTTATTTTTTAGCTCCATTAATGAACAAATCAATAAAAATATAAATCATTATCTCCAATTATATTTTACATCTTTACTGAGTACTATTTCAATATCAAAATCCAGGACTTAAACTTGCATGAGCTAATCAGATGTGCTAAGAGGAAACTCTTTTTTTGTGATAGAAGGAATTATATTAGTTAATTTGCCTCCATTGTAGATTGGATTTAATAGATTGTAAGTGAGGGGGTCACTTTTGTAGAGGTGAATAAACAAGACACCAAAATTTATAATGCCATTATACAAGAAAAAGAATGACATCAACTTTATAGGCTGTTCTAGAATTACAACAGAGAAAGAAAAAGAATGACATCAACTTTATAGGCTGTTCTAGAATTACAACAGAGAATGTAGAAAAGCCTCTAAGCTCAAACTACACAATTAGGCCATTATTCGGAAAAGCGTCTAAAATGAAATACAAAAACTACATGAATGAGGGGACTCATGCTACAAACATGACATACAAAAACTAACAAGTGATTGAGTAAATCTCTCATCTACTCATTTCTTGCATCCTGAAAGATAGGTCTGTGCAAGCAAGAAATACTTCTCTTTCTGTCTTTTGTACTCCTTGTATCGAAGGAAAAAGTAACCAAGATAATCAAATTCAATTGGGGACATCTTTGCCTGTTATCATCAGAAGCAATATCAACACTAAAGGACGTCATTCGACTATGAAAGCATTGAGAGAATAAAAGAGGCAATATACTACCTGAATCAGACCCCACAATGCCCAGAAAATATGAGAGGCAAGGGAAAATGTATTTGCCTCAACATACAAAGCTTCAAGATCTTTCTCGGACACCTGTATTATATTAAGTGATGATCTTAAAGAAATACAGGAGACACCCATTATAGAACACGAAAAAAAACTTATATTCCAATTTCCAATAACTTCTGTACCCTGAAGTGCAAGTGTATTCTATGTACATGATTACTAAGTAATATATATGCAAGATAAGGCTATTTCAAGTCAAAGTCAAATTTGAATGAACTTCAAGGGTACGACAAAAGTGGGGATTTCGGGAGGATATTCAGGCAGTTTTATGTAACAAAGATCAATCCAGCAGTAAAGGCAACCTAATATAGTTGATACACCAAAAGGGCTAGAGTGTCGAAGTGACCAAAGGCTAATGGAAAACAAAAGTATTCGTTCGAGTAAAATGCAATCATCACCAATAACCAAATCACACAATTTTTATTGACAACGAATTTAAGAAATTAATCACTGATAGGTAAATAAATTATGCAGCAAGTATAAGGAAGTATAGGCTGATTTCATGCCATCCTTGCCCCACCAAAAACATTAAAAATATTAAGAAAATTTACTTTTACAACAATCACGCAACACGAAGATCAAAATAGAAAAATCCATTATGACCCCTTACAACATTTAGTAAAACATTTAACCAGGATACCCTTACAAATGCAAGCACTGCTGAAGTTGTTTTAATCCTAAACAGCATAAAGGAAATATGTAACTAACATGGCCAGACTGGGAATAAGATGATCATGGCATAATTGATGGATTATGTGCATCTTATTTTAGAGATGATAGAGAATCTGGAGACGATGAAATAAAATACAAAAGGAAATATTTAATCCCATTCACTGTGATTGGTACCTCATAGGGTCTTTCAGGTTGTAAGTAATGCCTGAGGAAATGATATTGTTCATTTATATTTGGGTACCTGAATTATGAAAATGATGAACTAAAGCAACTAACAGAAATCATAATTAAAAGAGAGAAGCAAGGATAAAGAACTCACAAGTGGAAGTCACAATCAAAACCTGCATATTCTGCAAAGTGGTTTCCTATGTCGTAGCCTCTGTAGTTGTATGATGCATATTCATAATCAATGAAGTAAAGTTTATCTGGAGAAATGTCAGAATAAATTAAAAAAAACGGAAGATAAAAACCTCATGAATTAATAAATTAGTCGGTTATCTAAACATCATGTCTTCTTCACATGTGAATATTAAAATAATTGTGAATTCCATAGGCATGTCAGCCTCCTTAAGAGTTTGATATAAACTGAAAAAACGAATATATTCACATCAGAAATTCTTGTTAACAAACAAACTCATCACTTAATTAAAAAAAACAAACTCATTACTTGTTAAAAAGAAACTCATTATGTTTTGGTTTATGACTAATGTTTTATACTTCATTTTTCCTGCTTTAATTTAACTCCTGAACTATTAAAATAGGAGCTATTATAGTAAGCTCATGATCTAACTGTGAAGTAATTTTGTACTCATTTAGCAACCGTTGAAGAAAAACAGATATAACAACTTTTCTAGGACAAAACAATGCAACACCATTACACTTTTAATCTTGCAAATGTTTCCTAATCCGAAATATAAATTGCAGTAATGCTTGGCCATGAGTATACCATGCACACATTTTATGAAGAAAGATAAAAGTATTAAAATAACTATATGTCTGTGTATGTATATAGTGTTTGGGCGAAGACGATGGATGCTATAGAACTCCCAACTCTTGAGAATTACAGTAATGGCGTGTACATAAAATGGCAAGCACAATAAATAAGCTACTGTCATTTCTATAATAAATAAATAAATTCTACATTAACAGAGTAGAAGCACAAGTATGCTTACAAACAAGGTATTTAGATACCTTCTTCACAATTAATCATTATATTTCCAGAAAGCAAGTCGTTGTGAGCAAAAATTACAGGAGATTTAAGTAGATCACACAATTCCTGCCGCAAAAAAGTATAAAAGTTTGTCAGTAGAAGAAATTGTTAACATAAAATGAGTCAATCACTACCACTAATTTAGCCTTTTCAAGTACCTCATATTTGTTAACATAATTGAGTCCTTATAAAATATTTTTTATTTTAATTTAAGTACCTCACGGTTTGATTTTTTGCTGTCAACGGGATGATGTGACCATTATTTCTATCTTCTCATCTCCAACTCACCAAACAACTTGCTTCTACCCTCACCAATCTCCTCCAGCTTGCCGGTCAACTCGCTTTCCCTCTCCAAGCCAGAGTTGACCAGTGAATTGGAAGAGATTAAAGAGGAAAGACGCAAATTGATTGGCAAGTTGGAGACAGGAAGGTAAAGATAACGGCATGTCATCCTGTTGACAATAAAATCAAACGGTAAAATGCTTAAACAGAAAATACAAAATATTTTGAGCACTCAATAGAACAAATTTTTTTCCTAAGGACTCTATTGAAAATACCCCAAATTTATGAGGTATTTAAAACTTAATTAAGCTATTCACAAATTTGTAAGTTATCTTCACAAGGACAGATGGGATGGAAAAGAAAATTATGCCTGGACACTTGGGCTCTTTCTTTGTTGGCCTGTTCTAATAAATATTTAGTAAAAGTGTTTGGATATTAACAGCAAAAAAGACAGTAAGTCACCACTAAAAATATTTCAAATCTAGTTATTAGAGTTGGACTTCCAAAATGGTGGTAATTTATATTCATTTGACCCCTGCATTATAATCAAAGATAAAAACAAATATAACAGCCAAGAAACGTATGGAAAAAACACGTACCTTGAGCTCAACAATTTCATCATGAAGTTCCTTAAAGGAAATCGTTTCATAAGTCTTCTGCTTTTCACTATCATCATATTCAAGACCAGATGCTGGAAGAAAAAGTGGCTACTCAAATACTAATAATAACAATCTTTCAAAAACATATACATACACAAGCCATTGACAAAAGCATATAGCATGAGGTTAATCTAGCTTGATGATAGTTTTAATATGTTGAAGAAGTACATCAGACATAGGACTATGAATACAGAATGAAACCGTAAGGATATTTTATGTAACAAAATACAGACCCCAAACAGATTGTACATTTAAAAAATAATTCTATTAGCCCAAAAACAGTGACAGATCCTTCACAAGACATAACAGGTCATTCCAGTATCATGAGTTACTTTTAAATCAGAGAGTGGTGAAACTGAAAAGGCTAAAAAGTGGAGTTCAAAACTTCGGAAGAAAAAAACAGAAGGAATACTAGAAATTAACAAATCAAATTGACTTCAAACAAAATTAAAGTAACCCTTCATATGAAATAGATTCGGACAAAGGCCACACTAGAAGAAAGAAAAGATAATAGACCTTTCTCAAAGAACTTCCAAACATCATTCCATAATTGAGGTTCCTTTGACCCTGGAATTTCCACATAATGAAATCTTTGAAGTTGCTTAGCTATTTTAGCAACCAGCTTTGGTTCCCGCATATCTGCCACAGGGAACATGTATTCATGAAGTCATTAAACCAGTGTACCTCTACAAGGTAAACAACGCATATTAACAGATAATTACAAAAAAGAAAAATTATATTCTAAGCTTTTACACCAAAATCCAAATAATACCAGTTTATCACATTTCAAATAATATATATACACACATATATATGACAGTATGTATGTGTGTATGTATGTATGAAGATTCGGGGGGATCTGGTAAAAAGTTGGGATAAATAACAAATATTAAGTAATAAGTTAGCAACAATGAGAACTTCATCTTACAGCCTCCTCATGATCAACCGTCAGCATCAAGTCTTAGGTTGGGTTAGGCAAGTTAAAAGTTTCTACATTTACTCATAGTGATCATTAGGTAAAGCCTAGTGATCCCAGTCCAATGTAAGTTGAAATTCATCCCTTCAGGAATTTACTGCAGGACTATAAACCAAACGTAAAAAGTAATCCTAATCAGAATTAAGTTAAAGTTTATACTATAAGAAGAAATTTTTGGAAACATATCCAGTAAAGAACTCATTACAAAGACTATAGTCCCTAACATTATTCCCTAAAATGATACATTCAACCAAAAAGGAAATATCCATAAATGCAGTACTAGCTACAGGTTCATTGTCTAGATTTATCAAGTTTCTAATAAATATTATCAATAACATTCAAAAATATGATATTAACAGAATCCATTAGCATTTATCAACCTGAGACTGTCACTCATGTTCAAAACAAGAATTTTTCCCATGTACCTGAAGGCGATAGCGTTTGAGCATTAATAAAAGATTGCACCATGCCATTCCCAAATATGCCAAGCCACTTAGCACCAAATCCTGCAGCTGTGATGAATTTGGTAGCCTAAACACCAAATTTTACACCAAACTTCAAGTAAACCATTGAGTAAATACAGATAAGCAACTAATTTAACAATTATAACCTATAAAGTGTTGCACCAATAGAGTTCATATCTTTCTCTGATCACAATCTAACCAGATCCTCTGTGCACATCTAAGCAGGGATATAAAACAAGTTCAACATGGTTTCTCTTTATTTTCTTTTATGGATTAATGAACAAAATTTTGCAGCACATAATCTACAAGGTATTTATGTTGATGTGGATTTCAACAGTTTTGGAAGTCCTGGTTTGCTTATCCCTTCCTGATAAGTATTATTTTTAATTTTTAATTTGGCCTTATCTCAAGCATATGGCAGAATAAATGAAAAATGAAATCCATACATACTTAAAAAATTATATATTTATATTGAAAGACATTTTTAAATCCTACAACTAAAAAGTAAAAGCAACATCATCTAACATAGGAACCAAAAAAATTCATGAGATTTTTTTAATTATTTTCTTATGTGCGTCAGAAAGAGGAGAAAAATAATTTTAAAAATAAAGGAATGAATTACTGTATTACAGAGGTAGTTTATCTTAACTGAAAATTAGTAAGCTCAAAATGAAAACTGAAGTTTAACTTTAAAATAAGAGGTGTCAATTTATCCCTGTGTCCAAGGACTAGCCCACTATAATGGTTTTGCCACCTAATGAGGGGTTTTTAAGCTCACTTAGTAAGGGGGTGGACCATGGCTTAAGGGTTTCCAGCCTACAAGTCATGTCTATATCAAAAATTGTTTTCCTCAACTGATTACAAAAAAAAAAAATTCAACTCGACCAGACTAGTGTTCCTCAACTTGATCTCAAACAAAATAACTCAAACTCAGCCTCAACCTAAAATATCTTTAAACCTAAACCATAGTATATTAGTTTAGCACCAGTCAAAGTAATTTTAACTTACCTGAACCTCAGCTAGAGTATCTTCAATTCCACCCTTTGGGTATTTTCAACTCAACTTCGACCACAATATTTACAACCCGATCTAGGCTATAGTATTTTCAACTCAATCTCAACTAAGGCATCTCCTCCATGGTCCCATGAAATCTTCAACTTGGCCTCAACCAAGGCATCTTTAGCTCGGCCTTGGCTAGAGCATTTTTACCTTGGCCTCAATCACATTATTTTCAACTCGACCTCGATTAGACTTATTTCACCTCAACCTCTACTGGAGCATCTTTCAACCCAATTTTAACTAGGGGGTATCTTCTACTTGGCCTCCACCAAGGCATTTTCAGCTTGGCATTGCTAGAGAACATCATCAGCTTGACATTAGCCAAAAATCTCTAGCCTGGGCCTAGGTCAGATTTCTAAAATTAAGGCTCATGGGATGACCCAAACCCACATGGGCTGACCTAGTTTGACAACTCTACTTGCAATGGTCAGTCGGTGAAAATGATAGCCCCACCCTCAAATAATAAAATATGGTAAAATCCAGGAAAATATCACTACAAACTTGCCACAAGCATTCGTACGTTTCAGTTACATAAACTTCCAGTTATTCATCAACTAGAGAACAACATTGCAGAAATAACAAGATATAGACAGCTATATCAACACTATATGACTGCAATATTTGACTCAAGAAAGGACGCACAAGCATTCAGTGACATGGCCAGTTTTGTATGTAATCATGCAGTACAGTGTCTAACCTGCAATTCCCGCTGACGATCTATAATGAACTCAGTGTTGGGTCCATACAATCTGATGGTTATAATTTCCTCAATACAATTTTCTTGTTTAACTGAAACCTTGAGTACTGACAGACAATGACAAATGCATTAACCACATCAACAACACAAGACTACGGATGAGCGACAAGTAATTAAGCAACCAGATGAAAGTTTAGCTGACTACATTTCTGTATTTCAGAAGTAAACCGTTCACCAGACAGCCATTCAGCATGTGAAAATCAATCTTCAGATCAACAAACATTTCATTCTTTCTTGAAAAAACAACAAGATTAACAAGAACAACTCACACAAATTTGTAATTCCCCCGGAAATTTTCTCAACAGCAAAGCAAGAATCAGCCAAATTTGCCCACGCCTTGAACATATCCCTGCACATATTTCTGCAAGAAACCACAAGAAATAAAAAAAAAAAAACAGAAATTATGCAATTTCAGGAATAGAGATGAAACTGATTAAGCAACGTTTAATAGCATAAACAAACAAACAAACCAAAAAGCAACGGTTCAACATTGAAAGACGTATTATAGTTACGCATCACACCCCACTCAACTGCAAATCCAAAAAAATTGAACATTTCTAACTAATCTAGAATCGCCAAACCCCAATTGATACGGCTCCCCAGCAAAACCTGACCCACTTTCCCACCTTTTCCCAGCAACCAGACGCCAGAAACAAAGAAACCCATGAAAGTTCAAACGAGAAGCGCGCGAAAAAAGGAAAATTAATACTTTATTCTTTATTTTTATAGAAAAGAAAAGAAAAGAAAAAGATGAGAATCACGAACATGACGAGAGGTGTCATTTGAGTAAGCTCGAGCGAAGGGTCGATGGTAAGCTGCGAGGGATGAATCTGCGAGACATAGTCATGGCTAGCTTGCTCTGCGACTTCAACAGGGTTCCAGATCTTAACCTCTGCACCCATTGCTTGCTTCAACCGAACAGAGAAGAGAGAGAGAGAGAGAGAGAGAAAAAAAATAACAAAGGAGCAAGATTGTGTGGGAAATTATGGTAGAAGAAAATTTAGCGGTGTGCTTTTACTTGCTTTGAAATCAGAGGTGTCTCCTCCTATGGCGTTGGAGCATTTTTGTTGCCACGCTAAATCACGAAAATGGATCTTCTGCAATTCGAAACAGAACTGCACCCACTCAAGTTATAAATCTCGCCGTTAATCTAAGTTTCTCTCTCCTTCGTGTATTACAATGATTTATACTTTAATGGCTGAGATCTATGCACTCTTTTTTTCAAACTGCAGAGGATCTTAATCACGAAATGACCAATTCGGCGTAATCGTGATTTGACGCCTCGTTAATTAGTTCATTAGGTATAGTTAATTTAATGTTTCTTCCAGCAACAAAACACCATTTCCTAAAATAAATAATCGTTAGTCAGAATTTAGTTATTTTGGATTTTTTGTCTAGTTTTACTTTTAATATCTAAATTTTGTAATGTTTTATCTTTGTATATTTCCTTTCCTACAAATTTAAGTTCGTGGGACACACCTACTTAATTTTTTTTATACTTAATCTTAATTCTTTATTTATTTAAACTAGTTGGTTAAGAATTAAAATATAAATTAAAAAGAAGCATGCCCCAACCCTTGGAGAAAGGAAATGTTAATTTTAGAAATGAAGGGGAGAATAGAGGTTTGTTTTGAAAAAAAAATCAAACTAATGTAGTTAGATGTTGGACCAGGTTGTGTAATGGTGTTAAAATATAGGCTCACAACTCCTTAAATGATGGCCTACAGAGATAAATTAATGAATACTTTAGTTTTATGCTATTTCACCTCCAACTTGAGTTCATTCAATTGACCTTAACCTACAAAAGTTTTCACTAATTATAAAAAAAATTTATATTCTCTATCACTTGTGACTTATAAGAGATTCAGGATATCTTTTAATATTTAACTAAGATTACACTCAATACACAAAATCTCTTCATGTTATGTAACAATAACTTGTTTGATATTACATGGAAACTCTCACTAAGAGGATATTATAAATGAACATTCCTTGTTTTAAGAGTCTTAACTTCATTGAGTGAAGGATTTGTATATATTAACTTAGTTTCAAGTTTGATTTATTACTCATTAGCATTTGAAGCTTTTTTACTTTCGTAACATGCAAAAATTTCCTTCGAACATGTTTATTTCATGCCTTCATTAGCATATTCTTCATGCAAAAGCTTCCATTTATAAACGTCCTAAATCGAATTGTTAAAGTTGTGTTATAGCTTTGTCTTTGGGTTAATGCATTTTTAGAATATGCTTTACTTTTTGGTTTACGTATTTCACTACTACACTAAGTGTTGTGGCAAGGACAACAAGGACACGATTTCTCTTTTGAAACTTCTTTATTGCTCAGACACCATTTTGAACATACATTGTCATATGGTTGATGCATTGTGTTAGAATCATCCTTAGGATGAGTTTCAATTTAGATTTTTACAACTCTTAGACGTCTCTCATCTTACATTGAATGCATGTAAAATGCATATATGGTTCAAAGTGATTGTGTCTTATGATTCTTCATAGTTAATGTGTCTTGTATCTTATTAAGACTTTATGTTGATTGCATCTAGTTGTTGTCTTCATTTGTATCTCAAAAGTCTTCATCTAATAAAGGTATGTGTCATACATTTGAGCAAGTTGAGTTTTAGACTTAAGGGTTTCGCATTATGTTGATGGGCGTATATGTACTTAGTTTTGAGAGACTTTGTGTACTTAAACTTAAGAGGTATTGCATATTCAAATAGTTAGGAGCATGATTATCAAACTAGAATGTTAACTTGTAAAAACTTACCAGTTTACGTTCCCATGCTTCTTGTCGAAGTTAAATTGTAAGCAAACTCATTTTGAGTGTGAATTGGTAAGTTTAGCAAAACTCTCGAGTTTGCAATCGAGTTAAGGAGTTTAGAGGGATATTTTTTTAAAATAAAAAACGATGTCATTGATTGCGTTTTTCTAAACTGGACTCTTGGACCTCCATTTAAGTCCAACAACATTTTTTGGATATAAAGCATAATATATCATATAATTAATTAGAGTTATGATAAAAGAATCATATTATTAGAAAATATAAAAAATATTATATATATATAATATGATAAATTAATAATAATATTATATAAAAAAATATAAAAAGTTATTCATAGCATCATATAATATTAAATTATTACATTATTTATAGATATTTTTATATATTATTATCCAAAGTAAACTCTGAAGAGTTTAGGATTCAAGTTTATGAAGTTTCCACGAGATTATGTAAATTTTCAAGTTTGACAACCTTGATTAAGAGTAACTTTATATACTCATTGTAAATTAGAAGTGAAAGTAAAAATGTTATTAAGTAATTTATTTAATGAAATCCTTTACAAATTATAAAGAAGAATTGAGTGTAGCTTATTTTGAGGTGAACTAGTATAAAAATTGTATTATGTGATCCGATCGGTCATCGGTAGTCGATTACATCAGCATCAGAGAACCACGTGGACCACTCGCAGGGTGACACGTGGACCAGGTGGCAGAGAGGTAGGGGGACGATCGCCAAGAGAGGTGAT
>Ga0123342_1001468_pt1 | contig 39691 bp, 18 predicted proteins | sample Turbeawhitnodule_FD_89960 | JGI IMG/M metagenome (GOLD analysis project Ga0123342, IMG submission 89960) | Root nodule microbial communities of legume samples collected from Mexico - Turtle bean Mexico white nodule | ecosystem: Host-associated > Plants > Roots > Nodule | place: Mexico: Nepantla...
AAGTGTCCAGGTATATAAGAGTTTCCCAACGAACTTCTGAGGTACGCACGTTCAGATTGTCTTCTTTACGCTTGCGAGTTCTTGAGTATACTGAGAGAGAACTGGTTCACGGTTCCTTGAGAGAGTTCTTGAGTTTAACTCTTAGTAATTGGTGGTTCAGTCACTGACTTGGGCGTAGGAGTGCGATCGGCCGCAACGGCGTCGTTCTGTTCTTTTGCAGGTTCTTGAGGTGGATCGCGGTGAAGGACGGAGGCAAACACGGCGCATACGTCGATCCAAGTTTGACGAGGCAAAGCTCCAGCGTTTTGGTCAACACGCAGGACCAAATTGGTTTGATATCAAGCCAACCAATTTCAAACTTTGTCCAAACCTATTTCAAAAACACTAAATTTATCAGCCATAAAAATAAATTTTTGGATCAAAACTTGAGTAACTTCCAAGAACCTAACTCTTGATGTCAATTGTTAGAATTGTAGGCCTAAAACAAGAGGGGGTGAATTGTTTTTAAACGTTTTTCGCAAACTTTGAAGGTATGGAGAAAGCCAATGAAGATTCAAAGCCAAAGGAATGAAAATGCTCAAGTTATAAAATTGTTTTAGTTGATTTCCAGAAAATCAAGCAGTTGTTTCTGCGATTCAACCGATTGTTTTTATCAGCAATTTATAAAAACAACTTAAAACATATATAATTGAGATTAGGGAAAGAGAGAATCACAAAAAAATTTATACTGGTTCATTCTTACACCAAGAGCTACATTCAGTTCCCATAAATCACTAGGTATTCCACTATGTAATCAACCACAGATTACAACCACACATACACCAAAAAAGTGATCTTGAACTTGGGGTGACAGATCTCCACCACACGAATGTTGATGTTGCCAATGAGGACAACGATGGAGGTGGTGAGGATCATGACGAATTGGTACTCAAGTTTCCGGTGTTAAAATTTAACCACTGCTTCACGTAGGTAAATGGGAGCTTAAGGTATACCGAAAAGGAGAAGAAAAGAGAAGATAAAAGTTAAAAGAAAATTAAAACTAAAATAAAATTTAAAATAAATCTAAAAAAATGTTCAATAAATGACTTATTATAACAAGTAAAAATATAATCATCATAATAATAACACATTATGTGAATTAAACTTATAAGTGACATAAAAAAATTTCTTTATATTTACATGACATGTGGATTAGAACCGTAATAATAGGTTGTCATTAAATATATTTTTTCCATGGTATTCTTTAATTTTTAATATATATATATTAGAAATCAATGCATTAATATCTTTAGAATATTCCACTAGTCCTTTAAAATATATATATATATATATATATATTATATAGAAATCAGTGCATTAATGATCTTAGGGATAGGTTTGTTATTAATATATATTAAGTCAATGAATTAAATCTGTTTTAGTTGACACTCTTTTATCTTGATCCAAAACTAACCCGTAGTATATGCAAACTTTTTCTTCACGGAGTTGGTAAATGAGACAATTAATTAACGTAACCTAAGATATTTCAACGACTTTATTTGTTGAATTAGTCGTCAATGTGCAAATATCATATAATTATATTCTCGCATACACGGCACAATGCTCCACTATTTCGATCACCCTTTGCTATTGAAAATATATTATTAATTAAACTATTCAGTTTAAAGTATAAATTTGATTTAGAAGAAAATATTTGATCTGTATAAGATTTATTGTTTTTGAATTATATTTTTAAAAAAACTTTAATATTAAATATAAAATGATGTGATTGATCATACATATATTTTAGATAACTATTTATTATTTATAGTTAATTTAGTAAAGTATTAAGTTTGTAGAAATAGTGTAAAACTAATAAAAGAAATAAAACGTTTATACTACGAGATGACTAGTATATCGAAACGCTATTTAATATAAAAGAATAATGCAAACTGTACCATTATATTAAAAAAACCAATATATATATATATGTACGTTTCTTTATTTATTTAAAAAAACATATAAAATCGAAAGAAAATGACACGAAAATTAAAAAAAGTAAAGGTAAATATATAAAAAGTGATCACATAACCATCTTATTTAAAAATATATTTTTCATGTAATTTAGCGATTAGAGATGTGCCTATTATGCGAAGGCCCTTCTAATTGGGAATGGTGAGGAAAGTAGAGGAGAGAGGAAAAAGGGTCTTTGAAACAAGATAAGATGCAGAGACCTTATTTTCAGGCACTATATTTTTTAACTTTACAACATAATTGATATAATAGAAATGATTTTTTTTAAAAGGACAGATTTTTACCAAACTATAAAACGAATGTAAACATATCTTTTAAGATAAAAGATATTTCTATTATTACTGTATTTCTTTTATTATATTCTTAGTAGTTTTTCAAAGTGTTATTTTATTTAAAATAAATTTTAAATGCCTGAATGAAATTGAGTCTTGACAATTAGTTTAAATTAAGAAATTCAAAAATTTAAATTTCTGAAAAATAAATAATAAATTAAATTTGATTAATACTTATTAAATCAACTAATTTAAATAAAATAACTTGTTTAAAACAAAACATATATATTTTTTAAAAATAAATGGAAATACACATAATTGTAGTGAAAATTTAATTATTTCAAAAGAGTAAATTTATAATATATTTTTTATATAAATTTAAATTTTATTTATATAACAAATTTATATAATTATATTTTTATTTTATTTTATATTTGTCAATTTTTTTTAGATATTCTTAATTTAATAAATTAATTTATCATATCATAACTTATAAGTTAAAAATTTATCAACCACCTATTAATTTATAAATTAAATTTTAAAAAAATTATATATATATATCATCTGTAATAAAATAAAAAAACCATCATAATTTTTTATAGCCATCTGGAGGATTAATTTGAGTTAAAGTTGAAATTTCCAACTCTAGTAAAACTAAAGTACTTGTGGTTGGCTTAAATAGTATATTTTGTCAACTCTTTACATGGGATAAAACTTACAAGCATGAAAATGTTTTATTGCTTAACTTGCCTTTTTTTTCTATTAAAAGGGTCTTTAACTACTCTTTTTCTTTAACTACTCTTTAGTGTTTTTGAATTTTACACTGAAATTTTGTTTTTTTAAAACTAAAATTCTATCTTTTTTTTTTAAAGTAATCATCAATTTTAAATTTTGAATGTGGAACAGTTTATTAAACATTTTATACGACGTGAAACAATTTTTTCCCCATATCTTCATTTCTTTTAAAAATCATAGTTTTTATTCATTCTTACCATTTGATTTCTTATCTTTTTTTGCAAAAAAAAATATGAATGGATGGCTACAACAGTTACTTCACTGATGACTCAATCTATGATTGTGACCTCCATTAACAGCATTTGGCGGATGAGCATCTTCGAATGCCTTGCGTGGGCGGTCTGAATGGAGATATGAACGAGGAGCAAAGCAACTTATTATTCTCCACTCCAATTATATCATTCTTCATGGATCACCTATTCTTGTCATCACAAATGTGGCATCGAAGCTTCTCCAAATTCGCCAATAGAATTTTTGAGAATATGATTTCTGACACAATCTTTCTCGCACGAGGTAAGGAAAAGGTTCGTTGCATTACAGAAGACTGGGTCTTCGTACCTTGGATTTGCAATGGTAATCTATTGTTTGTCCAGTCTTTCGCAATCAGACCTTTAAAGTCATTCACTACAAGAAAAATTCATTTTAGCTGCCAACAAAAAGCGAGGGCTATAAAAAAGAAGTTACTAGCATGAGTGAAGTCTACTCAAGTTGGACACAAAAATAAATGTCAAATATTGTGTCCACAATAGAGATCTTTAACTCACTAAAAAATATTAAAATAATAATAATAAGTTAACGTCTAGAATGGGGACACAAAGTAGATGAAAGTTAATATTTTATTACATTTAGTGTAGGTTTAGGCAACACTAAAGTGACGTGGACGTTTATTGTCACCTTAGCCCACACTAAGTTAATTATTGTTGGAGATCCCACGTCTACTAGAGATTAAGACATTTCATAGTATATAAGAGGGTGCAAACCTCACCTTATAAGTTGGTTTTATGAGATTGAGTTAGGTTAAGTTAATTATCGAACCACCTATAATATATAATCCCACTAGAGATTAAGACATTTCATAATATAAGTAGGTGCAAACCTCACCGGTTTTATGTGGTTAATGTTAGGTTTAAAGTCCACTTCTTAATAATTATTTAATTTTATATCCATTTTAGTGTCCCCCAAATCTATGCTATAGTTAAATAATATATTTTTCTTTATCTAGGCTTAGTCAACACTACCTTGTAAATTTGTGTCCCACTGGAGATCGTCTCTAATGCATAGCCACCAAAAGATTAGCTTTCATTTCTATTAGGACGCTAAGTCCACATTAACCTCATGCAGTGTCTCTCTTTTGCTCTTTGCATCGCTCTTTTGGAAACTATACCATCATTATTTCTTGTAGTGATTGTTTGGGGGGCACTGCTCACACTCTCTTCTTGACAGGTTCACTTTCTATTTCACTTTATCAAATTGATCATTCTTTTATTCCCTTTTATTGATTCGTTCCATTAAATTGCGAATTGTTAATAAATATAAAATATTAAATCATTTTTTTCTTTATTATTATAGTAATATTATGAATTTAAAAATTTTAATGATAAAAATAAAAAATGCGGACACACAAACGCTCATGCACATGTGTTTCTGCTAATATAATTAAATTAGTTCAAACTATTATAATAGAAAGTATTGTGCGAAAAAAAATCTATAAAATAATAAAATGAAAAAAATAACATTTACTTGCGGTATAATCTTGTCTGTTTTTTACAAAATAATTTTTGAACAAAAAACATATTTATAATTAGAGGAGGAATAGAAAAATTGTATTAAATATTTTTTTTAGTGAAAGTCTACTAAATTTTGGTAGCATTCCCGTGGGTAGAACTCCCCCGAAACAACATACCATTCAAATATTAAGCACTCCAACTTTACAATTCCAACTAATAATCTACGTATTATAATTTAAATAAAAATCTAATTAATAATTTAATTCTAATTTTACAACTAAATTAATAATTTAAATAATAACTCGAACAATTTTTTTTAAAAAAATAATAACCTAATTAATAATCTTATTAATAATCTGACTAGTAATTTAAATAAACTAATTAATTAAAAAAAATGTTACAATTAAAATACCAATATAACTAATAATTTAAATAATAACCTAACTAATAATCTAATTAATAATCTACCTAATAATATAACTAATTAATAATTCTATTATTTACAATTCAACTACTAATCTAACTACTAAATTCATTATAAATAATAATGACAAAAATTTAAATAAAAATTTTAAAACTACTAATCTGGTAAGGAGGAGTATGGGTTGTTGAGGAGCTGCAAGGACCAGGAAGGAGCTGCAGGGAGCTTCCAAGGTAGCTCCCTAGGACAGTGGACGCGAGGAAGCGAGAAGACCGTCGAACATAAAGAAAATGGAATGAACAAACCACATAAAGCATTAAAAACTAAAAAAGCACAATAAAGAACAAAGATAACAACTACTGAGCACAATGAAGTAACGAAGAGAAATAGCATGAGAGGGGGCGTAAACACCAGAAAGTGGCATGGAGACCATGGTTCATCACAGGATTACACAACGTTCTTCTTCTCCAATTTTCCACATGGTTATACGGAAACAGATATGCTCAAAGTGTTTCAAAGATGGGCCAGAGTGAAAGAAGTGTTTGTCTCTCGAAGGTTGAATAAATGGGGGAGAAGGTTCGGCTTTGTGAGATTTTTTTACGTTAGAAATGTGAGATGGCTGGAAAGTGAGCTAGACCAAATAATCGTTGGAAACCGGAAACTATATGTTAACATCCCAAAATACCGTAAGACTCAGGAGGAAAACGAAAGGTATGGTAGAAGGGTTCTGAGGAACATAGATGTGGGGAGGCAGGGAAGGAGCAACAGAAGGAAAACGGGACTAATCGGGAGAAGAATGGAAAGCAAGCATGGGGGGAGAATGGAAAACAAGTATGGGTGGAGAAGCAAGGAAGTAGGTCCTTCGTTGAAGTGGTTACAGGGGCAAGCCAAGCAAGCTGGAAAGAACCTTCGGTCAAATGTCTACAACAGTCGCTACCATGGATGGTAAGAAGTAGCATAGGCCAGTTTAAGGAAGAATTAAGCTACGACCAGGTGGAGGAGGAGTTCATAAAAGGAGGCATAAACTTGATGCAAGTAAGGTTTTTAGGGGATAACTTTTCCTTATTGACACCGAAAGAAGGGGCGGATTTTGAAACTTTCTACTCGGATAACCAGCAATGGGTGGATAGTGTTTTCGTTAGTATTAAGCCGTGGACGCCAGCTTTTGTAGTGGACCATAAACGTGTGTGGGTGAGGTGTTACGGGCTGCCCTTAGCCTTGTGGAACATGGATGGGTTTACGAAGGTGGTGGGCAAAGAGGTAACGTTGGTGTCTGTGGATGGTGCTACGTTATCCTGGGAGAACGTAGAGTTCGCTAGATTGCAGGTGCGTACTTCTCTAAGTCATAGTTTAAGGTGGGCGAAAAGCATGAGGCTGAACGATATGTGGTGTAGCATTGTCATGGAGGAGGAATTTGTTACAGATGGCAGATGCGTGTGCAAGTGCAATAGCTATGATTCAACGGTTAATGAATCGTCTTCGGAGACATACGTTGAAGAATCTTCCTTATCGATTAAAAGTAGTGAGGATGAGCTCCGCCAGTGGGAAGGGGAATGCATCCGTTCATGGAAGGAGGAGGACGAAAGGGAAGCAAAGACAAGGGGCATTTTGGGAACATCATCAAAAGAGCAGTTTTTTAAGGAATCAAGTGCAGAGAATAGAGATGATCAGGGGAAAAGCTGCTCTTTTTTCATGAAAGAAGTACGTGAGAGAAGGACGCAAACGGAAGGTGCTGAAGTAGGTCTGCTTTCAGCTATTGCGTGCGCCGAGACCTATAACAGTAGTCCTGTACATGCTGACCTGGCTAAAGTGGTAGTAGATATTGAAGTATCTTCCTTAGTAACGCTCAAAGTTAACGGTCTGGGCCAAGTGGGAAATCTGGAGGCCCAAACCGGGACAGGAAGGGACCAATCCCTCTCTACCTTTGAAGGTGGGCCAAGGCCAGCTAGGGAGTGTTGTGGGAGAAAGGAAGAAAGTGAAGGTTACGCGTGTGGGATGCAGGGGGCAATAGAGGAGGCGCACGCACGTATTAACGACCGCAATTCACAGTTTGAAGAGAATTGGGAGGGAGTTACACGGTCAATGAAAGGTGTGCAGCTTGACAAGAATGGGGAGTATGGGTCAACGGAGAAAGATGAGTATCAGAGGTATGGAGAAGGCATAGTGGTCGAAGGGGGAAACCACTCAAGAGACTACTCGGAACGAATTACAGGCTTGTGGTCTCCTCCACTCCGTCAGCGTAAGGAAAAAGGGCTCACTGATTTGGGGGATTCATCTCTACCCCAAAGGAGGCGGTCTGTAAGGTTACACGAGAAACAAGCTCGCTCCGCACCGTCCAAGCATCAACAAGAAGGTAAGATCTCTGCCTCAATCTCGGATGGATACATTTATAACTGTAATTCTCGGCTGTGCGAACAAGGCAATGGGGCTGAACCAGCAGTGTTGTGGGAGATTGGAAAAACATCAGGGATTTTCTGTCATGGGATTGAAGAAGAAGTCATCCAAGAATATGTGTGTATGGAAGAGAGAGACATGGGGGTTGCGAAACTGGCCAAGGAGGGGGATAAGGATGGGTTGTCATGATAATAATAAATCTCAACATAAGAGGGCTGGGGGGAGGTATCAAAACTAGGTACTTGAAGCACATTATAGCTAAAGAAGATGCGGTTTTTGTTTGTTTGCAAGAAACTAAAGCGATTCAGCTCTCGGATGCGAGGTGTTATTCGCTATGGGGGGATAACAATGTTGGATGGGTGCATTACGAAGGGGATAATGGTGGGGGAAGTTTGCTATCTATGTGGAGCACAAATGCTTTTATTTATGACAGCCACATTATGGGGAAGGGGTATATAGCAGTTTCTAGGCAGTATGTGAAAGCTAATTGCAGGTGTGTGGTGGTCAATATCTATGCCGCCTGCTCCTTGAGGGAGAAGAAGGTTTTGTGGGGGGAGCTGTCACGCATCAAATCTGCATCCCATGATCTAATCTGGTGTTTCTGTGGCGACTTCAATGCAGTAAGAAGTCATGGTGAAAGGAAAGGCACGAAGGAAAGGGGCTCTCAATTAAGTGAAATAAGAGAGTTCAACCGATTCATTGACGCCAACTTGTTGATCGAACTCCCTTTTGTCGGTAAGAATTTTACTTGGTTCAATTCCAATGGGAAGGCGAATAGTAGGCTTGATAGAGTGTTGGTATCGGAAGAGTGGATGCAAATGTGGCCTTTGTGCAAACAGTATGTGCAACGTAGGGAAGTATCCGACCACTATGCGTTAGTAGTAAAGTTTGTGGACAAGGATTGGGGTCCTAAACCTTTCAGAACAATTGATGCCTGGTTAGCAGAGAAAGGATTTATGGAAATGGTGAAGGATAGATGGACTACATACACAGTACAAGGGAGTAGTTTCACGAAGGTTAAAGACAAACTGAAACGGTTGAAGGGAGATTTAAAAGTATGGAACAGGGACATCTTCGGTAATTTGGAGACGACTAAAAAGAGGATTCTACAGGAGATAGAGGACTATGATTGTCAAGATTGCAATGACAATCTGGTGGGTTGTGATAGAATGAAGAGGATCGAGTTAGTAGGCCAGCTGAAGGAGGTTGATAATAAGCTTGAGTCTCTTATGCGCCAGAAGACCAGAGTCAGCTGGTTGAAGAATGGGGACTCCTGCACGAAGCTCTTTTACTCTTCGCTGAGATGGAGAAGAAGCAGGAATGAGGTGAAGGGAGTGGAGATAGGAGGATTGTGGTGTGAGGAGCCTAGTACAGTTCGTGCTAAAGCAAGAAGGTGGTTTGAAAACAGATTTAGAGCAACAAAAGATTTACGGGTAAGACTCGATGCAGTTGAGTTTAAGTCTTTATCTATGACAGATAATTTGAGGCTGATAGAGGGATTCTCTGAGACAGAAGTAAGGGATGCCGTGTGGCAATGCGAAGGATCAAAAAGTCCTGGACCTGATGGGTTTAACTTCAATTTTTTGAAGAAGGGTTAGGAGGTTGTGAAGGAAGATCTTATGGAAGTGATGAACTTGTTTCATGAAACAGGTTTTATTCCCAAGGGGTGCAATGCGTCTTTCATTGCACTAGTTCCTAAAGTTAGGAACCCTGTCTCTCTTGATCATTTTAGACCTATTTCACTTGTTGGTGCTATGTATAAAATTATATCCAAAGTGTTAACTGAAAGGGTCAAGAAAGTGCTGCCCACGGTTATTGATGATTGTCAGTCGACTTTTCTGAAGAATAGGGGGATATTAGACAGTGTTCTAATGGCTAATGAGGTGATTGAGGACATCAGACGACGACAACAAAGTGGGTTATGTCTAAAGGTGGACTTCGAAAAAGCCTATGATTCGGTTAGATGGGAATTCCTCTACGACATGATGCGTAAGATGGGGTTTCATATGAAGTGGATCAGTTGGATCCAGGGTTGTCTGGAAAGTGCTTCTATCTCTGTGTTGGTGAATAGGAGCCCAACAGATGAATTTAAGCCGAAGAGAGGTTTGAGGCAGGGAGACCCACTTGCTCCGTTTCTCTTCTTGATTGTAGCGGAAGGCTTGACTGGGTTGGTAAGGCAAGCTGTAAAGGCTAACTTACTATCCGGTTTGAGGATTGGGAGGAAAGAGGTTGAGTTAAGTATTCTACAGTTCGTTGATGACACCTTATTCTTCTGTAAGGACTCTTTCAGCAATGTGGTGACTTTAAAGGCTGTCCTTAGGGTTTTTGAGATTGCTTCTGGCCTCAAGATTAACTTCCACAAATCAAAGATTGCAGGCATCAATGTACACAGGAATAATATCCTTTGCTATATGAAGACCTTGAATTGTGTGGATGGCAGTTCCTTTTAAGTACCTAGGGCTTGAGGTGGGAGGCAATCTGAGGAGGAAGAAGTTTTGGGAGCCAGTCATTGATAAGTTGGAAACTAGGCTAAGCACATGGAGAGGGAGGTTCCTATCAATGGCAGGAAGAATCTGTATTATTAAATCTGTGCTCACAGCGGTACCCTTGTACTATCTATATATTTTCAGAGCACCGGAATCGGTCTGTAAGAACATTAATAGTATTCAAAGAAGGTTTCTGTGGGGCTGGGGGAAAGAGAAGAAGCCCATCTCATGGGTCAGTTGGAAAAATGTGTGCAAATCAAAACAGGAAGGAGGGCTGGGGATTCTAGATGTACGTGATTTCAATCATGCTTTGCTGGCTAAGTGGAAATGGCGATGGCTCTCAGATGAAAAAGGACGATGGAAGGACATTTTGGAGTCGAAATATGGAGAAGGAAGTGAGGGGTCGCAATCATCACTTAGGTTGCAATCCTGGTGGTGGAGGAATCTCCGTAAAGTATGCATGCAGGGTGGAGGACAGGGTTGGTTCCAAGCAGAAATGAGTTGGAGGATAGGGCATGGTGACAAAATAAAATTTTGGGAAGACGTATGGATTGGGAATACCAACCTCAAATCTGAATTTCCCAGGTTGTACTCCATATCGTGCAATCAGACTCAAACAGTAGAAGAGGTAGGTGGGTGGGAAGGGGATGTATAGAGATGGAACTTAAGGTGGAGGCGGGCTAGATTTGAGTGGGAAGCGGTGTTGGAGAAGGACCTATATACACACATATCTAGGACTATTATTAAAAGGCAGGAGCAAGACATTCGGGTGTGGGGGATTAATAATAAGGGGTGTTTCTCAGTGAAATCAGCTTATGAGAGCATAAGAGGTAATGGCACTCGTATTGGTGTCTTCGATCTCCTTTGGAAGGCCAAGGCCTTTCCCTCTGTTCTGATTACTGCATGGAGGTCCATACTGGATAGACTACCAACTAGAGAATGTTTGAGTAGGAGGGGGGTGACGATGGAATCCACATCCTGTGTGTTTTGCCTTTCTAAAGTGGAATCCAGCCAACATTTATTGTTGGAGTGTGAGGTGGTCGTGCGCGTTTGGGACCTGTGTCATAGATGGATTGGCATACTCTCTGTTCAACATAATGCATTGCACAATCACTTTGAAAGCTTCTCTTTAACTGAGGTCAGTAACAAACAAGAGATGGTTTGGAAAGGCATATGGGCTTCCATAGTGAGGAGTGTATGGGAACATAGGAACTTGGTTGTGTTCAAGCAAGGAGTTGTAGATGCTGAAGAGATGTTCTAGCAAGCCCAGCTGAAATCTTGGTTATGGATGAAGTATAGGGTACCCAGGTTCAATTACTCTTTCGTGGACTGGGTCCTAAATCCATTGCTCTGTATTAAGAGCTATAACTAAAGGATCATCATGGAGTAATCCGGTTCAGGAAAGGTAGAAGGGTCTAATGAAGACTGGGATGTTAGTAGGATGTTCAGCAGCCTGGGCGCATCTGTTGTTTGCAGGTACAATGTTAATTGGAGGTGTTGTTTATGGGCGTTTTGGTGAAACGGCTTCGGCCTGTTTTGATGAGGGTGCTGCAGTGGCTGGGTTCGGTATAAGGTGGAGTCGTGGAGTTTTCTGGTGCAGGTTTGGATTGGTATGGTGCAGATATGGAATGGAATGGTGCAAGGATAGTAGGTGCGTCATGCCCACCCAATGTTATATACCATAACAGGGAATGATAATAGGTTCTCGCTCTGTTGATGGGAACATAGGAATTTTGTGGATGTTTTGTTGGACACGAAGGTATGTAGTTGTGTGCAGACATTGGTCTCTGCTACCTTGCTGTATTGACTATGCCCATACCTATTGGTGGGTTTTGTACTAGGAATGAATGGAAGAGAGGGATCTTGTCTATCCCTGCTGCCGAAGCCCAATGGACTTTATGCAGGTCATGGTTGATTGGGAGGAAGAAGTCACTTATAGCTATTTTTCTAAGTCATTTACAGTTTTCTCTGTGTTCCTAGCTATAAGTGCTTTTTGTATACGGGTTGGGACACCCCTTAAGTGTCCCGTTTTTAATTTAATTAATTCTTTGCTGATAAAAAAAAAGAAAAGAAACTTGCACCAGAAAAGAAATCGTGAAGAAAAAGAAAATTGAAAGGGTAAGCAAAATAAATGTATATATCATAATCATCGTCTATATTGAATATTTAAGTATAAGCGACAATTCCTCTCAAAATCGTCGTTTGTAGGCAATGAATAGACGATATATAGTGTAACAACGTAAAAATAAAACATAGAACCCCCAACGATACCTTCTTTTTTTCTTTCTCTCTCTCCATCTCTCCAACTCTCTTCCTTCTCTCTTCATTTCTCACTTCATACATCATCTATTATAGAATATAACCGCATCATGCTGTAGCTGGGGAATTAAGGAACATTTAAACCCGAACAAATTCTCAAACATAGTAAATTCATATTTGCTCTAAAGATCCTTTATTATCTATTTTTTATTAGGATTTAGTCACCAATCTTGGTGGGGTCAATTAAGAAAAGTAATCCTCTCAACTCATTCTACTATGTACTAAATTTTTGTTCTGTTTGGATAACTTGCATTAAGCCCTTATATTTTGAAACTTATCCAGACTGAGAGACTAAAATTCTAGAGGTTGCTTGGAAAGCAAGCAATTAAGGTAAGAGAAACTAACTTTAATTTTTAATAGTACCCTAAGCTAGAAGATCTGGATGTGGAGGAACGTGGTCCTAATATTGAATTTATCTTGCAAGGATGTTGTTTGTTTATATACTTTTTAAACTTGTAGAAATATTAGATTTTGATGGTTTATTATTTAAGTGTTGTGTTTTTTTTTTATGTTAAACAAGATTTTGAATGTTGTGAATTGCATTTTGAATGATATTGTATGATGAAAACGGTATGAAATTGAATTAATACATTTAGGATAATGTATGAACTGATGTTTGTTTGTGTATTAAGTATTGATGCTTATGTGGTAACAAAGATCTCATAGCTTCACTGATGATCTATGTGAGATCTTCTTATTGTTTTGTGTTGAGATTTGAAGAAGATTAAATAATTGAGAATCCATGTAATTTGGTTTTCTTTGATTGAATTGTGTATATTATAAAATTTTATTTTCACTAGCTTACTTCTACTTTTCTTGTTTGTGTTGTGAACTGCGATGATTGTAATATGTACACGAGCAAATAATTATACAAATGTCAAAGTTTCTGGATGACTTTAGAATGTTGTTTTAAACCTTATAGTGTAGATATTTTTATTTTTATAAGACATAATCTTTTAATAGAAATATTTTGAAAAACTCCAAACTTGTATAAAAACTAATAGAACTTATATTATAATAGTTAAATATATTTATAAAGTGTTACATATAATTGTGTCACAAAATCATCATCTATATTTTTTGTTTTTAAATAGGTGACAATTGATATTATAACATCTTTTATTTTTAAATAGGATTATAACTGTTATATATAAGTTATAAGTTGTCTTTATTTACAAAAAATTATCACATGGAACCATTTAAAATGTTAAGGTAAAGTGAAAAGTTGTTAATAATTATAATATAACTAATAAAAGTTTACAATTATTCAGTATATTGAAATACACATTTTATATCCTGCTTTCATTTAAAATTTATAAAATAATATATTGCTTTTGAAAAAGAGTAGCAGTAGCGTTCTTTATATTAAATTATATCAATTATTACGAAATGTTACGATACTTTTTTTTTTAAACCTTTATTATGTGTGCATATAGTTAATGGTTAAGTTTTAAAGCAAAAATTTAGTTTTAGGTATGTTTAAAAAAATACATTTCAGAAATGTTTATATTATGAGAAAGAAAGAGATGTGATAGAATAAACATAATAATAAATACAATGGATAACGTGGAAAGAAAGGATGAGATAAAGATTGTAAAAGTATTTAAAAGATGAATAAAAAAGAGCAACTAGCAGATATTTTCTTATAAATTGTATTAATGATAGTTCTTTTATAGCTGACGCGGGAATATTTTTTATATGTAGAAAATACATAGAAATTGAGTTAAAAATAATACGTAAGAAAATATTAATTATAGAAAAGTGTAAGCATATTAATTTTTATTAAATGACTCCTTTGATGTGGGTTAAAACTTTCCCTTGTTTAAGTTGTTTGATTAACAATGGCAGATATTTTCTTATAAAATTGTATTAATGATAGTTCTTTTATTAGCTGACGCGGGAATATTTTTAATGTAGAAAATACATAGAAATTGAGTTAAAATAATACGTAAGAAAATATTAATTATAGAAAAGTGTAGGCATATTAATTTTTATTAAATGACTCCTTTAATGTGGGTTAAAAGTTTCCCTTGTTTAAGTTGTTTGATTAACAACGTAAAGCTTGGAAGTTCCCATTGTATTCCCAATGTATGCCTTCTATCACAATCTGACTTTTAAAAGTCTAATTTGTTTAATCAATCAATTAATTAATTAATTATAATAGTATAAATTAGGATGAATGACATTGCATCCAGCTACATCAACCTTTATCAAAAAATAATCAATGGCCCAATAAATTGCATTAACTTTGCACAAAGAAAATTTAAATATCTTCTGGTTCTATAAATTTGATTTTAATTTTCTTCCAAATTTAAAAATGATTATTTTATCTTTAAATTTTAAATTATTCTACTTCTTTTCTAATAGTTTTAACCTCTTTTAAAGACTAAAACTGATTTTTTTTAATCCAGGTGCAAAAATAATAAATTAAAAATTAAAAATTAAAAATTAAAAATAAAATTAAAGTTAAATTTGTGAAACGAAAAGTATTTTATAAAAAAGTAAATGTATTTTTTTTCTGTCATTTTCAAAGACTTTGAATATTATAAAAGATGACTCGTTGCAAAGGTAGTTTATGTTATGTGTCCTAGGACACGCGGAATAATGTGTGTATGGAGCCATATTTCCACACAGAAAGTCTTTGGGTACCCACCACGGTAACTAAAGAAACTATTGAAAGAAAAAAAAATAAAAAACCTTAACTGGGTTTGGATATATAACTTTATAAGGTTTGTAGACATAGTTGTTAGAAGGAGGTCTTATTTTTATAAAGAATTATATTATGTAAAAAAATATTGTTTAGATATAAAATTTTATAAGAAATTAAAGTTTTATAAATTTATAAAAAAATATTTGTTTAAGATTTTTTAATTTATACAAAAAGAAAGATGAAAATTTAATTTGTTGATATTTTCTTATTTCTTATATTTGTAACATCCCAAAAATATACAACTATCTAACACATTCTAAACTTCAAGACATGATTTTTAAAAATATATTTATGGTACATATTTAAAAGTTATATAAATACAAAATATTTACAAGCTAGATTAAAATGAATATAGACTTCCAGATATTTTTGTACCTGTATTTATATGTGCTTGTGTACACAATATATTTATCGTAATTCATAAAACAATAAGAAAGAAATAAGAATAGACGGATAAAATAAAGTTCTAACATATGAAAGTATAAGTAAAAAAAACAATTAGATTTGAAATTCATATAAATAAATAAATAAATAAATAAATAAATAAATAAATATATATATAACCCATGTATCAATCACAAGAATTCAATTCATTCCAATATCAGTGTACAAAAATTATATAGACCACATGGATCTATACATTAAAGATATTCAACAAACAAATATCAATTGATGTCTTCCGAAAGACTCGTATTAAGTAGGCTCTACTAGATACTAACGTTTGATCTAATACCCAAGACTTAGATTTACAAATGAATATAAAAGAAATGAACAGAGTAAGTTCAAATATTCAATACTATGTGTCTATACACGGTCATGGTGTGTAAGAACTCCCTCATCAACTTCTCACCAATGAAACTAGAGGATCTTTATTAAAACATAGGTATCAATACTTAATACACAAATCACACAATAATACATACTTTATCTCAAATGTAAGACTTCAATTTCATACAAATTTAATCATTCTCATGAAATACACATTATTTTGAAAATTTCACAATTCCATTAAACATGCAAACTAATATTCATTTATAAAAGCATTCATACATAAACCAATTCAAATAAATAAGAAGATAAGGAGAGAAAAGATAAGAAAGGAAAAGAAAAAAAGAATTTTTTTAGCTTGAGAAAATTGTTTGTGCTTGAACAAAAATTTCTTCGTCTGAACGAAAATGGACCCAATAATAGACTTAGTTGCAGTATTATTTTTGCTTGAGCAAAAATATTTTTCGTGTTTGATAAAAAATTCTTTTGTTTGAGCAAAAATAGATCCAAGAACAATCTTAGTTGTAGTGTTATTTTCACTTAAGCGAGAAATCTTAGAAGTTTAAGTGTCATAACAAACTTAATTTTCAAATCTTCACTCAAAATCAACACTCCAAACTATACATAACACACTTCAACGACATTCAATAATATTTTCAACATAAAAAACCACATTTAAATATCAAACAATCAAAATATCATATCTTTACACTTTTAAACAACATAGAATCAAACAATTTTCATCAAATAATTTTCCTGCAAGAGAAATTTGATATTTTTTATCACCGTCACCTTCACATCTAAATCCTCTAGTCTAGGGTACTATTGAAAAGTTAAAACTAGCTTCCCTTACCTGAAATATTTATCTTTAAGGTAATTTCCAAAACCAAGCATAATCTAGAGACCTGGAGTAAGTTATCCAAAAATAATCAAATTTCAGTAGATGGTAAAATAAGTTGAGAGAATCACTTTTCTTAATTAACTTCACCAAGATTAATAAAATCATAAGAAAAAGTTGAGATCAATAGATCTAAATAAAAACTTACTATATTTAGAAATTAAAAATTTGATCGGATAAGAATGATTCATGTCCCTCAACTAGTATGAGGTGTGATCAAATTCTGAAATAAATGTTGTACATAAGAGATTAAGTTGGAGAGAATTTGAGAAGTAAAGAGAGAGAAAGGGGAAGGGTGTTATGCGTTGTGTTAGGTGTAAATGGGATTACAATATTTATGTTTTTTATATTTATTTATTTTCTTGATTTTCATTTTATATAGTCAAATTAATCTCAATTATAACTTAAATTACTTAATTAAGTTTAAAATTATTTTAACTTATGTTAGAGTAATTTTTTGTCATGATTATAGTTACTTTTTAGTAATCATTATCAATGATTGTTGTTGATATAAACTAATATTATTTATTAGTTAATCTTAGTTAGGATTTTATTATTAATATCAATAATTTTATTAATATTAAACATAAACATAAACCTTTTCATTATCATCAATAAAAATTGCTTTTAGTTGATGTTTTTAAGGATATTTTTCTACCAACTTTGATTAGGATGTAATTTATAATTTTTTTAGGATAGCATTAACTGATAAAAATATTTTTAATTATTATTAGTAATATAATTTTTTTATTAATGTCAACTACATTTTTTTATCAATATGAATGAAATTATTTTTATTGATGTTAGTACAAAAATTTAAGTTGATGTTAATATAAATTATTGTATAGTTTACATTGTTGGAATCATTTATGGATGTGTCAAAATTATTTTTAAGTTGATATTCATTAATAGTTTCTAATATTACTAGGTTATTTTTTTATTGATATGCTATATTTTTTTATTAAAGTTTGTAACAATTATTTTGTACAAAATTAAAATAACATTTTTTTAAATTTGATACTTTTATATTTGACCATCATTGAAATACTCTATTAAAATAAAAAATTTCAAAAAAAATAATTTAAATTTTAATATTTTAATATTTTAATATTTGTAAAGTTTTCTTTTCAAAACAAAGTTGAATTCTGGCGTTGAAACATTAAAAAAGGGGATTTTTTTTATATATTCAAACAATTTTTTTCCATTAAAGTATGAAACAGGTTTAGCGTTCATATTTCAAAATACAACGTACAAGATTTTATGTTATCTTTATCCGTTTCTTTTTCTAAATTTGCGGCAGTCAACTTTCACAAGTTAGAAAACGAAACCCCCTTCATTAACTATTTTTAAATCCCTTCTATGTAACTTCCTTTCTATTTAAATAGTATATATTTATATTTATAACATACTTTATCACATTAAAATAACAGTATATAATTCTATTATATATAAAAATACATTTATTTTATATACTTTATTATAATTGAATTTATGTTGATATAAAAATGAACTGTTTTCCTTAGATTGAATCAGATTCGAAAATGTGATAAAGTAGTTTCATTCAAAATAATAATAATTTTGCTTACATATCTTTAAACAAGTTATATCTTAAATTAATAATTAAATTTTGAATACATTTAATACACAATAGTTTTTACTCTTACAGTTACAGTTACAGTGTTACAGTTGCGTAACGTTCTCCACACTCCGATTCCATGTTCTCCTTTCAGCGTATAGAGATAGCAGCAGTGTGGATGTTGAGCAGTCAAAAGGCTTGACAAAATGGGAGTTTCTTGTTAGTTAAAACCATGGACTTTTGTAGCCATAACAGAAGAAGAAACTAAACTAAAATATCCAATATAGAAAAACACCATTTATTTTTCAACACCACCAACTCATCCACAAAACAAAGTTCTCAAAACCCCATACATAAATACCCAACCCTGAACACACTCTTCTCTTCAATGTTGATCACCAACACCCTCTTTCACTCTCTCACAAACACAGGCTCTAACTAGCCATGGGTTACTTCGACGACGATCACGAGCACAGTCCGTTTGGAACACTCCAGGACCACAGCTTCAACCGGAGGATACTAATCACCGCCATAGTTTCCCTATCGGTGGTGTTAGTTTTAGTCTTTGCACTTCACATCTACGCAAGGTTTTTTCTCAGGCGTCAAACTCGGCGCCGGAGCGCCCTGTACCAACTCAGCCTCCACGTGGCACACGCGCAAACCCAACCACCAAACACCGGACTCGACCCTGCCCTCATCACAGCTCTCCCCACCTTCCCCTTCAAACACCAAAACGACGCCGTTGAGTGCGCCGTGTGCTTGAGCGTTCTGGAAGACGGAGAACACGTCAGACTTCTTCCTAATTGCAAGCATAGCTTCCACGTCGGCTGCATCGACACGTGGCTCGCCTCGCATTCCACGTGTCCCCTCTGTCGAACCAAGGCCGAACCGCTCCCGCTAGAACCGGTCCAGCGCGAGGGCCCCACCGGGTTCGCTCTTCCCACCGCCCCGCTTTTCCTCGAAAACGTGGAAGGCACTTCCGACGGCGCTAATGGGTCACCTAAAGTCAACGGCTCCAATTCCAGGTTGAGTTCGTTTCGAAGGATTCTTAGTAGAGAGAGATCGTTGAAGAGAATCCAACCTTCTACGCATGATGATGTTGAACAAGACTTAGAGAGACAGTGAGAGATTAATTATTGAGGTACTACCATGCATGTAATTATGTATCTCTTTCTTTTTTTCCTTTTTCTTTTCTCATTCGTTTTCTCATCATAATATATACACCTTCAAAAAATTATCAAGGTTTTTAAATAGTGATTTTTGTATTGAATTATATTGTATATGAGTGTCAAATTCGAGTGATTTGGTATTGAAATACTTTATTAAACTTTGTAAAAAGAATTTGGTGTTTGTTAAACCGAATTAGCATAATAATGTTCGGTGGGAGATATTTTATTGGTAGATTAGGAATCGTCCATGTGTGGTAATTAGAAAATTAAGATTAATTTAATGGTCAATGTTGTGTTTAGTCAATGTTTAGGTGGGAAGTCAAAAATCAAGATCCTAATATTTGGGATTCTTGTTGACTTCTTCCTATAAATGTTAGGAGACAAACCTAGTCGACTAAATGTCTCCCTTCCATTGTTGTTTTAATATAATAACAATTCACATACATGCATGTTTTATTAAAATTCAAAATACCATTGCAAATTATGTTTTCAAAGATGCAATGTTGTATAATTAACAATTTAGATTATGATTTTTTTTTCTAAATTTTTTATAGATTTAAAGAAACATAATCAATTTAAATACTTTATTCCTATAAACATGAAAGCTTATATTTGTGATTATCAGAATAATGTCGGCATTGTAATTAAATATATATATATATATATATAAATTAAAATTAAATTGTGTTCTGATTTTATAATTTTATGATAAAAAAATTAAGTTGTAAGGAAGAAAAGTTTCATTGAATATTAAGAAATATTTAAGTTTTACTCAATCTTACTAAAACGACTTGTAAGGTGAGGTTTGCACTCAGTCATCTACTATAAAATGTTCTTATTTATTGTCGACGTGGGATCTCCAACACATTCTCTCACTTCGAAACCTTCCAATTTAAGAAATTGACTTTAAACCTAATTCAACCTTTCAAAACCGAATCGTAAAATGAGGTTTGTGTCCACTTATATACTATGAAATGTTCTTATCTCTGAACGACGTGAGATCTTTGTTTGATGTAACAAATGAATGTTACATCCACATCATCATGAATCGACATAAAATATTTTAACATACTAGTATACATTAGAAATCTGTTTGACATGTAAAAAAAATTGACAAAGATTTATTTCAATAGTTTCCTTATTACAAATATCCAAGAACTTTAAAGTTTGGACTAGGACAAAAACCAATTTAAAAAAACATAGAAAATAAAAACATATTTAACTCAATTTATAAACCTACATAAGTTGAACAACTATTTATTATTAACTTTTATAATAATTACTTCAAAACTAATTTACATCATAATTTTTAACTCTTTGACAATGTTAATACTTTTATACTATATCTCTATTTTTTTTGTCTATTAAATTCATTTGATTTTAATTTAGTGAAACCTGTCAGAGATCATTCTTCTCATTATTATTCTATAAATATTGACAAATAAATGTATTAGTTTGAAACTATATTATTAATTCTAAAATTCTAATATGAATAAACAAGTTTGATAAAGTTTTAAGAGAAAAACACTATGTAAGAATATTGTCATATCACAAAACCAACCTATGTTTATCAATTTTCATAACAATTACCTTAAAAATTTATGTGAATAATGATTTTAATTAACTTATGACATTAAAATTTATAAAATAAAGAAAGTAAAAAAAATTCTTTTGATATAAAATTCTAATCCTAAATATGCAATTATATTAAATACATAATCACACTTAATTCAAATATAATTATCTTTTGTAGAAGATACTTGTTTTCTCGTACTAAAAGAAACCTCTCTGCCATCTTCCTCACCTGACCCCTTAACCTAAAACCCTTCATCTCATTATATATTTATAAATCAAACAATTAAACAAAGCTCGTCAACGAGTTGCATAAAAAAATGTGTATAATAAATAAAAATATAATTATTGAAATTTAAATTGTTTTGAACAAGTGTCAAAGTATTGAGCGCAATATATTCGAAAATAAAAGAAAAACACAATTATAAGTCTGTAATAGTAGATAAAAAATAGCCTTAATACAAGATCCATGTCTCCTATTACTTTTTAGTGTACAATTATTATCTAATAAATTGTTAAATTTTTATTTGAGTATGAGGGGGAATATTTATTTATATTTAAATCTATTATTATTTCAATTATTTAAAAAAAAATTAATTATTTTTTTTTACCCATAATTTTTTTTATATTTTTATATTATTTGAGTACACAATAAAATGAACTCAGCACATAGTTTTAATACTCTAATCGTGAGATGTATTTCAAGTTAATATAGATATGAACAGTAAAAATAACTACAAATAATATAAATAAATTAAGCTAAATTAATATAAAAATTGAATTTATTTAATACCTTAAGTTTGAAGAAAATTTATTGAATTTTAAAAAAATGGTACTTGAAATCAGAAACTTATTTAAACATCCAAAAAAATCTATAATAAATTTTGAAAGCCAGGGCGATTGCCCCTAAGCCCAATATTGACAAGGCCCAAAAAACAAATGTAATAGTGATTGTTTAAGAAAAAAAACGTTATATTCTACCATAAGCTTTTCAACTGTTTTATTATTTTTTTTATTCATTCTCTCAATATTAAAATAATTTATATCATTTCCTGAATTTGTACAAAATAATAAAATATTTTCCTATATAAAAAAAATGGAAGAGAATTACTCAAATACTACATTGTTTTAAAGTGCAACTGAGATTTCCTTTTGTCTATTTTTAGTAACTCACTCATACCTCAATTTAACAGGAAAATGGGTACGTGTTTCACCTTCACCAATCACTTGTTAATTACATTGTGATTATTTTTTTTAAATGTATTTCTTCGAGCAGGAATTAGGAATATGCTTAAAGAACGCTATTGCTGTTATTTACATATTTGTCTTTTAAGAAAGTTATTTCAGATTTATAAAATTTTGTTTTATAAATTATTTTAACACTTTATTATTTTTCTTCCAAGTCTCTATTAACTTGTCTCACTGTATTAATACTAATTTTAATTTTTATGTTTACAGTGTTTCAATTTAGTTCTTGGAATCAGCATATACATATTGTCTCTTATAAAAGAAGAGTACAATTTTTAAAATGAAAAGTAAATCAGTGCAATTTATCTACTGTTTTAAAAGAAAACAAAGATTAATTAACCCTGTTATTAATTATAAGAGCATCTAACATAAGAAACAGACTAAATTCCAAGAGAGCAAAATGGAAGGTCGTATTTGCTTCTTTAGGAAAGATTCACCATAAGCACTTATAACCTTAGCATATTGCATTTCAAGAACAGAAGAACCATAATTTGCCTCCCAGAAAGAGAGAACATAGTTCATAACACAACCTTCCATTTACTCAGTTTGATTTAAATTAAGTACAAATCTCTGTCAAAATGGTGATTTCGAACAATGCTTTTCAAATCTACAAATCCAAAATAACTAGATCTCTATCCTTAAACAATGGGTGAAAATGAAACTGTAAAGAATAAAAATGGCCAAAACGACCACCTCCAAACAACTCCACCGCACCCACTCGTATCTTCACCGGGCACCGATCCCATCGACGACGCGGATCCCGAGAAGCTCCCATTGTTCACTAACGAACTGCATCACATTCAAAACAAGCCTTAAACCTTCAGAACCCAAAAATTTTAAATCAGAAAAGAAAAAATTGAGCCTGATTGATTCCTGCTACCTACCTAGAAGGGAACTTGCAATTACCGAAACCTGAAAAATAGAAAAAGATAAGAAATTTTTGGAGGGGATTTGAAATTGAAGCACTGAAGGAGAAAAAGGAAAAAAAAGGGGTGGAGGTGGGAACTAACTGGGGTTCAAGGAGGTGATGGCGGCATTGTTGCCGAAGTTACAATTCTCTTCGGTGATAGCGTGTTTCCGGAAGTAATCATTGAAAGCGTACGACGCCGTATTCTGCACGCTGGAAGGGTCGAAGCAGGGTCCTCCTCCCTGGATCGCTCCGCAATCGGCTCCCCCCGTGCCGCAGGTCCACTCCACCGCCGACTGCAGCGCCGCGTCCTCCGCGTTGTTCTTGGCCACGCACCACACCTCCCGCGACGGCGTGTCGCCGCCGACAAAGCCACATAGAAACAGAAGAAGAAAGAGGCGGCACGGAGGAAATGGTTCTCTGTTGCGCATATTATTGTTGTAGTGAACAGTGACTTCAACTGAATCAGTGAGTTACAACTTGGTGTTGGATTTTATGTCACAAAATCAAACGTCAGTGGTTGCAACTTGCATCTGTACAAAAAAGTATCCGCTAATTCTGAACTTTCGTTGAATTTAATGGCTTCTTCATAATTTTTTCAAATATACTTACATTTACTTTTTAATATAATAATTACAATTTTTTTTCTAAATAAATAGTTATATTAATATATTTCTTTTTAGCCACAAACTAAATAAATTGAAAGAACGTTGCTCAACAAATTATTCTTACCTTACAATTTACAAAACTGGAAAAAAGTTAATATCATAATTATTTACTAGAAGAGTATAATAAATTTTAATGATGTTTTTATATATTATTTTGGTTTTTCATATTCTCAAATTTATGTTTTTTTTCTTATCTCTTCTTTAACTCCATTTTTATGAAAATAACGTTAATTTAATAATAGTTGATTTGATAAGGATTTGATATCATAATTTTAATATTGTTTTTTTATAAATATTGATAAAGATTTATTTTCAAACTAAAATCGACCTTTGAATTTTTTACTGACATTATCGAAATTATTTTATTGATAATTTTAGGATAAAAATATTTTTCAAGTAAAAGTTTCTTTTCAAAATTAACGTTTTTTTTTGTTATTGTCAAATATATATATAATTTATGTTAATTGAGGTTATTTTTAACTGATCTCAATCAAGATTTTTTTAACCAAAAATAACTGGAGTTATTTTTAAAAATTACATGTAAAAGTTTATTATCAACATTAGTTAATTTTTTTATTCAATATTAACATGATTATTTTTTTAATTAATATCGATTAGAATTTTTTTATTAATATTAACATAACGATAATAAAAAAATATGATTATATGATAAACTATTTGTATAATAACTAACAATTTTACTATTCGAATTGAAAACGACATATATATGTCAGTTATAGTTTTAAACCCCCATCAAATATAATTTTAGGTAACTTTAATTTAGCACTCCTTTGTTTTATTTTTCTATCTGACATCTTTTTAATTTTATTTTTCTGTCTAACATCATTTTAAAATTAAAAAAAATTAATTATAATTTTGTATGCATTAAAAATATAATTATTTTTAATGTTTAAAATAGTTAGAAATATAATTAATAAATAAAGAAATAAGTTTTTATAAAATAAAAAATGTTTAGTATAATTTCTTTTTTAAGAATGAAAAAAATAAAAAATTAAACCCTACAACAACATAAAAGTTGAATTTATAAAAAAAAATTAGTATTTATTTTTATTATTATTGATGATGTAATCATGTTAATTTCAAGTAAAAAATATAAGATATAATTATAAAAAAAAAACAAAATTTCAATTAGTATTAATTAGTAGTGAACACAGATAATATTGAAGTGTCTACCCTAAATACAAAATCCTAAAATAAATAAAATAATGGAAATGTTACACTTAATGCTTAAAGATGAGGAAAAAAAACGCAAAAATAAATAAATATATGGAAAATAAAAATAACAACAATAAAAATAAAAACGAAAAATAGAAATAAAAAAAGAATGACAGAAAAAAAAAACATAAAAGATATAAAATAAAGGCAAAACAAAATAAGATAAAGATAAAAAGATATAAACAAAAATTAAAACAAGATAAAGATAAGAGATATAAAACGATATTAAATAAGTATATGTTGAACATAAAAAGGAAAATAAATAAGAGATGATCATTCATTTAATATTTTCTCCAATGGTACATTAAATAGTTTGTGCGAAATGAAACATAATTAATGATGAGAAGTAGCCGATCTAGTTATGTTGGGACACGTTCTTTTTGTGTGTCCTGGTGTTTGACAATATGAACATTTTTTTGTTCAATTCTTATTGTTCTCTTATGTCCATATCAATTCTTATTTAACTTGACTTAGGCCTCCCCTTTGAGGTTCTTTTCATGTAGGGACTTGGGCATAGTATTTGACCAGTGTATGCAAGCCAATACTCTTCATTTATGAGTTCTCCAAATAGTCTTTCGTAAACATGAAAGTTGCAATGTGTACACAAGTGAGATGTACCTAGCAAAATCGTGGTGAGCATATTTGCAAGCAACAAGCACATGGGAGCATGGTAGGTGTAGTTTTTGGAATTTCCCACAGTCACACCATAATTTGTCCAAGCGAAATGCAAATCGGCATAGTGGTCGTACTTCTCTTGGATTTTGTCTTTCTTTTACCAAAAATCTGGTGTTCCTCCTATCAAAGGAAAGCACAATATGAGTTTTTGCTTTTGATTGTGTATCTTCCAATGCTTTTACTTGAAATTAATATGATTACATCATCAATAATAATTAAACTAATCTATGTTTATAGATTCAACTTTTATGTTGTTGTAGGGTTTAATTTTTTATTTTCTTCATTCTTAAAAAAAATATTAAACTAAACATTTTTAATTTATTACTTTTTTATTTTTATTTTGTAAAAACTCATTTCTTTATTCATTAATAAATATTTTAAACCTTAAAAAATATTTATTTTTTTAATGCATTCAATTTTTTATTTTATTTTTTTACTTTTGAAATGGTGCTAGATAGGGAAATAAATAAAAAAATGTTAGATAGAGATATAAAAATAAAAAAGTGCTAGATAGAAAAATAAAAAAGAAATGCTAAATAAGAAAAATATAAATATAAATAGTGTTGTAAATGAATTGAATCTTCATATTCACTATTCTCCTTCACGTCTGTCCCACGTCATAGTCCAACACCTGCACTCACCCTACCTTCATGCTCATCCATTATCAGTCTTCTTCAATTACTTTTTATCCCAAAAGGTATGTGCAAATCATAAACTAAATTGGATTGAGTTTATGATTTTTTAAGGTTCTTAAACCTTAATTAAATGGACTCATGTTTCTTTTTTCTCTATCTCTACCTGTCTCACTCCCGTTTGCCAATAAAAAATATTAAGAATAAATAATAATATTAAGATACTTAATTATATTTTTAATCTCTTAAATTTGAAATAATATTGATTTTGATCTCAAATTTTTAAAAACACTAAAATTGAATCTTACATAATATAAATATAAGACTAATTGACAATGCATAAGTGGAGACAAACATCATACTACTAACTCAATTTTGTGAGATTGAGTAAGACATAAACTCTGTTCCTTAATATGATATCAAAGTTATTTAGAATTGGTCATAGTTAAGATTTGAGTTTATCATGTCACCATGTCTATTTTTATTTTCACATTCGATATCCTCAACATGACCATGCTCGAGATATACATAAAGTGTATTGACATGTCTCTAGGGTTTAGGGTTTAGGGTTTAGGGTGTATTCAAAAGCGCTGTCACTACGTTTGAAAAAGGTGATTAGCAAACTTATTGACGTAAGGAAGTCTGCTTTTCTTGAAGGGAGGGGTTTGTTGAACAACGTTTTAGTGGCCAATGAAGTTCTAGAAGAGATGAAGAGAAAGAAGAACATGTGTGTTTTCTTTAAAGTTGATTTTGAGAAGGCTTACGACTCTGTGAGTTAGGAGTTCATTTATTATATGTTAGAAAGGGGTGGTTTCTGTGGTAAATGGATTGATTTGATTAAGGGTTGTTTAGAGTCATCCTCTGTCAGTTCTTGTGAATGGTAGCCCAACTAAGGAGTTCTTTCCAAAGAAGGGGTAATGATAGGGCGATCTGTTAGCCCCTTTTTTGTTCCTTATTGCGGCTGAAGGCTTGGAGATAGTGTTCAGGATGGCAATTGAGAAGAATTTGATTGACAACGTGAAGATCGGATGGAAGAAAATGAAAGTAAACATGTTGCAATACGCAACTGATACTATATTTTTCTGCGAAGAAAATAATAAAAGTTTCTTCAATATAATAGTGGCCTTAAATTGCTTTGAACTTTCTTATGGGTTCAAGGTGAACTTTATGAAGAGGAGAAATGGCGGTATGGGGGTTGATCAGATAACGATCTATCGTTTTGCGGCGATTCTCAATTGTGAGGTGATGGTAACTCCTTTTGTGTTCTTGGGTATGTCGGTAGGGGGTTCCATAAGAGAAGGAAGTTCTGGGTTGGGGTGGTTGATAGGTTGAATAGTAGATTAAGTAGGTGGAAAAGCAGGTTCTTGTCAATGGTAGGGATGATCTATCTGATTAAGTCGGTACTTTCTTATATTTCATTGTTTTATCTGTCCTTATTTAAAATGCCTTTTGCGGTGGCAAACGAGCTTGTGAGAATACAAAGGAATTTCTTATGGGGGTGGGGGAAAGATGGGAGAAAGGTTTCCTAGGCCTTTTGGAAAAAGGTGTGTCAAGCACGTGAGGCTGGTGGTCTCAACATCATTGATATAAGGATTTTTAACTTGGCATTACTTGGTAAATGGATTTTTAATGTGTCAATTTTCTCAGGTAGTCCAAGGTGTGAGTCTTGACTTGGAAAAGGAGGATAGCTGGGCATGGAAGGATGAGGAGGTGCTACATTATACGGTTAAATTTGCTTATAATCGTCTAAGGGGGGGTCGAGAAGGGGAGAATACTTATGTGTTTAAATAGTTTTGGAGGTGTGCCTAACATGAAAGCTTTTTATATAAAAAAAAACAGTTTTGGAGGTGTAAAGCTCTGCCATGTGCACTTGTTACTGCATGAAGGGTGCTGATAAATAAGTTAGCCACTAGAGCCAACTTGGAGAAGCGTGTGATTGTGGTCGAAAGTCTTTTGTGTAGTCTTTGTGGGGTGGCGGAGGAGTCTATTAGTCATTTGTTCTTTGAGTGCATATTAGCGTGGCTAGTATGGAGTCATTGTCTTGCATGGCTTGGAGTGTAGTTTGTGTCTCATAATGTTCCACTGCTAAACTTTTCCCAATTCAGGTTGAGTAACGCTTTTGTTTTGGTAAATGAGGTGTGGGGTGTGATTTGGACTATAGTAGTAAGCGAGTTGTGGAAGCATAAAAACAAAGTCATTTTTAAAGGGGGCATAGTCGATGCTTTAGAAATGTTTGCTTTGGTTCAATTAAGGGCTTGGTCTTGGGTTACAACCAAGCCACACTCTGGGTATTTTTTCTTTTCTGACTGGTGTCTTGACCCTCTGCTTTGTATGAGGATGGTCTTATGATACTCTTTTTTAGGTGTTTGTTTTTAGGTGTTTTTTCTAGGTCCAGTTAGGTGTGTTTTTTTCTCTATAGTTGTCTGTAGGAGTGTTTTTTCTTTGATGGAGAAGATTTAGGGTTATTTTTATGTATACGGATTGGACCTCTCATGAAGTTGTTTACATTTATTTATTTTTTATTGCCGATAAAAAGTAGCATTTTTTACCAATCACATTTGTACCAAATTGGACTATTGAAGCAAATTGATTGGAAGGGTCTAACACTTTTTTACATAAGTTCAGCTCCAAGTTCAGACTTTAACTTGAAAAGGGGTTCCATAAAGTATAGGCAGTTGTTGCCTACAATTTTGTGAGAATCAAATAGCATCATGTAATTATTTTCTTTGTTCAATTTTGGTCTTTATTCACATAATTAGTCCTAACTAGGATGTTGGACTGCAGTAGAGGAATTGAATCTCAAGCCGAATTCTCAACTACTTTTTTTATTTGTTTAGGTTGGACACTGGAACTTTCAGAATTGGGCTCTTGAATTCTTGAAAGGTTATATTTTTTTTTTTGGTTTTTGGCAGAGCCATGAATCATGGTGATTGGTTCGACACACTCATGGATGTTGCGGGCTCCAAGCTCGAGAAAGGTCTCAGCGACCAATTTTGCGAAGGAGAACGTTACCTGACCTTGAGAATTTCGATAATACTTATTATTGCAATGGTGTTTTTGCATGTTAATCTAACTTGTTAATTTAACTTCAAATTTGATTGTGTTTTTTGAAAATTTAAATTGAAATGTGTTAAAAAGTATCAAAATAAATAAAAGAAAATTTAAAATTTAAAAATTAGAAATTATAATTAATTTATTCATTGTTAACATGTATGTAATGATAAATTAGTTAGTGCACAAGTGTAACATTTGGTTTAATAAAAAAAATTAGTAAGTGTATACATTATACTTTTAAAATGTGAAATTAAAAAATAGTTAATAATTGGAATGAAAGATGTTGTAAATTAAAAATTAATTATATATGTATACAATAAAGTATAATAAGAAAATATTAAATAACAATATTTTGTTACAACATCATTTTGTTATAAATTTATATAAGAACAACATCATGAGAATCAAAATATTGGTGATGACTAATTCAAATGTGATTTATATTTTAGTTAAAGGAGGAAAGATAATAATGAAACTGATATAACATAAATATGATAATAATGAAGACACTACCAATTTAAAAAAAAATGTGGATCTTGTTTTTGTCAAGATGATCGATGTAAGTACTATCCTCTAAGTTCTAACTAATTCTTGAGGTGTTGTATTGCATCATTTTTTAGTTTAGACAAACAATTCAATTTTTGAAGTTGAATTTTCACGCAACATACTTGGGTTAAGAACTTGAGTACTTTTCCAATGGTTAATCATTTGTTGGGCGTCAACATCATTTGGTATTTGTATTGTGTCATGTACAAGTTTTCGATTGACATCTCTAACTCGATGTCCGTAGTTTATTTATGTAACTTATTTTTGGTCTCCATATTGTAATATTTTCGATATGTCGTCAATTAAATGATTTAAAGAGATATTATGTGGGATTAACATTCTTCTAGGATCGACACATGTGTAGGTTATATCATACGTATTTGGACTTTCTATTCGGTGGTCCACTAGATAAGTTCTCCGCAATAGATTATACATTAATTGAATTGATTGGATCTTGCTTTGTGGAACTAGATGCGGTGGGTGCCTTTAGAAGGTACAAAGTTTCCTTTCCAGATCTTGTTAACTTTCCCTATAGTTCAATTTTAGGAAATGAAAATTAAGACTTCCAAGTTAACAAGTGAGAAACATTTTCAATAGTTATTATTTGAACAACATTGTACTTAATTTTCCTTTATGTAGTTAGTTGAGGTTGGCAGTAGTACAACTTCGTCAATGTTGTCTGATCTGGCAGTTCCAAAGTGCCACAAACTTTCTCCTTTAAATGGGAGAAGGTACAATTTTGAAGGATGCAAAACAATTTAAGAAATGGATATTCAAAGTCGATGCATTCATCATTTTCTATTATCCAATCATTTGCAAAAAAAATTCAATTTGGTACATTTACTAAAACAAGATCATAATTGAAAAAAAATTCTCAGAGTATGTTATGCAAAAGTGGTTCATTTGAAGATGAAAAAAAATAATTTTGGAAATAAGAAATTATTTGTATATATTGTGAGAAGGTTGTGTTAGTTGAATGGTTTGAAAGTGGTGTGGTGGCCAATGTCTGAACTTATAGTTGAAGAATGATTGAGATATATATATATAAAGACGGTTGTTTATGACATGTGAAATGAACTGTGTATTAGGTGATAAATTTATTACGAGTGTTATCGTGGGCACATTAAAAGAGAATATGTTGTTGGTACATTAGTGTTGTTGAATAGTAATGTGATGATGCACATTATTGTGTTATGTGCGTTAGGAAAAGAAATTATGGACGAGTGATGTGACAATGCATATCATTGTGACGTGTGGCCTGATGAAAAACACTTATGGATGATTGATTTGACAATGAACATTGTTATGATGGATGAGATCATGAAACGACAGTATGGGGATTGATGTGGTGGTGTGCAATATTGGCCACTATGCACTAACAGAGAATACATTATGAAGACATGTGTAGTTTTGGTGCATCAGTTTTCTCACACTTTGCTTTAAATAATGGATGACTTTGTTGTTTGTGTAACATTACTGGATTTGTAAATTACTTTTTAATGTTGTTATGTTTATTAGTTGAAAATTATTGTTAATGTCGTGAAATGATGCATAATATGTTGAAGATAAAGAGGAAAATAAATGATAATTGTGCATTCATTAAATATTTGAATTTGAATTAATTATACAAAGAATACTTTGTGTTAAGTGAAACATAATCAATGGCAAGAAATGGACGTCCCAACAATGTTTGACATGTTCATTTTGTGTGTCTTGGTGTTTTACATTATGAATATTTTTTGGACCGACTATGTTGTCCCCTTATGTGCATGTCAATCCTTATATGACTTGGCCTAGACCTATCCTTTGATGTTCTTTTCAAATCCGGACTTGGACATAATATCTGACCAGTCTAAGTAGGCCATTAATCTTCATTTATGAGTTCACCAAAGAGACCTCCGTAGATATGAGATACTTGCTCCAATGTGTACACATGGGAGATGTACATAGCAAAATAAAGGTGTGCATGTTCACATGCAACAAACACATGGGAGCATCGCAGTTGTAGTATTTTGAAATTTTCCATAATCATACCACAATTCGTCCAAGTGACTCCAAATCAGCTTGGTGATCATACTTCTGTTGGATTTTGTGTTTCTTCTATTAAAAAGTTGGTGCTCCTCCTATTAAAGGAAACCACTATAAGATATTATAATGTTTATTTTCCCAAAAAAAAAATGTGAAAAAAATATAAAGTAAATATTTTTGAAATTTTTTATTTGGATCCGACAAAGATAAACCTTGATGTATGTATTTTCATTCACCATGAAAAACCAAAGACCACCTAGTTCTTAAGGTCAAAAAATGTTAGTTTGTGTGAATATTTTAATTTTTGAAGTTTTCATATTTTTTAGGATTTTTTGTTTTTTATAATTCTTTCTGTTTAGAATGTAAGACAAAACGAATGATTATACATAATAATATTTACAAATCATATGGTAAGGGGAGATACTTTGATACTAATGACTATTCACGTTAATTTATTAAAAAAATATTTTTTAATTTTTTGAAAAAAGGTATTTAATATGATGTGTATGATCATAGAGGTATAAAATGGTAGTGCCAAAAGTTATATTTTTATTTTAGTTTTCACAAAAAAAAAATCTGTTGGTGGTTGTGTATGTAAAAAATGAGGAACAAATAGTAGAAAGATCGGCCCAACGTATAGATCCAAAATTTATAAAAAATAAAGGCTGATGGTTGTATAAATATAAAGAAATAACGAATAGTAAAAATTATAGAAATAACGAATTCGAAAGTTATAATGATTTTCAAATTATAAAATTTGGAATACAAAGTTGGTTTCCAAATGGCTTCTGAATTGGAAGTCAACTTTGTATTCTGAATTCTTTAATTCAGAAATCATTTATGAATTTATAAAATAATTTTTAAATTATAGAATTTATAAAGCTCTTTTGAATTATAGAATTCGAAAGTCATATTTGTATTTCAAATTTTAGAATTTAGAAAGTAGAATTGGGAATACAAAATTGACTTCCAAATACTACGATTCAGAAACTATTTTCTAGATTCTAAAATAACTTTGAATTGTAAAATTCACAAGTCAACTTCATATTTGAAATTCTACAATTCAAAAATAATTTCTAAATAATGACTTCCAAGTTTTTAAAGTTCGAAATACAAATAGAAGGATATTTTTAGAATTACAATAATTATGGAGGTGTTGGAAGAACTACTGAGGTACAAAAATAAATTGTTTTGTTCCTGCACTGTTACATTTTTTCTTCCTGCATCCTACATTATTTGAAATATCGAAATTATTCTTTCACAGTTTTAAGTGATTTCAGAATAGGAGTTCCATAACAAAAAGTGTTTCCAGAATAGGGATTCCTTAGACAAATGATATTTACATAATAGAAAATCCAAAAGACAAAAAATCATATAGAATATCCTTTTCGAAACATATTTTTTTTATTTTCAGTTGGTAAATCTGGACTTAATAAAATGTGTTCCGAAAAATATATTCTGAAAATATTCCAGTAAAAACAATCCATAAGTTATTTTTAAAAGGGGTAAAACAGTCTTCTTTTGAAAATGATGGGGTCCAGGAAGACATTTGTTGGGGTGGAGGAAGAAACTGGCAATAAACAAATAAAAATGGGCCCAATAAAAAGGCGAGATTCTCTTTCTAAGAAAATGGGCACTCTGCAGCTGCCAAAAATGAAAATGGAGAAAAGAGAATAAAACAACCCTCCAACCTCCCCTCCTTCAGGCTTCAACGTTGCCACCACTTCATTTAAGCAAAAGGTGCAATATAATTCAAAATAGATATTCACGTATTCTTTCAAGGGATGAGTGATTATAATTTAACATTTAACACCCAACATATTAAAATAAAACATTCACTTAACAATCTAAAATATTAATATAATAAGTAAAGTAGTAACTTTCATTTCACAACCTATTATAATAATATAATAATATTTTAAGTTAAAAATAAAATAAATATAATTAAAATATTAATATTTTAATTTGTTAAGTGTATATTTTTACTATGTTGGGTGTTAAAGTATCATCACCCTTCTTTTATTGAAATTCAAAAGGAATAATTTCGACATTTGATTATGCAAAATACATATATATTAAAAAGTGGACTTTTAGTGCAATGATTAACATTGTGGGAACGATTGATGACATCTTGCACATATTTCTTTATGTTGAACTGTTTTCTAACAAGCCTTGTAAGATACACTATTGTATCCCGATGATTAAAAGCATGACCGTTATATTCTATTGGTTGAATATTTGTAGGTTGAATGTGTTCTTTCCTCCTTGTCATCATCAACATTTGTTACATTTCGCCTAGTATATAAATAATTGTTATTTAATTAGAAATTTGAAGTAAATTTTTTTATAAGATTTTCATTAATCATAACATAACTTCATTGATATATGTCAACATTTAACATTTTTGGTAATTATTCACAATATATTTAAAAAATATTTAAGTTTTACAACAACAAGAGTTCTACATGAGGATAGAGAACTATCCGGAAACTTTATACATTTTAGAAATATTAAAACTAAGTTCTCCATGAGTTAACGTTCTATACACGATCTTCCAAAATCTTCCTGAACAACTCTTACTAAGTAGGTTTTGCTTATGCTCATACAACAAGTACATATCAAAGAAAAACACAGAAATGAGTGAGGTCTTTGTAAGCCTTAAATATCAATCTTAATAAACTTAACACACAATGCAAACACGAGGGCCTATGATTTGACCTACAACCATAAGACCCAATATCACTTTATCAACATATGACTCAATCTCACTTTATCAACCTTATGACTCAATCTCACTTTATCAACCTTATGACTTAATCACACTTTATCAACCTCATGACTCAATCTCACTTTATCAACCTTATGACTCAATCTCACTTTATCAACGATATGACTCAATCTCACTTTATCAACCTTATGACTCAATCTCACTTTATCAGCCTTATGACACAATCTCACTTTATCAACCGTATAGATCCATATTCCACTTTTGAAGATTCACTCTGAACATCAAAGTTACTTGAGAAGTGATTAGGTAGTTTAGTATTTCTCACAAAAAACATTGGTACAATCATAATTATTTTTCTTGAGAATTATGGTCATCTGCCAATAAAAAGAGATAAATATTAACCACTTAACATTGGTGATGTTGATTAGGTACCAAATAGTACCAAGTTTGACCTGTAAATATCCTAGTACCAATAAGTATTCACCTACTTGGAAAATACTTCCTTAGACCCCACCAAGGTTTCTGCCTTTCATCTCACAGTGTACCAAACCATGACATTCCAAATACAAACACTCATACATTAGCATGGTTTCAACTCATTATAATGGAACATATGACTTTTTGTCAACAGACATACTCTTAACATTTCAAGGATCACATAACGTAATGAATACTAAGATATGTCATGTTCGTCTTAATTCATAGTATGTACACATCATCCAAATAGAAACAACCAATAAAATAATAATAATAATAAAGCATATATGTGACTTATTTTTATCCAATTTCATCAATAATATTTACTTTTACTATATGTATTTCTTTTAATTAAAAATGACATTTAAAATATTACAAAATAAAAAAATTATGGGAAATGCATCAACCTAAGTCACGTCCCCCTATCATTAGGTCTCGTCTAGGCCCAAAAGGTCAACTACTATGTATGACTTCACGTCAAACTAAACTAATTAAGGAGTCTTTTTGAGACATAATTTGGACTTAGGAGTACATATGGGTCCAAAAAGTGGTTTCATTCACCCAATAAACAAAAATATTATAGAGAAGGCATTAATCCAAGTGACGTCTTCCTATCAATGGGCCTCGTGTAGGCCCAAAAAGTTAGATACTAGGTATGACTTCACGCAAAATTGAACCAATTAAGAGGTCCTTTTGAGACACAATATGGATTTCTTATAAGTACACATGGGTCTTTGATTGTATCTATATTTTGTTATATTTGAAATTGGAAGCATCATAAGTTTATAATTTAATCTGTTGTTTAATAAATAAAGTTGTTTTGATATTTGAGTTCAAATATGATTATTTATATTCATTTACTTTCCTTGAGGACAAACAAGATTCTAGGTTAAGGGAGTTGATAAGTGTCATATTTAAGTAATATTTCACATTAAAAGACAGACACTTATGAATGTCTATTGATAAAATAAGTATAATTTAATCCCTAATTTAGGAATTTAATCCCTTTTAAAAATGGTAGTTTATAAACGCGTATATTGTGGCATTTATAAACGACGTCAGTTTAACGAAAATAACTGTCATCGTATACAACGTTTTTTGTAGTGTTGGGCTTGATAATTTGTTGATGTCCAATGCCTCAATGATCTTTGTCGCCTGTTCTACATCATCGTACCACCAACTACAACATCTAAAAGCATTTTTGTATCAAATCTAAGGTTATTATGAAAGATATTCAATTTTGTAATATCTTCAAACCCATAATTTGGGAATTTTCTCAGCATTACTTTGAATCTCTCCCATCTTTCATAAAAGGCTTCATCTGATCCTTGTCTGGACATAGAAATGTCAGACTTTGCTTTGATGTAGCGGGATAGTGGAAAAAATCTTTGTAAATTTTTTTCCTTTATATCTTTCCAATTGGTGAGGCTCTGATTTATATGTGACTTGATTCATTCTTTAGTTTTTCCCGGCATTTAGAAAGGAAACAAACGCAGATAAACAATTTCAATATCACGTGATTGAAAACTCATTTTTCCCACCAATTCATAGAATGTAGATAAATGCATATATGGGTCCTCATGGTTTATTGTTATAAATTGATGGGTACTGATCTGATGAATGCATTTTTCATCTCCAAGGCCTTAGTGGTAACACGTATTGCAATACTAGAAAAATGCTTTGGTCCCTGCTGCATAACATAATTCTAGGTTGTGGTGGTTGCTCGTGAGCCATAGTGTTTTCTTGAAAAATTTCAATGGGAAGGGGAGAAGTGGTTGACGATTCTTCTCTAATTTCTCCTTGTTTTTCTTTTCTCTTTTTAATCATATTCTTTCGAGCTTCCTTTTCAATCTCTGATTCAAATTGCAATTGGTCTTTGAAAACTTGTCCTCTTAATATCATATAAGACAACTCACTCAAGGATTATCACAAGGAGTAACTAGCAATAAAAATAAATAATAAAATTTGGAAATTATAAAATTTAAAACAAATATGAAAAAAAAAAAATAAAAAATAAACAATTAAAATATTCATAATGTTTAAGAATTTGTACTCTAGAATTAAAATTGTTCCCCGGCAACTACGTAAAAAACTTGATAACTTTTTTTTATGACAAGTGTACCATGTTAGAAGTAATAAATTGTCCATAAGGACAAATATCTAATCCACAAGGAACAGTTAAATTCTCAAGTATAATATTCACTAAATATAAGACAATATGTAAAAGTTTTTTTGAAAGGTTACGTGTATGATGAATTTGGAAGAAATTAAATAAAACAAAGTAAATGATTTGTATGAGTCAATTGAGAAAATTGGGATTGAGGTTCCTCCTTCTTACTCGTCTCTATTTTTTAAAAATAGATAATATTTAATCTTGATTGATATTGATGTGAACTAACAAAAGAAATCAATTAATCAATTAAATTAAGGATAAAATTAGAAAAATTATTTCCTTAGGCAATAATCAGTATAATAGTTTTGTCTTTAGGTAATATATTTGAACTTAACATGTCATTTTTAAAATTTTCACTTCCACATATCTCAAAATTAAGCAAACATCTATAGTGCCATAATGCATTTGCAACACCAAGGAACTAAGCTCTAAGAGTGGACAATTAGGAATTATCAACTCACTTTGAATTTAAACATAAATACACAACATAAATCAATATAAACATTAATGATTTATCAGACAAAGGGTTTAAGAAAAGAATCGAAACCTATTACCTCAAAAAACCGCAAACTAGATTTAGTTTTACAACTCAAAGTTGAGTTTCAACAACCATTTATAATACAAATTACATTATCTTTCCAAATCCATTATTAAACAAAAAAAAAACCGGATCCTCTAACATAACCCATTATTGCATACCTGAGTACACCGAATGGCACAACAAAAAAACTACTCTCTAAATACGCATTATGGCTATACTCCTTAATTATCACAAATAACAATGGACTTGGTGAAAGATAAAACACTCTTACTTTAAATACTTTAGGAAAATTGCATGTAGAACAAAAGAAAATAATCTCATTATTTTCATCAAAACTTCTTCCGATGGAAGAAAAAAGAAATATAACCACTTGAAAAGACAATACATAATATAAAAAACGCCTGAGATGACTATAAAGTTCATTTATAGAACTTCAATGAAGCTTCAACAAGTGACTTAGTACACTAGGTCATTCTTCTGTTGCAGTAGGCTACTATACAAGTTAATTCAAGTGAATGGTCAACTTTCACTTATCTCTTATACAATATGGGAAAAAGTAATGCTAACCACAAGTTTTCTTATCTCTCTAACCACACATTAATAGGGCACACAAAGATAAGCATGCCAAATGCATAGCTATATCGCCATATATTTTTGAAGAGGAGTGTATATTTGTACTCTTACTTGACCAGTGTTCAAGTGCAGTAATAAAAATATGTTAACATAATAATTTGTTATGATTGAATAAAATAAAATTATAATCCTAATACTAATTTGGAGTAATTGGTATAAGATATTTTGTTACTTTCTCTATTTTAAAAAGGTAAACATATTTTGTCACTCACCAGGAATAAGAACCACATCGTTGCCTTGGTAGAGTACCCAAGCTAATGCCAATTGGGAGGAGTGTAGTGGTTTCTTTGCAAGGCTTTTTATTTAGTCATATATTAAATTGTTCTTTCCCATGTTCTTTGATTTGAAGAGAGGATAATATTCAATCTGCCAAATAATTACTGGCCATGAGGCCACCAAATCTCTTCTACAATTTTTTTCAGTATCCAGTCCAACTTTTTCAATAGCTTTGATATGAAAAAGTAACATGTATGGTACCTTCCATCATTACTTTTATTCATTCAAACAAGTATTTTCAATTTGAAAAATACATAGCAATTATAAAACAAATATACTATATAGGTTCAAGTTGAAGGATTGATTATTATTATCAACTAGTTTTCACATCCAAAAAGTTATGCAATATCCAGTATAAATTGTACCAGAAGTCTTATTTACAAGCATGTTTTTCAGAACTCATGCCTCGGCCCAACGGGTTACATGTACAATTCCAATGCCAAGCTCCTGTAGCAATACCATAAACACGTAACCAGAAGATAAATTCTTTTTAATATAAACACTAAGAAAATTCAAAAATTAAGCTACCTTTAAAAATACAAATTTGTTCTTCTCTCTCCGAATGTTGGACGTAGACAAGAAAAACATGTCAATTACATATTTCTAGGTGACGGAAGCTCAAAACCGACAACCTAATAATAATAATAATAATAATAATAATAATAATAATAATAATAATAATAATAATAATAATAATAATAATAATAATAATAATAATAATAATAATAATAATAATAATAATAATAATA
>Ga0123342_1001469_pt1 | contig 39677 bp, 27 predicted proteins | sample Turbeawhitnodule_FD_89960 | JGI IMG/M metagenome (GOLD analysis project Ga0123342, IMG submission 89960) | Root nodule microbial communities of legume samples collected from Mexico - Turtle bean Mexico white nodule | ecosystem: Host-associated > Plants > Roots > Nodule | place: Mexico: Nepantla...
AATCAAGTCAGAATTCAAATTAAACACTCAATTCAAAACAAGAAACAAATGAATCAAGAAAAGTACTACTAAGATTTGTTGACATTCTTGGAATTACATGACTAGACAAAACATATAGATTCAAAAAATAAAATGACTCAAGAACATCATATTGCACCGAACAAAAAAATTCAAACAAGACTCAAGTAACCTAAAATTAAAACAGCAACACAATTCTCCATAGATTCCTACACAAAATGTGAAAATAGGAAGCTCAAGAACAATTTGAACAATTTGTACCGATTCAAAAGCTTAAAACAACATCTAAATCAATTTAAAAATGTAAAAACAGCAAGACAACATGAACAAGAGATGAACAACATGAAAATAAGAAGAACTCAAACAAAAAAAATGAAAAAAGACACTTATCTCTTGAAGACCATAGCTCTAGATACCAAATGATAGCTTGAGCACTTCATCTTTGCGCTTTTGAGAAGAAAATGGCAGAAACATCCATGGATTGTTGATGGACAAGGCTCTCCTAGGAGTTATGGTAGCCTTGGAGGTGCATGAGAAGTATGAGAGTGAGAGAGGTTTGGCCAACTCTCTTTGAGGTTGCGGTTTTGGAAGATTAAGCACCTAAATCCTAAGAGAGTTTAGGCAAAGGAGTAAAAATAACACATTTTTGCAGCATTTCATTACTCAAATTAATCTTAAGAATACATGCGGAAGGCTCCTCCTTATATAGGCTTGGAGGATCGGAAATGAAGAGTCAATGACAATGGAATGCTAGTCAAATGAAATGCAAATGTGACGCCTAATGAGTTCACATGGCAAGCGTGAACTAAAGTGATGTTTCAAGCGTCCAAAGGTGACCGGCCTAAGTTGGATAGAAGGTTCTAGTAACCTTAATCTAACTTAGGTTGGTTTTTAGGAACCAAAATTCATCCTAATTACATTTTAAACAATTTTACAAAAGAAAATTCTTATATTACTTTGACAAGAATTTAAAGACTATGCTATGCTTGATTTTGGACCTCTTGGAACATGTAAAGGTAAGTTTCTCTGCCATCAGTGGCAGTGTCCCAATCCTCATCAAGCCTCTTAGCCATTGCCCTTGTAGTTGGCCCAATATGTCTGTGTTTGGCTTTCCTTTGAAGTGGTGCTTGGCCCTCTTCCATCACATTCCCTCTTCCACTGCCTCGCTTCAAGGCTTCATAGGGTTCATTGATTTCTATCTGATGTTCATGAAGGGCTTTCTTCCCTTCCCTAAAAGGACTCTTTTTAGTGGTCTCCACATGCCCAACATTCTTTTCAATGAGTTTAATATGACTTAAACACTAGTATTGACCTTATCCAATTTCTCTTTGCCATTCACTTTGAAAACAAAAGCTTTCAGCTCAGCTGTGGGTGCCATCCTTATGTAAGATGTCACTCTATTGCTTTCTTTAGAAAACCATTTTGCTCGTGGCTGTAGAATGTTTTTACTTATGTTCACAAATTGCATGCCATCACTATTGTTGTTTGGAAATGGTGCCAATATCTCTTAGGTCACCCTTTTATTATTCTTATTGACCACAAGAGTCTTCGTGATTTGATGTCACAAGTTATTTAGGCCCCAAAGTAGAAGATGTAACTCGAAGTTATTAGGATACAACTACATCATCTAGTATAAGTTTGGTGCATTTAACGCCATTGCAGATGCTCTCTCTATGGTTTCTTTTGGATCATATCTCACCCTCTCAATGCCTAATTTCACATCCCTAGAGCAATTGCGACAATCCTTTGCTACTAGTTCTGAACTTTGTTCCTTGCTCACTCAGCTGCAACAAGATCCTAATTCCAAATTGGATTATCAAATTCATCATGACCTCATTTTCTACAATGGTAAAATATGGCTCAATGCCAACAACCCCTTTTGTTGTTACTTGAAGTATTAAAGAAAAATCACAAATCTCACCTTATAAATTGGTTTTTGAGATTGAGTTAGACTTAAACCCACTTCCTAATAATGTCAAAACTTATGTCACTCAATGCCTCACCTCCAAACAAATGAAGTATGAAACCAAGCGCCTAGCTATTCTTTTAAAACTTTTTCCATCTCTAACATCTGTGTGGGAAGATCTTTCTTCTGGGTTTGTTTTTGGTTTGCCTCCATCTCTTAGATTTACTGCTTTCTGGTTGTTGATCATCTCGGGTTTCTGCCTTCCTAGTACACTGCCTTCAAGGTTGCCTCCTTATTTTTTTATATGGCTTGCTAGTTACACGGCCTTCCCTGTAGCTGTGTTTCTGATCATGACCCCCTCTTTGTTGAATTGTTTTGTATCTGTGGCACCAATCTTCAAATGAGCACCGCCTACCAATACCTCTGACCACTTTGACACTGGTTTTTCCCCAATTGAGGTTACATATGGTAAACTGCTTCCTTCTTATATTTTGGGTTCTCTCAATTGGAGGTTGTTGACTTGACTCCTTCCTGTCTATACAGTACTCACAAATATGCATTATTGTTAGATTCCATTTTGTTTTTCCAAATCAGTGCAACTTCTTAAGATGCCGTGTGTTTGGTAGAGGTCCAAAGTGCATTAGCCATTTGTGGGGCCCTACCAGTTTAAAATCACTTTCATGCAAGTTTTCTGAACATGAAGTAGATTAGAATTCTAGTCATTTGAATGATAAAAGAAAAATATATCTTTAAAGTGATTGTTTATGTTTGGCAGGTCAAAAACATATCAATGGAGATACTTGATTTTTATGAAAGCTACAGAATGTTGTTCACCGATGAAAGAATCAATGCTGCCCTTCAGAAGTTGGCGTTGAGACCCTAAAAGCTTACTGGTGATGAGTCAATGGTGAATGAAATTGATGTTATAGTGACTGGTCTGAATGATTGACATGTTTTGCAGTAGAAGGCTTTCAAAATGTATCCAATAGTATATGGTGGTAATTCAAAGGGTCGTAATTTTTGTTGTAATTTTTGTGTGTTGAACCATGGTGTTTTTTTTTTTTGGGGTTAAGTGAAATGGTGACTACATAGACATGATAAAAAATGTAAACTCAAATAATATATTTACAAGGACTAATAGTTATATTTTTATGGCAATTAAAAAGAAATATATTTATAAAATTTAAAATAAAATAATATATTTGAGAGAAATAAACAGAAAGGTAATATTTTATAAAGATTCTATTAATATTGTATACATAAGTATTAATAAAAGAAATTTAACATAATAATTATGTATTTCATATAATTAATTATATATAATTTTTCTGTGTAATTTTTTTTTTATAATTATGCAGAGTTTTTTTTATAATTAGAAGTAATAGAACTCATTGTGCTAAAATAATCACGTATTCACTTTATGTCATTTTATATCTTCCTTTTTTAAGATGATGAAATTTAAATCGACAATTTCATGCAAATTACACAATCCTTTGTGACTAATTTTCGTTACCAACAATACAAAATTATTTGATTTAGTTTAATTTCTAAAACAAATTTTATATTTAAATGGACTTGGTAAATAATTATTGTTTCAAAACTGAAAAAAGGGTAATTGGTTTGACATTATATTATTTTACAGTTAACCTGTAAATTATTATTTTAATTAGAAAGAAATAATTGATTTTTTTATAAATTGTTTCTATATTAGGTATCATTATGTAACTTGACATCTCAGCTAGATTGACACCTTAAGTAAATGTCATGAAAAAAGTTATTAAAAGAAAAAAAAAGAAAATACAAAAATATGGAGGGGTAGGCCAAAATCCATAAATTAACAAAAACGATACATAGGTAGACTATACCTATTCATAAATAATTATAAGAACATACTAGATGAAAGTCTATTATACTAATAAAATGATTCTCTATAAATAAATTCTAAATTAGTCAACTTATCAACACACGCATTTCTTTTATAAAAATATGAGTAATCCTAAACCTGATTTTTCCACGTAATGACAACTATTCTATCGATTACGAAGCATCTACAAAACATTAGTCTTAGCAGTAAACACAACACAAACCAAGGCAGAATCACATTCAAGCCAGACATAAGTAAGTCCCATCTTTTGAATTTCCTAACTCCATAAAACTCAACAATCATAACTGTTTGTATTTCAATAAACACAAAGAAAGCACCAATAAATTTTCCCATGCTCTCACGAAAAATACCTCCACAAGTAGCAAGACCAAGATACCCCTAGCAACCCCATCGGTGTTAATTTTGACACAGCCTGGTGAAGGAAACTCCCATCTAACAGGAAAAGGACGAAGAACTTTACCACTACGAATATTAATACCAAAAAACTTAATCACGATAAAATCTAACATCATTTTTCATTGAAGCTTTAGACGATTTGCGCATTAGACAAGTTAAGTCTTTAATTACCGAAATAGTCCTAGAAATCTCAATTTTATTGTAGAAATATTCCTAAATAAAATTTTATCAAATTCGAGAATGTAATATTACTTAATATTTTAAATTTTAACATCAAAAAGTTCCAATTAGATCACTTATTAAAATATCAAAAAGCATAGATTTTAGAAGTGTTAATTTTTTATTTTTTTAGATTTTAAAGTGACCCACTACCATTGCTTATCCACCATGTACCATAATTTATGGTTCTTGGATCAATTTATTTTGTATCATTTTATATTAAATACCAAGTTTAAAGAAAATAAAACTTCAATCCAATTAATTCCACCAGTTTGAATTGGTTCAAAATTTTCAATTTCTTTCTCACTATTTAAAGCAATTCAACTTGATAAATAAAATTTTGAAAATTTATTTTAATTTTAATTTATATTTTTAAACATGATTTTTATATCAAGTTATTTTACAAAATTATAGATATTGATGAGTATCAAATAATGAACAACTAATATATAAATGTGTATTTAGATATGTTCTTGTTGGTTGACTCCAGACGGATTAAATAGGTGAATTCTTCTTTTGATTTGTATCCAATTGTTGCTTTGAGATGGCGCTCCACTGGGATAAAGGGGTTCTGCCTGTTGATCACACTCTGATGATCAAGTCAGTGAGAGCATTCAAAATATCAAATCAGTTTCAGTCTCAAGTATTCAAAATAACATATCTTTATTCGAGGTCTCAAACGCCTTTTATAAATATCCCTTCAACGGTTTTCTCCAATCTCAACAGAGCAAGATTCTCAACAAGAAGAATATAATCTCAACAAAAAGCATATAATCATAACAGAAAAAATATTGCTTACGTGTACCTTTATTCTCGGGTGCTAATCACATTATTTTCAACAACTTTTATTTGTATTTAATTATCATATGTATTATAACCAAAATAAATGTTTCATCTATTTTAATAATCTTTTTCGAGCTAACCATACCTAATGCTTGCACCAAGGTCCCAAGCACTCCAGGCTTGACCCAAGTCTTTGTGGTGTTGACCTGCAAAACTTCAAGAACTTCATGGATGGTTATTCTTAGGACATTCAAGGTTTCTTGAATCACTGACCTCTGCCCACCTCCCTTTCCTGAGTTAGCTAGCTTAGACACATGTTTGCTCAGGAGTCTTGCTCTCTAGGAACATGAACAAGGTCAAACATAGAGAAAGTCGCCTTCAAGATCCTTATGTACCTGAGGTATGAAGCTAGTTGCAGGTCTTTGGCCTAATACTTGCATGTGCCTTGCCCAGTGACGAGCAATGAGTCACTTTTCACCAACAATCTCCGAGCTCCCAATTCTTTGGCTAGCAACATCCTTGCTATCAAGGCCTCGTACTCGGCTTGATTATTGCTCGCCTTAAACGCGAACCTCAGGGCTTGCTCGATTAATAGCCCGTTCGATCCTTCTAAAATGACCCCAGCTCCGCTCCCTTGCTGATTTAAGGACCCATCGACCGACAAGACCCATTGGAAGTCATTAGGATTAGGCTGAGAGTCCTTGGACGAAAGTTCTACCATAAAGTTTGCGTACACCTGACCTTTGATTGGCCCTCATGGTTCATACTATATGTCAAAATCGGATAGCTCAACCACCCAACGAATCATCTGACCTACTATATCAGGCTTTTAGAGGACCTTACGTATGGGAAGGTCGATCATGACAATAACGGTGAAGCTTTGAAAGTAATGGTGAAGCCTTCGAGCTGCAAACACCACAACTAGGGTATCCTTCTCGATAGCTTGGTACCGAGCCTCTGGTCCCTGCAACACCTTGCTTACGAAATAAACTTGCTTTTGGACCTTATCCTGATCTTGCAAAAGGACCGAGTTGATTGCCCAATCTGTAATCGCAAAATAATGATGAATGGGAATTCCTAGGACTGGCTTACCAAGAACAGGGGGACTAGCCAAGTACTCTTTCAACTTGGTGAAATCTTCTTCGCATTCACTAGTCCATGCAAAACGGTTGTTCTTTTTAAGACATTTGAAGTAGGGGTACCTCTTATCTCCAATAGCCGACAAGAAACGAGATAGGACGATCATATGCCCGGTCAGCTGCTGTACTTCATTCACATTGGTCGGGCTTCTCATCCCTATGATTGTCGTGCACTTGTCCAGATTTGCCTCTATGCCCCTTTCAGTCAATAGGAAGCCAAGAAACTTCCCTGCTTCCACTCAAAACACACACTTATCTGGATTAAGCTTTAGATTGTACTTCTCTATTATTGCAAATAGTTCTTCTAGGTCGACAATATGTTAATCTTTCCTTTTCGACGTGACGACCATGTCATCTACATATGCTTGAATGTTTCGCTCGAGCATTGGGGCGAGGATCTGATCCATCAGCCTTTGATAAGTTGTGCCAGCATTTTTTAGGCCAAAGGGCATGACCTTGTAGCAATAACTGGCAACCTCGACCATAAAGGTTGTCTTACTCTCGTTCTTCGAGTGCATACGAATCTGATTATACCTTGAGAACGCGTTTAGGAAACTTAATAACCGACAACCTAAGGCGTTGTCAACCAAGGAGTCTATGCTCGGGAATGGGTAAGAATCCTTGGGACAAGCCTTATTCAAATCAGTGAAGTCGACACACATCCTCCATTTCCTGTTGGCCTTCTTTACCAACACAACATTCGCCAACCACTCAGGGTATTGGATCTCCCTTACGTGGCCAACATCCAAGAGCTTCTGAGTCTTTTCTCGGATAATGAGGCGCTTATCTTCATTGAATTTCTTCGTCTCTGAATCACAAGTTTGACCTTTTCATCTATGGTAAGCCGATGTAATAGAAACTACAGGGCTATCGTGGGCATGTTTGTAGATGACCACACGAAAGCATTCATATTCTCCAATATCACATAAGCTATCTTATCTTCCAACTCTTTGCACAACGAGGTGTCGAGCTTGAACTTCTTCCTTTTTATCTCTCTCTCCTGAACTTCTCCAGCGGGTCCAGGTCGTCTCTCATTAATGACATCATGACTCTCCTGCTTGGATGGCCATTGCGTAGGTTCCCCTTCGATTCTTCAAACTACTCTCACAGAATTTTCGTGTCATCCTCTAGTTGGCCTTTATGATGATCACCCCTCCTTCAGAAAAGGGCAACTTCATCTTCATATGAGCGGTTGAGGCTACTGCGCCCAACCTATTTAGGGAAGGTTGTCCCAAAAGTAAGTTGTAAGCAAAAGACGCATTAACAACGATATACTTGATGGTAATCGTTCTGGTCGTGCTTTCATCAGAGAAGGTCATCCTCAACTCAACGTACTCACGTACTTCTACCTAGTATCCCACAAAATCGATCAAACAACCATCGTATGGCCTCAACTAATCAGGGGATAACTGCAAATTGGTGAACATTGCCCAGAACATCACACCTGCCGAGCTCCCCTGGTTAACCAAAACTCTATACACCTTTCGCTCCATTGTGATGAAGGATATCACCACCAGATCATCCTCGTGAGGAAACATGTCTTGTAAGTCAGAACTCGTGAATTATAGAGTGGGCTCCTTAGGGTGATCAGGTCCCCTTGTATCCAGGGACATCACTGCTCGTGTGTATTGTTTGGAGGCCGAACTTCCTTCTCCAAAAAATCCTACTGCAATAATGTTCAAATCCCCGTGGACCGGTGTCTCATCTGTTTGGTCCTTGATAGCAACCTCTCCCTTTGGTTCTTCCTGGTTAACTTCGAGATACTCCTTCAAGAATCCCTCTTTGACTAGGCTAGCCAGTTGGAAACCTAAGGCTATGCATCGTTATAGGTTGTGCCCAAATGCTCGGTGGAATTCGCACCAAGCACCTCTTCACGATCCCAAGAACCGATTTGTCTTTTGGGGAAACTTTAGCTTATTCTCTACCCCTAGCATGCTCAAGAGCTCTTTATAGGATACTCAGAATTTGGGCCTGGTTGCTGACCCTTCCTTGGCCTTCATCTTCGGCTCATCTCTCTTGGCTACCTATGGGACGTACCTCGAGTTCGTTCTCTTCTCGACGGAGGTTTCATTGACCCTCAAGGATTGATCTCAGTTTTTCTCCTTGGGCCTAGGTTACTTTGAGCACGAGCTACCATTCTTCCTGAGTACGACCTCTTTTGCCTTGATGTGATTGACAACTCGTTCACGTACCTCGGAGAATGTCTCTGCTGGATTCCTAATTAACGAATCGTTGAACGGTCCTGCTGTCATCCTTTGTACGAAGGCGACGACCATCATCTCTTCATCGTATTGAAGCTTTACCATGACCGCGTAAAACCTATTCATATAATCTGTTTGTGTCTTTCCCTCCCTTTGTATGACATTGAAAAGGTCGTACAATTTCGGGGGTTTGACCTTGTTGGTCGAGAATTGTTCCCTAAACATCCTGGAAAACTGGGGGAAAGAGGTGATGTGACCATCCGGAATTCCACTAAACCATTGGAGGGTTGTACCTATAAAAATACCCATGAGCATCTTACATCGGATGACATCCGATCCTCCATAGATGATCATTTGAGTCCTGAGTGCCATGGGATGATTTTCAGGGTCTTCTACTCCTGAGAAAAAAGCAATTTTAGGTGTGATATAATGATTTGGGGTCATCTCTCGACGGCAAATTCAGAGATCGTTTCCTTGTGGAACATCGGCCACGTCGGTGCAGGTTCTTCCGCAATTCGTCATTGGTTTTGCACAACTCCTCATTGGTTTGCACATGTTCCTCCATAGCTATCCAAGAGGCCTCGATTTCTGCCATCAGACGATCTTGCAAGAGCTCTTGCTCAGCTCGGGATTCTGCTCGTAGTCGCTCCTGTTCGGCCTTGGCTTCTTCTTGGATTCGCTCTTCGATATTCTTCGCTCGTCTCTTAGAGGGACCTCATGGCCTACATGAGTTGCTGTAAGGTGTGGGGCATCACTTCCTTCGGATCCCAGCAGGCCTTGCCTTGTGTTTCTCATCACATCGGAAGGCTCAATCGCAAATGTGGATGGGATCAGGTGTTAGCGTGCCCCACGATGGGTGCCAAATGTTCTCATCGGTTGACCTCAGACGAATTGAATGTGTGAGCTCCTCTTCTGATTTGTCTCCAATTAGTGCTTTGAGATGCCGCTCCACTGGGATAAAGGGGGCTCTACCTGTTGATCACACTTTGACGATCAAGTCAGTGAGAGCATTCAAAATATCAAATCAGTTTTGGTTTCAAGCATTCAGAAACAACATACCTTTACTCGGGGTCTTAAACTTCTTTTATATATATATCCCTTCAACGATTTTCTCCAATCTCAACAGAGCAAGATTCTCAATAGGGAGAATATAATCTCAACAAAAAGCATATAATCATAACAGAAAAAAACATACTACTTACGTGCACCTTTATTCTCGGGTGCTTAACAACAACAAAACATTATACACATGTGCACCTCTATTCTCAGGTGCTAACCACATTATTTCTAACAACTTTTGTTTGTATTTAATTAATACATGTATTATAATCAAAATAAATGTTCCATCTATTTTAATTATCTTTTTTAAGCTCACCACCAACGTTTAAGCCGAGCTCATGACCTACCTTTTGGGCCATACTCATCCAAAATCGAGCTGACCATATCTAATGCTTGGACCGAGATCCCGATCACCCTTACCCAATACAAGATTAACTATGAATATGATGTAGATATTTAAATGTGTCTTAACATTTATTTATATTTTATTTCTAATACAATAACATCTTGATCATTTTTAAATATACTAACTTTTTATTCTATCATATAAACTAAATTATTCATTCATTTTTCTATACATTTTATTCTCCATCTCTTATCCAAAGAGTTATACTTTTCAATTCATTTTTTTTCTCTTTTTCCATTTTCTACTCTCTAACCAAACAACCCCTACCCATTCATCATCACTTGAGAATTCTGCAAGATCTTTCCTTGTTTTTGTTTGTATTCGAGGGTGAAAGGAAGCGAGAAATAAAGAAAAATAGAAAATAGAATGAAAGGTAAAAAATTGTTTGATTAAAAAAGAAAAGAAATAAGATAAAAACAGGTGAAAGATTTGTGAATGAGTTGAAGTGATAAAATAAAAAAATACATTAGTGCTAAGTTTTAGAGAATAATTAAATTACCCTTATATTAAAGATAACATTTAATTAAATATTTTTTTAAATACTTATCAATCACGTCAGCTTAAAAAATCTATCCTATTAACAGTCACAAACCTCTTACAAAAATACTTGTCCTTTAAATAAATTAAAGTTGAATTTTTTTAAAATAAAAAGTTTATTATAAAACTTTTGGAAAGTGGTAGCTTTCAGAAATGAATAAAAAAAAATAGAAAAGAAGAGAATCTAGCAAGTAATATGCTTGAGCATGAGACAAATTGTAAACAATTTGATAGTTATGTAAGCACGTGATGTGGTTGGGCTCTTATTACAAATACATAAAATTTAAAATTTAAGATTTTTTTATCTAAAATTCTTAAGATGATTTTTTCATAAATTCTTCACATTTAGTGACACCTCTCACATTTAACGAGACAACCTCAACAATTCCTCAACTTCACCGTTTAAGCATAAAAAAATATTTTCTAAATTGCACGATCTAAAATATATATTTTTTTTATATTTTAGATTTTAGAATAAAAAAATTTAGTATTTTAAATTATACAATTTGAAATATAGAAAAAAAGTTTAATATTATAAATTGTACAATTTAAAATAAATTTTTTTTAGTAAAAATACAAATTAATGAATTTAATGTATTTTGAGTTATAGAATCAAAATTTATATTTCGAATCCAAAATACAAATTTGTATTTTAGATTCTATAATCCAAAATGCAAATTTTGTATTTCAGATTATACAATTAAGAATGTAAAATTTTGTATTTTAAATTGAATAATTCAAAATAAAAAAATTATATTTTGAATTGTAGAATAAAAATAGATAATTTTAGTATTTTTGAAAATATGGAAATGTTTCTTTCGAACGATGCAGAAAGAATTTGCCAAAAGAACGACTTGTAAAACGGAATTTTTACTAAGTTATATTATTACTAGTTGATTTAGCATCTTCAATATAAATCTTAATAGTATAATAATTTAATTATTATTTTTTCAATTTTGCAAAATACTAATTTATGACACATTTCTTTGCAAATCACCAAAATTAAAACACACTCTACTTCATTTTCTCCGCCACATGAATCATCCATCACATGCAAGCTGAGTGTAATAAATTAAATTTACACTATAAAATGTTTTCAGATTATACATAAGACTCTTCTTTATCCCTAAATGCATTTTTTAATTATTTAAAAAGTATTAGAGTGAAAGAAAGTGAAAAATAAAGAAAAATAGAAAATAGAATGAAAGGTAAAAGACTGTTTGATTAAAAAAGAAAAAAAAAAGACAAAAACAGGTGAAAGATTTATGAATAAGTTGAAGTGATAATTAAACAAATAAAAAAAATACATTAATGGTAAGATTTACAAAATAATTAAATTATCCTTATATTAAAGATAATATTTAATTGAATATTATTTTTTTAAAATACTTAACAATCACGTCAGCTTGAAAAATCTACCCTGTTATTAATCACAAACCTATTACAAAAATAATTTTCCAGTATCTGTGAGTGTCTCTAATTATGTAAAAGAAATTTTAAAATATAAATTAAAAGTTGATTTTTTTTTAAAATAAAAAGTTATTATAAAACTTTGGAAAGTGGTAGCTTTCAGAAATGAATAAAAGAATTGGAAAATAAGAGAATCTAGCAAGTAATATGCTTCACCTACACAAATTGTAAATGGTTTTCTTATGCAATCAAGTGAAATTTATCTTTTAATTCAGTTTTAAGAAATCAATTTTATAAAATCAGTTTTTAAAGAGAAGTTTGTAATTATTGAGATTTTCAACATCTCTTACATTAGAATCAATCAAACTATATATTTATAAAAGTTTAGTTTAACAAATTTTGTTAGAATAGATTCTGATATCATTTAACATGGTGTAGACTTTTAATTTAATTTAATTTAATTTTATAAAAATAGTTTATAAAATAAAATTTATATCTATTATATATTATCTATTTATATATTATGAACTGAATTTACACACTTTTATATTTCATATTGTAAACTGAATTCATACATAATTGATATTATGAAGTGAATTTATTTAGTTGATGTTAAATTTCTAACATAAATCTTAATCATATAAATATTTACTTATTATTTTTTCAATTTTGCAAAATACCAATTTTTTCAACATTTCTTTGCAAATCACCAAAATAATAACACACGCTACTTTCATTTCCTCCATCACACAGAATCATCATATGCAAATTGAGTGTAATAAATTTAATTTACACTATAGAAAAGTTTCAGATTATACACAATACTCTTCCCTAAATGCATTTTTTTAATTATTTAAAAAGTATTAGAGTGATAATTACCAGTAAGATTAAAATATCCAAAAAAAAAATAAATGAATATAATTTACTGAAAAGAAAAAAAAAAAGCACATGGGCTTTTGAAGTGGAGCTTTTAGTATTTTGTGGCTTCCAATCAGATCTCTAGATCTGTCGTCCCTTAATGATTACTTACTTTCTTTTATAAGTAAAAGTTAGGTTCATACCACTAAATTTCTTTCTTCTTTTTTAAAGACATTTAAGATCTTTTTTAAGAAATCAAGAAATGTATAATTTTCTTTTCACTTTAATAAAATATTTATAAGATTTTTTATTTTATTAAATATAGAATAAATAATAAATATATAAATAAATAATAAAATTATTATTATCATAAAAATAGTAATAAATATAATAATAATAGTCATAGAAAGAAAAACACTTTATATGTACAACAAATACTACAATGTAACTAAAAGTATTTAATATGTTCTATAGTTGGACTTTTCTTCCACCTAACAAAAGAGAAAGTGACTTACGCAACCCTAATTTTATGAGTGCTAATAAAAAGACATTATTAATGATGATTCCACTAATTATTTTTTTAAAATTAAACTCTTCTAATAGAGATAGATAATAATAGTTGTTTAAGTCTCCAAGAATGCAGAAAGAATGAGACAGAAAGTATTTTTGGAAATAAAATATTTATTTTACGATATTTATATTTAGTAAAAAAATTAATGATTTAAAATGTAATAATGAATCAAATTGTGTATGAAAGCCACTTAAATAATATCATATATCACTTGAAATAAATTATAATTTTAATCTCTAATAGCCAATTTATATTTCATCTACTATAAAATGAATTGTTACAAGTGGTTGGTATTGTCATAAACAGCCAATTCATGTGCTTTTATTATCATTTTGATTTATAATAGATAGTTTATCTTTTAAGTTTCTACATTTTCTTGTAAGCGATTTATTACCAAACAAAACAAATAATTACCATTTGAGAGTTACTAGACTAGCCATTCAGATGGTAAGAAAGTAATAAGAATGAAATAAAAGACTAAAATTTATCATAATTAACTGCAATTGTTACATTTCCCTTTTGCGAACATCTTATGCAAGAAACCTACCATCCTAAATAAGTTAAGACGAGGTGCGACAAAATTCATGCAACTTAAAAAAGTCAAAAGACTTTTATAACAAGTTCAAACCAAATCCATCTTAGAAAACAAAACAAATTATAGATAAAGTTTCAAAAGGTCATAAGTGATTGTAGAAACTCTAAAATATAACACATGACCTTGTTTCTCCCATTATACCAATCTCAACATAAACAAAGCCAATATATTGGAGGAAGCCTTCAATTTTAAGTTGATTCCAAGTCTAATATGTCTATAATTTGCTAAACATTCACAATAACAAGCACTATCTTTATCATCACAATTATGATCATGCAAAAAAAATAAAAGTGCATGACACTCAAGGATATGATAGAAAAGTTGGTGCAATTTAGTCATCTATGTCATTTCATAAAAAAAAGACACTGAAACACATGTTATCAGGCAAATGCAAAGAGGGAAGAGGTTAATAAGAATGATATGAGAATGTACCTTCCAAATCAACGAAACGATGACACTAAAGAGCATGACTCACCCTTATGCAGTGTTATTAACACTATTGTTGGGGAATTCACACGTCATGGTGCCTCCAATTCAGTAAAGACAAATACATATTATGATAGCTCAATCAATTAATGTAGTCACTACTAGACCAATAAAAAAATGAAACACATTACATTCATGGATGTCGACTTCCAGGTGATTGATCCTGAGTAAGATGACTCGATGGTGATTATAGTTGAACCAATTAACTTCGCAATGATTAAAATCATAGCAAAGCAAGATAGTTCAATAGATATCCTTTATTAGAAGTTTAAGCGTATGAAACCTTTTAAGATGCAATTATGTCTTATGATGAGAAAATTGTCAGCTTCTCTAGGAACGTGACACTTGAAGATACATTAGCCTCTATACTAGATTCGAAAAAGGAAACAAAAATTACAAAAACTATTGAAGTACGATACATTATCATTGATGTCAACACATCATAAAATATTTTTCTCACATAATATTCTTTGAACGAGTTTGGTGTCATAGTATCAAGACCTCACCTTGCTATGAAGTTTCCATCTACCACGAAAAGGATAATCACGATGCACGCATATAAGAAAATTGTAAGAGAAAGTTATGTAGATATGCATGAAACTCAATATTCTATATTTTTTGCTTTCTCTTCTAAATATACTATTCTTACACGGGTCGGGAAGGAATCATCTCCTCAAACATTTGTTGGTGGTTCCGATCTTCGGTTGTGGTCCTCGATCTTCAGTTACAGTCCTCAGTCTTAGTCGAAGGTGGAGTACCTGCAAAAGACACTCTGACACTCAAGTCAAGGTTCGATATACGGTGGTTGGAGTATTGATTGTTGTTATAAATGCGTATTTTTGTGTCATTCTTGGGCGTGTATTTATAGGGATATAAGGTGGGCATGTGTTTGACACGACTTACCGAGTTAATCTTGTAATTAAGGGAGGGTTTCGTACATGTGTGTTTTGCTTAATTGATTGTCTAAACACGACATTTGTCTTTAGGTGGCCGACCCATGTTCGACCTTCAAATAGGTATGCTGAGTAGAGATGACAATGTGGGATGACACACCATGCATAGAATATGTGGGTTGATTTTACTAGTACACCCCACATAAGGGTCTAGCCTGCATAAAATTTTTTTTTTTTTTAAAATTAATAAAAAATAATTTTTTAAAATAGAAATTTTGAATAAATTTAAATTTTTTATTTAGATGTATTAGGTAAATGGTCCCACAATATTATTCTCACGACACATGTGTAATAAGATGTGAGTAAAAATTCCAGAATGTAAAATATGAGACTACATGAAGAAAATATGGGGTACAAATTTTTTTTTTTTTATATTTTTAAGTTATGCGGGTCATGCTGGCTAGTCCGCCTCACCCCACACTTGGGCCGCGTGGGCTGTGGGTTATGCTGGGCGAGCCTAAGTGAGCCAACAGGTTCGAATAGGCAGCCCACCCCACATTTTTCTAAGCGGGTCGCGGACCGACCCGGTCATCCCTAATGTTGAGGTCTTTTCGACCACTTACGTAACACATACATAGGTTTTTTATTATAAAAAATTTCATGTTAGGCACACATACATAGGTTGTACCAAAAGTCCATTTGTAGAATTGGAAGCATGTTATAATTGTCTTCAATATATGTGCATTTAACTATGTTTGAATGAGACCTTTGAATGTTTCTTTTTATACATTTGTTTTGTAGAAATCTGGTGTTTGTTGTGATCATGAACGACCTTGCATAGGATTGATGAAAAATACTTTGGTTGTTGTATGCTTATCTTAACCATAATCTAAATGAAAACATTAGTCCATTAAAATACTAGAAATTTCTAAGAGTATATTTTTGAGATTAAACTTGTACCATCGATATCAATTACCAAATGTCATCACCAAGTGACGTGGTAGAATGTCCACCCGATTGGAAGACTGGACCCCACACGAAAGATAAGGTCGATCTGATTGTTAGGGAACCAAAAACTAACCTTCTGTACGACACAATTAACCTCAGATTCTCTCCTTTGTATCCTTCATTCTGTGAAGTACCCATATTTGAGGAAACACTCGCTATATTCTTTATGAGAGTAATCCTTCCTTTAACCTATCTTTTTTTGGTTTTAGCCAAGAATGCCAACAAAGAATACTCGTGTTCTTAGTTTCACGAGGAGATGAAAAAGAATAACTAACTAATTGTGGTTGGTGTAGTCATGTGTAATCAAAGTTTTAATCAATGAAACTTCTTAAGTGTGACTTAAAAACGAACTTAATATAGCCCATAAGTTGTGTGTCGAGTATAAAATATGGTGTTGTTATCCTTCCAAAATTCTTATCTATTAGACAAACTAATAATTTGATAGAAAAGTCTTGTAACATTATTCAACCACATTTTATAACACACTTGCTACTTCAATTGGCATAAGAGTTAAACTGTTGAGGTTAGTTCTTAACAAAATGAGAGACACGATCTTACAACAAACCTATGAATTCGAAGGCTATGTGACCAATCATCCACTAATGTTTAAAGGTGTGAAGTATGACTACTGGAAGCAAATGATGCTTACATTATTGCAAAAAAAATAAAAATTAACGACAGTTAAAAAGAGTATTTAAAGACGATTCTAAATTCGTCATAAATTTAGGTGTATTTATAATTCAAGAATTTATAACGACGGTTCTAGAACTGTTGTTAATTCCGCAAATAATAAATAAAAAATAAAAAGCTGGCGCGAAAACGGAAGGAGGAACTCCGGTGGGAGGCGGCTAGGCACAGAGGTTACGGTTGGGGCGGTGTCGTGCAAAGCTGGAGTGTTTTCGGTGCGGTGCGACTAGGCTGAGGATGAAGGTTGCGGTGTCACGCGACAGGAGTGATGGTTTCGCAGTGTGGTGGAGGTCTTAGTGTCGCGCAATTGGAGTGAGGGTGAAGGTCGCGGTGTCGTGCGACTGAAGTGAGGGTGAATCTTGCGGTGTTGCACGACAGGAGTGATGGAGGTTGCGTGGGCGGTTTCATGGTGTGGTGGAGGTCGCAAATGGAGTGTGGTGGCAAAGAGACGAGCGTGTGAGAGTTAGAATGAGAGAAGTGATATTGAGAAGAATGAAATATTTTGAAATGGAAAAGGGAGACGCGCGCGACACAAAAAATTTTGAATTTTTTTTTATACTTTTTAGCGATGGTACCTTCTAGCCATCTTTATATCTCTCCAGAATAGTTTTTAATGACGGTTCTTTCCAGAATCCTCTTTATATGTCTCCCAGAACCATTTTTAACGATGGTTCCCCCTAGAACAATCGTTAAAAACACAATATAATTACAAAATTGTTACCGTCTTTTTTTACAACAACTTTCTACTAACCGTCTTTATATGGAATCGTGGTTTTGATATTTTGTACTAATATTACCTCCTTTTGGTATGTCGATTGAACATATTAGATGTGATGAAAAATTACAATCACATTCCTTATATGAAAACCAACAATTAACAACCAAATATTATTGAAGGAAAAAAAATCTATAACAACATTCTTTAAATTGAGTAGTTGTTATGATGTAAAATAAGTATTAAGAACTATAATATTGTAAAATTTTGAAAACACTAATATTTACATAATTTCGCTAAGCATGTTTACTTCAAAAAATATAGGAAAAATTATAGAAGGATTTTGCTTAGTTAAATAATTTTTACTTTAAAATATTTAACGAAATGAAATTTTTCTTGGTAGATTTAAACTCGAGAGAAAATATGCATTTTACAGAAATATATGCTTGATTATAATTATTTCTTTATTACCTTGGTAATATTATAAGTTTAAGAATGTTATTTAATTTTATATAATGTGATAAAAATTGTTATGATAATTAAATTTTTTGTATGTTTACGTATGGTGGATGATGAAAGGAGATGATATGATGATGTGAAATCATTTAGGTGATTGATTTAAAATAATGATTACCAAAAGGGTAATGGTGAGTGTTGAGTTATGGAACATATGGATAAAATACCCATATTTTGACTGGTAGAATCATATGGTGAAAAATACCAAGTAGGAAAAATTGATGAAGATTCCTTATACCTATTTAGGTGTGAAGAGCTACCATGTGGAGATTTAAGTTAACAATTGAGATTAAAATTCACAACAATTAATTGACTAGACATATCATTATAAATCAGAAAATTGTTAGTATCTGATGTTAGTACTCAAGATAGTTTTCAACTATTCTTCAAACTTATATATTATGTACATTTTTTTTTTAAATTGTGTAGTAGATTATAATTGTGTCATTTGAATTTAATAGAATAATAATTTTGTATTCCATTTTATAAATTTTTAGATATGTGAAATAATTGTTTTTCTTAATTCATCAAAGTTTTAAAAACTAGTTAATATAAGAATACTATTTAACTTTCATTACATTATATGTTTTTTTTTAAATTATTCATAGTATAAATGGCTATTTTTACCTTTTAAATTATAAGGTTTACTTTCTTTAATATCTCACATAATTAATATTTAAAAAATAATTTTTTATTGGTTATGCATATAAAAATAAAAATATTTTTTTTATAAAGAAATCAGACTTTAAATATCATTAGACATCTTATTAGATTCAAGTTCAACAGATGTTAGGTCTGGTTTTGATTGTGTGCTTAAACAATTAAGTATAATATATAATTTGATGTGTATCAAATGTAAAGGATTTGATCTAGTTTATTAGACGCAAATTGTATGACTAAACATATATTTCTTTTGACAGATATACTATTCACATGCATTGTCTGATAAACTTTTGCTTATACAAACACAAACAAGTATACTCAGTCAAATAAGTTGTTGCTTAAATAAATTATAAGTATACTCTGTCTGACACATGCAAGCCTTACGCATTTCGTAGTAGATGTCAAACTTTAACAAATGCTTATTTCATGCTTGCTGGAAATATATACTTCTTTAGTCTCTCAAGAAGATCTCACAATCCTTTATGAACATAAAGATCTCTTAGAGAATATGTTGAAAGCTTCTTTGTGCAAATAACTTCTTTGGAAAAGGCAAGATGTCAACATTGTGAAGTTAGGCAATTGTCTTAGGCCTTGAGCATTGATCAAAGGTGGAAAGAAGCTACATATCCTAACATGTAAAGCTCTGCCATATGCCCTATAGGCATTGTCCAATAAGCTACACGTATTCAAGCAAAGTTAAGAACATTTAATGCGTCTTGAAGTCTTAGACTAAAGAAGAAGTTGCTTCATATAAAAGACCCTCGCAAGGGCTACAAAAGATGTGCAATAATTCTTTTCTTCTCAAGCCCATTGTAAAGAAGATCTTGTCAAAGAAAAGAAGATGATGATCTACAACGACAAAAGTCTTAATACAAGAATGCACACAAGATCATAAGTGTTAAAGCCTTGTTGTGAGAGTTCGTTAACGAAATAGTAAAGAAAGCCTAAACCTTGTAAACATAAAAAAAATGTTATCCCTCTCTAGTGATCAACCATGAGATTTGTTTGATCACATCTTCAAAAAATTCTTTATCTTAGCCAAGAACGACTATTTATTAAAGAATATTGATAAGTGCCAAATTTTAGTAATATTTCATACTAAAATATAGACACGTATGAATATTAATTGTTCAAATAAGTATAAAATAACCCCTAATTTATGAAATTATACATTTTTACATATTTTGTGATTTTAATTTAAACAAGAACAATTTATTCCTAAATTTGTATTAATTTCAGGATTCTAGGGAAAAATAAAGATATCTGGGCAAAAGGAGAATATACAAAGCTAAAAAGGGAAAGTTGGAATGCACTAGCATCACCAAAGCTGCTCCAAACTCGCAAAAAGCCAAGATGTCATTAGTGGATCTCGCTCAAGCGAGACTCGCCTGAGCGAGATTGCTCTAGTAACGTTGGGCCTTTTTACGTGAAACTCGCCCAAGCGAGTCCATTAGCGCTCAAGCGAGAAATCACTTAAGCCCAAGTAAATTAGGTTAAATAGGGGGCTTGAGGCACAACCCTTGGTGTGCAAGATTAAGAGGAAAACACCATTGGGTGAATTGCAATCCAATTAGGAGAATAGAAGGTGTTAGAAAACCCTAGAGGAGGTAGCTGTCAAGGAGAAACATCCAGAATCTTCTTTTCTTGCTCTCCCGTCTTGTAACAACCATCATGTGTGGCTAATTCTACACGTTTGGGTTGAGAGTAATATGTTCAAACTCTTATGTATTGAGATGATATCTAAACATAATATTTTGTTCTTGATTGATGATTGGTATTATTGTTTTGTTTGTAATGCTTGGTTTTTCATGATCTCGAAACTTAGATTTGACTGGAAAGTACTTCTAAGGTTCTGACCCAAATGATAATGCTTAACATATTTGAATGCTAGGAATAGATTTTAATTTTTAATTTCTATCAACATTTGATCTTAATGCTAAGTTGTTTTTATAAATATGCGAGGAATCGATATTTAGGAAACATCTTAATAATTTTATATGCAAGGAATCAATATAAATAATTTTTATACGAGCATCAATATCAATCAAATGACACAATATTATGCTAGTCAAAATACAAAAGAGTGAGAAAGATGAACCCCAATCCCTATTTTTCCAATTGAAGCAACAAACTTTTGAACTTGTTTTCTTATTAATCATTGTCATCATAACAAATCTCAACAAACTTTTATTATTATGTTTTATATTTAGTGAATCTTTTACTTGATTATTCAACTTTTCCTTGTGAGTTCGATATCCATCCTTAGGAACAAATTATTGCTTATGATAGCACGATGCACTTGCCAGAGAAAAGTCATCAAATACTCGTACTAGTTAGTTAGAAATAAGTACATTCTGAAATAATACTCATACGAATTAACCAAGACCGGCTATGAGCCAAAAGAATAATCGTTTACATCTTGCAATGTTAGTCTCTTTAGTGAAACTCAATAGGTTGATTGAGAATTGGATGTAATCTTCCGATCAAATGAACTAACATAAAAATATCTCGGGTAATTCATTCTCTTATCTTGTTTATATTGCATGTTATTGCACCTGCACTAACTAAGAAAGTGAAGTTTTTCGTACTCAGTTTACGAAATTTTTTGTCAATTCGTTTGACTATTTTACACCTATTATTCGTCTACAAATAGTTGCGAAAATTGCAAAAAAAAATTTAAAACACAATTCAACTTTCACTTCTTATCTTTTTCGTATTTTTCACACATAGTATTTATTATTTTATTCATCTTCTAAGGAAACGAAAATGTGTACATTAAATATTAATATTATAATTTATTAGATTTAGAAAAAATGCTCATAATTAAAATTATTTTAATAAAAGATATCAAACACCATTTTAATTTAAGTGTTATAATAAAAGTTTTGAAAATTATTTTATTCATCTTCTAAGAAAAATAAAAAGGGGAAAATTAAATAATAATATTATAATTAGTAAAACTCTCAGTAAATAACTACATACTTTTTTTGTACATTTAAATAAGAATGAGAATAAAAGCAAAACTTTAAATATACTAATTAAACTTTATTATGAAGTGGACTTTAAGCCTAATTCAACCTTATAAAACCGGCTCACGAGGTGAGATTTGCACCTCGTTAGGATAGGCTCGAAATTGGCTCTGATACCATATTACGAAGTGAACTTATTATAAAATAGAACAAATATGAACAAAAGAGAACAAAGATGAACAAAAGAGTAAAAGAAAGGAAAATGATATGACAATGAATATCTCTTTTATTATATTGAAATCAGAATGAATAGTCTGAATATATACAAGTTGTACACTCATTTTAGGTCTAGCCAAAGAAAGAAATAATCAATCAATAAATAAATACTAGAATCATATCAGGCACAAACAAAATAAAGGTTATTTACCTTTATAAAGAGAAATAACTAAGAATTAGAAAAGACACAATTCATATTAACATTTTTCTATAACGTTTGTATCCATATCCTTTAATATCCCCTTCAAGCTGGAGAGCAAATATCCAGCTTGGAACAAATACTCTTGAAAGATTAAGGACTTAAAGCTTTGGTATACATGTCAGTTAGTTGCTCTGTGGTGGAAATGGAAAGTAAATGGATGAGACCCTTCTTTAATTTTTCTCTAACAACGTGATAATCTATTTCTGTATGTTTCGTAAGCTCGTGAAACTCTGGATTTGCTGCAATGTATCTTGTTGAGTCATTGTCACAATATAAAAGAGATGATTGCTCGAAAGAAACTTTGAAATCTTGAAGATAAGTTAGCCATTGAATTTCACATGTAACAATGGTCATTGCCCTGTATTCAGCTTCACAAGAACTCTTTGATATCGTGCCTTGCTTCTTTAATTTCGAGGATATGAGAGAATTCTCAAGATACACACTAAAACCAGTCACTGATTGTCTTGAATCACTACAGGTGCCCAATCACTGTCACAAAAGGCTTTTAGATGAGCAGAAGTGTTGGAAGAGAAAAATAAACCAAGACTTGAAGCTCCTTTAATATATCTGAGAATTCTAATCACTGCAGTATAGTGAGAAATTGTAGGCTTAACAAGAAACTGAGAAAGTTGTTGCACAAAAAATGTTATGTCAGGTCAGGTATTAGTGAGATACATAAGTCTTCCAATCAATCTTCTATAAGCTTGAATATCTGTGAAAGAAATACCTCCACTAGAAGAAAATTTTTCATGATTATCAATAGGAGTGGGTGTAGGTTTGCAGACTAAAAGACCTGCATCTGTTAACAATTTTAATGCATATTTCCTTTGATTCACCATTATTCCTTCTTTACTTCTTGCTACTTCTAGACAAAAAAAATATCTTAAATCCTCAAGATCCTTAATCTTGAATGTCTAATTCAAGGCTTGTTTAATTCGAGCAATATCTTCTTTATCATTTCCTACCAATATTATATCATCCACGTACACCAATAATGTTGTAAAAGATCCTTCAGAAGAATTAATGAACAAGGAATGATCATTCATAGATTGAGTATATCCCATAGAAAGCAAAAAGGATGACAGTTTGGCAAACCACTCTTTGTTGGCTTGCTTAAGGCCATATAAAGCCTTTTTTAGTTTACGAACTTTTCTGGGTGGAATAGAAGTCAATCCAGGAGGAGCATTGTTTATGTCTAATTGTTTACATCTTCTTTCAAGTCTTCATGTAAAAAGGCATTGCTTATGTCTAATTGTTTCAACTCCCAATTATATATAGAAGCTAGAGAAAGAAGCAACCTTATGGTGGTCATCTTTGCTACTGGAGAGAAAGTATCAAGGTAGTCAATGCCTTCTGTTTGTGTGTATCCCTTTGCCACTAACCTTGCTTTATACCTTTTAACTGTCCCATCAGCCTTTACATTTTATTTTGAATACCCATTTGCAATCTAAGGCAACTTTGTCCTTAGGCAGCAGGCAGTCTCCCAAGTTTGATTTGACTATAAAGCAGATATCTCACATTGTATAGCTTTTCTCCAACAATCATGTTTCACAGCTTCAGAATAAGTGTTTGACTCAACATGTGAAGAAAGAGACATAACAAAAGACTTGTAAAATGGTGATAAGTTGTTATAAGACAAAACAAAATTCAAAGGATATTTAACTCTTGAAGATGTATTGGAAACATTAAGATTACAATGATAATCCTTTAAATACTTAGGTGATCTTTTTATTCTTGTACTCATTCGGACAGATGGATCTGATTCAAAATTTTGTTATATTTCATTATCTTCATTGAGGTTTTGGTCTATATGAGAACAAACTTCTTCTGAAACCTCAATGTGTGACTCAAAATTATTATCACTATTATTTTCAACATTATCACAGGGTGTATTATCACAAGGTGCATTATCACAAGGTTTAAGAATGGCTTGTGATGGCTGACTTAAGACAGGTTGATCTTCAACAAACAAAATTTGATAAAAAATATCAGGATTGTTAGTTTCATTACTAGTATCTTGAATCCTTTGATATGGAAAAACATGTTCGTAAAAGACAACATCCCTAGACAGAAATATTTCTCTTGATTGAATATTCAACAAAATATATCCTTTTGTCCCCCTTTTAAAACCAGTAAAAACACATTTTGATGCCTTTGAATCAAAATTTTTTTCTATTGGTTGACAAAGTACTAACATAACATAAAGAACCAAACACCTTTAATTCAGTAAAATCTACTTCAGTTTTGTAAAGCATTTCATGAGGAGAAGAATAGTTTAAAACAGGTGTGGGAAGCATGTTTATAATATACGTAACATGTATCACAGAATATGACCAATAAATTTTGGGTAAATGAGATTGTATCATGAGAGCTCTTGCTACATTTAATAAATGATCATGTTTCCTTTCAACTATACCATTTTGTTGTGGAGTATTGACACATGATGTTTGATGTACTATTCCTTTATTGACAAAGAAATTAGTCATGAAAAATTCAGTCCCATTATCACTTCTTATTATTTTTATTGATGTCTCAAATTGTGTTTGAACAAAAACAACAAAATTTTCCAAAACCTTGACAACTTCAGATTTTTGTTTTAAAGGAAAAATCCATGTGTACCTTGAATAATCATCAACTATGGTCAAAAAATATTCATGGCCATGAATTGATGGTATTGAAGATGGTCCCCAAATATTTACATGAATAAAATCAAAACATTTTTTTTATTTAGATGTACTAATAGGAAAAGAAAGTATTTTTTGCTTTGCAAAATGGCAAACATCACAAACAAAAAATTTATTCTTGATAACATCAATACAATTTGAAATATGACCTAATCGAAAATGCCAAAGGGTTTCTAGATCACTAGCAGTGACATTAACAGTATTGATGGTGTGTGTAGATTTGATGGGTTTAATGTGAAGTTCCTGGTAAGATTGGATCCTGAGTATATAAAGTCTATCTTGCATCTTAGCAGAACTAATTATTTTCAAGGAGTTTTTGTCTTGGATGTGACAACCATTAGAATCAAAGGTAAGAACACAAGATAGTTTATCAATCAATTTTGTTACTGAAAGAAGATTAAAAGTGAAACAAGGAATATATAAAACATTGTCTATGACATGTTCTTGATTGAGAAAAAAACTTCCAGAATAATTGACAATGACTTGATTACCATTTGGTAATTTAACAGAAATAGGATGAATTTGTTGATCTGAAGCGAAATAAGTTAAGGATGAACAAATGTGATTAGTAGCACCACTATCAATAATCCAAGAACTAAAGGAAGAAATAAATTTATTACCAATTTGTGTTGTCATGTTGGAAGGAATAATAGAGACTTGACTAGAAACATTGTCACTGGATTTGACCTGTTGTAAAAGAGCTAACAATGTTTGATATTTCTGAGGAGTAAAACCAATTTGTTGAGACCCCACTTCTGACTTTGAACCTTCATGATTTTGCTCATTATTATTAAAATTTGTATTCTGAAAAACTACATGACTCTGATCATGGTTCTGATTTTTTAAATTTGAAATGAGGTGGAGAGCCATGCTTTTTATAGCATGTATCAATGGTATGTCCTGTCTTTCCACAATGATTGCAAATTTTGTAAATATATCTTCTTCCATAGCTTCCTCTTCCATATCCACCACCTATGCCATAGGTCGTAACATTGTCTTTATAACCTCCTTTGCTAGTAGCAATCATTGTCTTGGACTGATTACCAAAAAATTGCCTCTCTTATTGTGTAACGAGAAATCTCTTATTGTGTAACGAGTCAAGGATGAATTATCTGATGAATAACATGGTAAGGTGAACAAAGATCTTGTGAGGGATCAACAACTTCACCCATATATAAATGTAGCAACCAGAGCATTAATAGCTTTGATACCATTTTATAAAATAGAACAAATATGAACAAAAGAAAACAAAGACGAACAAAAAGAGTAAAAGGAAGGCAACTGATATGAGAATTAATATCTCTTTTATTATATTGAAATCAGAACGAATAGTCTGAATATATACAAGTTGTACACTTATTCTAGGTCTAGCCAAAGAAAGAAATAATCAATAAATAAATACTAGAATCATAACAGACAAAGACAAAATAAAGTTATTCACCTCTAAAAAGATAAATAACTAAGAATTAGGAAAAAACAATTAATATTAACATTTTTCTATAACATTTGTATCCATATCCTTTAATAAACTTTTTCTCACGAATAAAATATTTTCCAAAAAATTAAGTGAAACATAATTTTATCTATATAAATTAAAATTACTTTAAACAGTTTCTGTTTTCTTACATCCAGAACTATAAACATATGAAACTAGAACCTCACTAACAATTGTTTAAAATTAAAAGTTAATGGAGTTGGTGCTTAAGAGTCAAATTCAAAACCACCCATTAAATAAAAACAATTTCATACTTTAATTATTTACTTTATAAACAAACTATCTCACATATAGAGAAGATTATAACATTAATATTTTATAATATATAATTGAATATAAATTTAAATTTATAAGTTAATTTTGTGGGATTGATTTACTCTTAAAATTTACATTTTAATACAATCTAAAGTTGGAATAGATGCATTAATGTTTAGTTTTTAATACAATCTAAAGTGAAGTGGCAATAGATGCACTAAAGTTTTTGTTTTTCACAACCAAGATACTCTTGACTTATAGAAACCAACCATCCCCTATCACTACCAAACTTAACAATGCACTCTTGATTTATACCAACCAACCATCCCCTGTCTCCACCAAACTTACCAACACCCATACCATTTTGCATTCCTTTTATCTTGGCCTCTCTTTTATTTTTTTTTTATTTATTTACTTATTTTCTTCTTCATTACCCACTTCTCTTGTTTCTTGGTTGGTTATTATTGTTCCGTCTGTGTATGCTATCTTCTGCCACCGATCCCTGCCTCGGCCACCCTTTTGTATCTTCTTCTTCATCCCGTATTCAGATTTGTGATTTGAACGATTATTGTGTCTTTGTTGAGATCTAGCTTCTTCTTCTGCACCACCCCTCGTTTGTTTCGGGGTGTTTGTCACCCTGCCGGACGTATTCTTCAAACTTGTCAAGTGGGTTGCCGAAGATTCAGATTTGTTGTTAAAAAGTTGAGAACTTTTTGTGGCATCATTTGGATATTGAGATTTTTGGCTCCCTTGTTGTTTGTTTTATTTTTGTGGAGTTTCAATGGGGTGTTTGGATGATGGGCGTTTCGCTGTTGTGATTGAAAATGGAGTGAACAATGACTGTGGTGAAGTGGGGTTGGGGAATGATGGTGGTGCCATTGAGGAGGCTGTGAAGGTTTTGTTGGAGGGTCTAGGGGAAGATGTAAACAGGGAAGGACTTAGAAAGACACCACTTCGTGTTGCCAAGGCCCTTAGTGAAGGAACCAGAGGTGAGTGATTTGCTTTGCCATTCAATTTTCTTTTATGTAAAGAAAAGTTGTTTCTATTTTATTTTTTTGCTTGGTTTGCTACACAATTTGTACTTTGGTATTTGAATGGTAGCGAGTGCTACAATTTTTCACCTCTGCAGTGTTTTGTGAATGATTGGACCTAATAACGAAATATGGATCTAAATCATTCATGTTAGTGCTTGTTTGAGTTAAGTTTGCAAAAAATATCCTCTATTTTCTTCCATTTTAAATCGACTTTTAAGGCAAACCGAGACAAAGCTCAGTTTAGAGTCGTAACAACTGAAAACCTAGCAAGAGGCTTTTTCAGTCTTTCTTTTTGAATTGAAACTAAAAGCCAAACATAACTAGATGAATGGAGAATTACTTTGTGACTGTCTTTTTGCTTAGAAAAAGGTTAAAGTAAAAGCTGATTAGAGGTGGAGATATTCGTTTCTTTTATTGTTTGATGACTGCCACATTTAGTTTTTCTTAACTTTTTGGAAAAAAATTTCCTAGTTCTTATTATAAAACTTACTCTAAATTGTCTACTGTATTAATCAAATTTTTATAAATATTATGCAGAGATTTATTATTTCATTTGATGGAAAAAGATTAAGAGAACAGCATCCCAATGGTTTAAGGGTATTTCTGAAAACTGATACAAATTCCACTGACTAAATGAACGTATTTTCTTAGCCTTGTCAATTAATTAAAAGGGTTTTATATTCATGACAAAATGTAGTATTTGTTATTTCTCCAAAGGCTTTCTGCATTCTGAGTTACATTTTACAGTACACTTTCTGTTCTTTCCTTGTAAGTTGGACTGCCCTGCTGATGAAAGCGATGGACATAGGTAGTGAGCACAGAGTATTAATTCATCTTGTTAGCTTCCGGCTTAATATTTCCATTTGGAAATAAAAAATGATGGTACATTTTTAATTTTCTTATGTGGTTTTTTGCCTGTTGATACCAACAAACATCACCAACTCTCAGACAGTCAATAATACTGGGTTGGTTTACATCTTGTTTCCCAAAAGCTTCATTGCTTAGCCATACTTTTTAAATGCTTCCATACTGCCTACTGTAATGAACTTGTTCGATCTCCTGGCCTTCACTCTGTTACATGTGGAGAAGATACTTAGTTTTGGTTATTGCCTTTTCTTCATCTTCCTTAAACATTTCTAGCATGGCACATGGTTAGGCTTTTGGAGAGGTACTATAAATAGTTTATTGAAAAATGTTGATATTTTTTTGTTTAGCCACTCTCTTCACTGCAACAGAGTATTTGACATGCTGTTCTTTCTCAAGGTTTTCAATTACTTGAATTAATTTTTTCCTCTTTGTTAATTTCATTTCAGCGATTCAGCTCCACTGCATATCCTTTTTTTTTGTTGATGTGCTTTTCTGAATGTCATAGCTTTGCTTTGGTCTACATTGTCATGTAAATATGATCGTTTCCAAGCTTGAAAATAGATGCTTTTGGTCACTCTTCTTTTTCTCAGGGTAGAATTACCAAAGAGATAATAATTTATTTCATTCATGAATCATGATGATGCGCCAACTGCTGGTCAGAGCATGTTTTCCATGGAAATTAGTCATTTGTCTATCTGTTTTAAAGGACTGATATCTGGTAATAAAGGTATCTACCATCCTATGGGTGTAGTTGCTAGGTGCATTTTCTTCAATCCCATGACATTGCATATGCAGTTGTGTAGGTATACAATGCATGCACGTCTTTGGGAGAGATGGAAGGTTTTGGCATCCTGTTTCAAATTTTTTTCTGCATTACATAATCACTCAAGAAAAGATTTTATTCCATAATGAAGTTCTGTGACCTTAACACACTTTCTTTCTATGGTAAGTATATGTGTATTTCTTCTTCCATTATTGGTTTGTCGCTTTATATGCTTTGCCTTCCTTCACAATTTCGTACATGAATATTTCCATTTAGTGTTGTATTAGGATACAAATTATCATATTTTTCTTGAATAATAAAGTATTACAAATAGTAAGGAGATTTCTTTTCTTCCAGGTTACAGGCAAAAGGTGAAGGACATAGTTCAAGGTGCTTTATTCCCTGAAGCTGGTCTAGATAATAGAGTTGGTCATGCAGGTGGAGCAGGTGGACTTGTGATTGTTCGAGATCTTGACTTGTTTTCTTATTGTGAGTCTTGCTTGCTTCCATTCCAGGTCAAGTGTCATGTGGGTTATGTCCCCTCTGGTGAAAGAGTTGTTGGTTTGAGCAAGCTCTCTCGTGTTGCTGATGTATTTGCAAAACGGCTTCAAGAACCTCAACGTCTGGCAGATGAGATGTGTTCTGCTTTGCATCAGGGAATAAAGCCAGCAGGTGTCGCTATTGTACTTCAGTGCACACACATACACTTTCCAGACATAGAATCGGTCTTTCTCGACTCAAACCACAAAGGATGGGTTAAGATACTTGTTTCCTCAGGTTCTGGGGATTTTGAGAACAAAAATGCAGATGTATGGAATGATTTCTTTAGTCTTCTTAAATTTAGAGGCATCAGTGTGGATAAAATTCACTTCAGAGGATCATCTGATCCATGCTGGTGTCCTTCTCAGTCTTTTCTATCTGCCAAAGTTTCCTCAAAAATCGGACCAGTCAATCCTGTAATGATCTCTGCAGTAGCTTCGATCATTGAATCTTTGGGAGAAGATCCTTTGAGGAACGAGCTTATAGGGACCCCAAGTAGATTTGTGAAATGGTTGATGAACTTTCAAAACAGTAAGTTTGATGTGAAGTTGAATGGTTTTCTTTATGGTGGGATAGATGCTTTGAATGTAAATGAAGAGATTAATTTAAACAAAAAAATAACGTCTGAGCTGAACATACCTTTTTGGTCACAATGTGAGCATCATTTACTTCCATTTCATGGTGTTGTTCACATAGGATACCTCATATCTGATGGATTCAATCCTATAGGAAAATCACTTCTACAATCAATAGTACATTTTTATGGTTTCAAGCTCCAAGTTCAGGAAAGGCTTACCAGGCAGATAGCTGAAACCATTTCCCCACTGTTAGGGGGAGATGTGATAGTAGTTGTAGAGGCAAGTCACACATGCATGATCTCTAGGGGAATTGAGAAGTTTGGAAGTAGTACGGCTACGATTGCTGTGTTAGGACGATTTTCAACCGACCCTACTGCTAGAGCTTCATTCTTGCAGAGTATTCCAAGTCCTACATCAACTGGGGAGCAATGACTCTTGTTTGAGCTCACTTGAAATAATTTAGCACTAGTTCAGATCATTTTTTGCACTTTGAAATTTTACTGTCAGCAGTTCAGCAACCCCAGCCTGGATAAATTCAGAAGATATACTGTCATAGATAGTCTTGTGTTTTTGAGTTCCTCAAATTTTTGTTTCAGTGACAGATTTACAGTCAGAAATTGTCTGATGATTGATAGTCATATCATTATTTTTGTGGCTTTGAGTCTCGATAGTAGAAAAATTGAAGGGATTCGTCCAGATTTATGTACTGGCACACTGCTCCTAGAATGTTAATGATGTTAGTGTACCCTGGAAGTTACTGATTTTAAAGTCAGAATACTTATAAATACTTTGTATGGATGTTCGCAAAGAGCATGGTTTAAACTGAATATTATGCAAATGCTTTGGTGCTTTTATTCTAGTGTTAGAATGGAGATCTATTGATTCCATGACACAAGTAGCAAAGGGTAAGTATGAAATGTGAATGCCAAGAGAAACTGTCTTTTTTCCAGAGGAAGAATGCAAAGTGATTTAAATTGAAAATGGGTTTTAAAAACTCCACTTTCAACCCGGATTACCAACTTTTCAGTAGTGTAATTGAATTTAAAAATCATCCATGATCAAGCAACTAAGTAATCACTTAATGAAGACCAAGTATTTAACCAAGTCCTCAACAAAGAGTTCCTGTAGAAATTCATCAAACCCTAACCCAAAAGGTTACATTATAAAGAGAAATGGTGAAACTTGATGGAGGAGATTGATCTATTAATCATCATTTGATCCCTTTTGAAAGAAGAAACTATTTAAAAATAAAACCCTTCAATTAGTCACTGTTTTGCAAAGGACTATAACCAGCAAAAGGGAGTGTTCTCTGGATCATATCAAATCATTCCAAATGACAAATCTTAAACAATTATTTACATGTATATTAACTATATTGAGAATGAGTATACACGATTCATTTAAACCAAAATAGTATGCAAAATAAAACAGTAAATTTTATTGAGACTCAATTTGTTTTTAGATTGTACATAATATTTCTACTCTTTTTTGTTTTTTTTATCTTTACAAACAATCTTCCTTATAAGAATTCTTGTTGTAACATTTTCAAACCATTAAAGAGAAATTAATGCAATCTATAAGGATGTCAATATTATTATTTTTTTAATTAACAGTTATATTCTTATTTCTTATATATATTTACAACCACCATCCATATAGGGCCTACAATATAATATTTTTCAAATAAGGGAGACTGATGTAAGTTATAAAGGATGTCAGTATAAATAATATTGTTAAAATAATTAAGTTTTCTGTGGGTAAAAGAATAATATCGAATGAAATTAAAATGAAAACAAAACAAAGGAGATTAGTGTAATTTCTTCTATTAAATATTATCAAAATCACCAATAGATTTCAGGGATTTATGGATCTAATCATGATTGTGTAAATGCTGTTAATTAGTTAAATAAGGAGGAATCAAGCATGGGGAAGCACATGTTTACAATCTAGTTACTTTACCATCTGTCCTTGGGATAAAATAGTTTCAATACCATGTAATATGAACTCACTTAATAATAAAACCATAATAAATTAGGAATTTGTATCCAAACACAATAAATAGGAGAAGTTAATCTAAATATTCATCTTCACTTTTAAGTCTCCTATTTCTGAAAGTTATTTATTTATTTATTATATTTAAAATTTAAGAAAGCATTAATTACTTTTTTATTGTTTATTTACCTTTACCTTTCACTTAATTTTTAATTAATTCCATGGTATATTTAATAGAAATAACTCACATTACTTACTTCATATTTTAGAAAATGTAATTTGTATTCCTTTGTGCTTTAGCTAAAAAAATATTTGTAATCTTACTTTAATGAAAAAAATTCTAAACAACTCATAATTGTATCTTTTTATATTTATATTTAATTACTGGGTATAGTAATATTTATTGTTTCAATAAGTAAAATGATATTGTTTATTTTTAAAGTTGTCTGGATTGAAAAAACAACTAAGACAATTGTTTAAGCAAGTGTTGGGTAAGATATTTTTCAATAGAAAAGAGTAATTCCTAAACATTTTAACCTAAAAATAGTTTTACGTATTAAAAAAAAGGTAAAACAATAAATCTTATAAATATTTATTAAAATTAAGTAATTATTACATTTCTTTAGTTCTCCAATTATAAGACAGTTAAACAAAACAGTAAATTTTAATATTTAGTGTTTTTCACTTAATACATTCAGTTAAAATAAAAAAGCTAACCAATCCACTATCCCGATAAATTTAATAATAAACACAATAAATAGCTTAGATTTATTAAATGAGATTTTTCTAATGTGATCAGATCCACGTCTAAATATTGTGATTTAATAGTAAATTATGATATATTTTGTGATAATTGCTATACATTTTCTTGTCTAAAATGAAAACAAAAATTATAAACCAATTCAACTAAATTAAACAAAAATTATAACCACATGCTAAGTGTTGCCAATTCAACCAAATTAAAAATGTCCATTACATGTACAAGCCATATCAACAATATTCATAACTACCATATGTGCCTAATTTTATGCCACTCTATCATTGGCTTGCTCTTGGGAACTCTTGTTTTTGGTAGTGGAACATGTACTTCTGTGTTCTGTGTCAAGCCAATGGTCACTCCTATTCCTAGAATCAGCAAAATCATGTATGCTGACAGAGATACTTTATGAACCTGCAACCACCATCACAGACAAAATTTATCAGATATTCTTTTCACACAGCCAGAAGATCATAATATGCAAGAATGATGGAAACTTGAGAAACCACCAGCAAAGTCCTATGGTCTTTCCACTGTATTTACATAGTTGTCTCAGAATACTAAATAAGATTTTGTTAATGTGTTTGACAAATAACAAATAGAAACTATTAAAGGAAAAGGACATAAAACATTTAATACCTTCAAAATAAAAGGAAAAAATGAACCAATGTTCCTTGATTTTCAATGCAGCTCCAATGACAAAAAGATTTTATTTATTAAAAAAAGGCTTATCTTTTCTTGTTTTAGTTTGTACTTTTCAAAGTACTTATTTTTAAGTTTAAGCATATTGGTAAGGGATGAGATTAGCACTAAATTAGTTTTATGTAATAGCTTGATTAACACCTTAATAGTAAAGACTCAAAAGAGACCACAAATCGTCAGGGAGAACTGCTAGCAACACACTTTCTTATACACTCTCTTCTGAACATATTTCTATTATTGGCTGAAATGGAAATCACAAATGTTTGAGAGTTACATTTCTCATTTAATGAGTTTTTCCTGATTTGCAGTTTTCAATAAATTTTAATCAATAACAGAGTGGACTAGAAGTGTTGTGTCAGAGAGTGCGTTGCTTACACTCTTCATCATCAGAAAATAAATCCATAAGAAGAACACAATTAGGATTCAAAAAGTATACTGAATGACAACATCTACAGAGGGTATTATCCAATCTTATAAATTTAAAAAGATGTAAAATATGAACTGGAAACATGGTAAGATAGAAAAGTTCATAATTCCGTTATGAGTTCTGCAGCTAATAGCTATAAATTTGGGCAAACAACACAAACCTTATCCACAACCTTGCATTTCTGAAGAAAATTTCTGTCAGCATGGGCAAGACTATATCGTAGCATTCCAATTATGGCAGATGCAGTTGCTGGACAATCACAATCTGCATAATAGGTACAAGTGACATGAAATAATATTCAATGAAAAGGAAAGGTGTCAAGGTGGTGAAATTTGAAAGGTACCTGGGATGTCAAAAATTTGTTTGGTGGGTGGAATTCCCAAAATCCTTCCCAGATGCCCACGGACATGAGCACGCTCAGTGTATGAAAGGAGATCCCCATGAGTGAAAACAAGTACTGGTTTGTCATCTGCAGGTAATAGAAATAAACAATCATATTGGCTATAGAGAATAGCAATTTGGTCTGCCACGGTGTATATAAGATGAATGATGAAGATCTGGTTAATATCAAAGTTAATAGCACATAGTCCTTAATTTGTACAATATATTATGAAGAGCAACTAGTCTTAGGAAACTGTATATAAGGAATAAGACCCATAAATCCATTGTCTTAAACTTTTGGGTAGGAGGAGGTGGTGTTATAGTCTTTTATATGAATTGTCTAGGTTTTATAGTACTAGAATTGTCTTCCATAATTCACTCTCTGCTACTGATATAAACTTATGTCAATAACAAAAAGCTTGTACTTAGTATATAACTCTCATAAGAGAATGAAAAGAGAGATGAACTAAAGACAATATACAAGGGTTGTGCAATGCAAATACCTTTAAATGATAGGAATGGGCAATTGAAAGTAGAAACAATTGTTTCAACGTATTGTTTCTCCAAAGCACCAGCATTCTTCATTGCTTTCAGGACCAGAAGACCATTAACAACATATATTACAAAATTAACTTTTCTGGTCTCACTGGAAAAGTAACCTTTATTGTGATCTTTGCTCTCCAAACTTTTTCTCAATCTCGCATTATCTGTTTTCCTGTATAATTGAAGCAAAAGTTATATATGAGTAGATGAGGAAATTAAGTATATTAAATTAAATATTCAAACCTGACAACAAGCTCTCCATGTCGGACACCTTTTTTCATCCAACCCTTCAACATTCTAATGTCCTCATCTTTGTCCAACTTATATGACAAACTACGTGTATCATACAAACAAATAGAATTTGAATATCTTGGCATCATATACTCCTGGAGGAAGTATGTTCCATTCTCTGTATGTAAGTTATCTGGCCCAGAAAGATATGTAGTAAGATATATGCTATGATGAAATGAAATTATTTCTTCTTTCTTCAAATTGATATCTAAATTGAGGTGCTAAAAGTTATACATGATTCTTGTGCTCTTGGGGGTGCAAATTTGTCATCATCAAGCACCTTAGAGATTCTATTTATGAGACTACTTTTCCCAGATCCACTTGGACCAACCATTAAGAGGCATGTTGTATTTGGTACATCATGATCACTAGTCTCTAAGCCACCAACCTTCTCAATCCATGCTCCAGGTTTATATCTGTGCCAATAAAACCACAATATATGACAATCAATATTAAATACCACACTTTCAATACCCTTACTCACGAGCCCTGCAACTATTCATGCTCTGAAAACATTTAAAAGTTGATTTTAGAATGATATGCTATCAATTTCAATCAGATACCTGCATTTATAGAGCATAGGGGGAAGCACAAGATGAGGCATTTTAAGGCATTATAAAACTAGATATTAACAACTCACAACTGTTCTAAATTTCTACTAACTTGACAACAATTAGGAACCAAAGATGCCTAAACATGTTGCGTTCTATTAGACAAATAAGACAAACAAACCACCTAACCCGTGAAAATTAACAAATTGCATCAAATTTCTCAGAGCTGTATCACATAAGATGCATGCAAAATACTGTATAAAATAGATGTTCAAATCAACACCTCAAAATCTTTTGTTTCTCCCTCTTCAAATCCTTTTTGTGAATCTTCAATTCATCACAACAACATTGAAGGTCGTCAGGTTTTATCTGCTCAGTGACTTCAAAATCAACCCTAAAAGGATGTGTGTTTTCTTCATCAATTTCACTAGAAGTCGACTCCCTTTCTATTTTTTTGTTTTGATCCTGCAAGATCATGTTATCCCTGAAACATTGGAGATCACAAAATCATGACCATAACTCTTTACTGATGTCAACCAAGTCATAGACAGTTATCATACCCGACATCAAGTGAGGAATGAGCAGAAAACCAGAGAGAACCTTCGTCTGTACCTGAATGTTGGGACATGGTATAATTTGATGAAACATAAAAAGAAATAACATTTTCATTTCAAAAAAGAACACAAGACCAAATACCGTGAGGAACAATAGAATCACCACCACCCATGTTATGTTTCTTTGTTTTTCATTCCATGGTTTCTTAGTACAATTCAAGCCAAGTCAGAGGTCTGCTCTGCTATAAAAATGGACTAAGTAAAAAACATACCAAAAACACTGAAGTTGTTATTAAGATATTTGTAACTGGTTATTGTTATGTTGGTTATGACAAGGTTGAGTTGGGTGGTTTTTTTGTTTGAATAATTAGTATTTTAATATTGGTTAAAATATAAATAATTAATTTTAAGATATAAATTTATGATTAAAATAATTTTAATTATATAATGTTATTTCAAATTATAATATAATGTTACTCTTGGTATTAGTAATTTCTTTATGAAATAAATTAACAAATAATGTTAATTATTTAATGATATTATATGGTATTAAAAAACAATTATAGCATTCTAATTAATAATACAATTATATATTATAAATTAAATTGATTAATAGATTTAATATTTTTTAATCAACTTTTAACAAATTTAAATTTAAATTAATAATTTTGAAAAATATTTATTTTAGATAAATATATTTCAAAATTTTGCCATAAATATATATATTTTTCATTTATAATTCCGGAAATACATAATCATATCTTTAGATAATTATAATTAATATCAATATAATTATTTTATAAGGTAGATTTACAAAATTACTCACATTATTAACTTATAATAAGATACTAAATAAAATTGTTTAAATCAAAATTCATTTGCTAATTCTAATTATATTATATTGTATATATAAACAAAAATATTGAATATATACATAAGTTATATATATATATATATATATACCCGAATAATTAGTACATGAAACATATATTTATTAACACATGTTTTATAAAATTAAATATAATAGATAAATATATTTAAAAAATATAATAATATAAAAATTATAAAATACTTATACATAACATATTATATATATAAGAAAAAAAAATTATACAACCAATAGTTTGCGTCATGATCATGAAAGAAAAAATGTTATGTTTACAACCGTTGATCGGTTTGCGCCCGCATATAACCGCGACGTGGCAGGGTGCGTTGATATTACTTGTGTCGAAATGACATTTTACACTGGTTTTAGGAGGCATTTTACACCAGTCCTATCATCGGTGTAGTTGTGAACATTGTAAAATGTGAATTACATATAACACCGATTGCTCAACCGGTGTTATATATGACTATATATTACACCAGTTACTCGAGCCAATTGGTGTAATATAGGGGCTTAAATGTGCAGTTGGTAAACCCTTATATTACACTAATTAATCGTTGTAATATAGGGTCAATTTTGAGTTATGAATGAGACCCATATTACATTGGTTATGGTCATAACCGGTGTAAAATGTGCCTCTAGAGCTCATTTTTTGGAGTGAATTGAGCCCCATATTACACCGGTTATGGTCATAATCGGTGTAAAATGTGACAGTTTTTTTTTTTTATAAATTTAATAAAATATTCTTTTACCTAAATTTATAAACATGTAAATATAATAAAACCATAATACCAGCCAGATTGATTTGTATATTAAGAGAAATATAAAGATTGCTATTGAAATTAATCAAAATTGTATAATTTACATCTCATGAAAATGTACACATGTTAGAAAGTGACAAATCATTGCATGTTTTGATTCCTAACTTGTAGAAAGTACTTTGCCCATTCCTGACAGATTTCTTCAAGATTTTTTGTGCTTAGTGGCTCAGAATCTTCAAAAAGCTGAGAAATGTAAGAGTATATATTAGTGTTCATACTAACTTTAAATATGCAGAATGAGAAGTTAGAGCATTTAAAATCACATAATACCTGCTCCCAAGAGTCTATAATCCTCACACGTGCTATGGTCCACACCAATGCATCACATAGTAACCACATTCAAAGTTTCCTAGTTTCTTATTGCACTATTATGAAATATAAGTAACAATTAATTTAATTGAACTAAAAAAGTAAAACTTTTTACTTTTAATGAAGAAGTGAATAACATTAGGATAAATCCAACATAGATTTTGTGATGATGAAGCGGACCTACCCCATAAGACACTCCATACATTGATTGCACTAAAAAGAGAAAAATCATTAGTAATTCACAATAAATTATATAATTTACATTAACATGCTTTTGTACTACAGTCTTCATATCTTGACTCGGCTTCCTATGCAATGAACAAAACCAAACAATTTATCTACATCATTTTCGTCATTGGAAGGAGGTAATTGTCTTGAGAATAAAGATTTCTCTACAAAATTGACCCCTGAGTCATCTTGTGGACGAACATCATGTTCAGTTCTCCCATGTATGACAACTGACAACCTTTCATTAGAAGGATCTTTCACATAAAAAACTTGTTTTGCTTGGTAAGCCATAATGAAAGGATCTTCCTTCCATGCTATCTTTGTAAGATCAACCAAAGTAAAACCCAAGTCATTTACATGCATTCCTGTGTTTCAATCAACCCATTTACACTTAAATACAAGCACTCTAAATTTGACATAGTCAACCTCCCAGATTTCTTCAATTACTCTTAAGTAACTTAGAGTAGCCACAATAGGATTATTGTCTTTTGAACTTGTTAGAATATATGGCCTTAAACAAGAGGGGGAGCGGGGGGGGGGGGGGGGGGGGGGATTGTTTTATAAAATTTTTTTGAAATATTGGGGGATAGGAGGGTAAAAAAAAAACACAAAGATAAAAAA
>Ga0123342_1001470_pt1 | contig 39670 bp, 10 predicted proteins | sample Turbeawhitnodule_FD_89960 | JGI IMG/M metagenome (GOLD analysis project Ga0123342, IMG submission 89960) | Root nodule microbial communities of legume samples collected from Mexico - Turtle bean Mexico white nodule | ecosystem: Host-associated > Plants > Roots > Nodule | place: Mexico: Nepantla...
ATAATGAGTGGACCTAAAGAAAAAGACACATCGGAAGTGGTTTCTGCACCATGAGGAAGACCTTCAACATGAGGAACATTGATAGGGAAAAAGGTGATGAGATCTGGGAAGAGGTTGAATTGCCCTAACTTGGATTGTGTTCTTCTGGGGATGAAGAAGGAGATTTTGTATCCCCTCTTTGCTAACTTGTTGGAGAGGTGGAGATATGGAGTTAAATGTCCCATAGCAAACCATGGAAACATTGCTATGTGCAAAGAAGAACCATCCATTTTTTTTTCTTTCTGTGGATCAATTTTCAGCTTCCCTCACATTCAAACATATAAAAGCCAACTTCTGTACCTAATCCTTAATTTATTACGAAAGGATGCAATAATTAGGAAACATCTCTTAAAGTAATGGTCCTCGCTGGTAAAGGACAGTGAGTTGTTATTATTCTTGTATTTTACGTTTCATCATATTAGATTGAGAGTATTAAATTGGAACGTGCCTTAGTGTGGTTTTTTTATGTTTTTTTTTATGGAATCATGGTTAATTTTATAAGTTAATTATAAAATAAGTAAAATTTTAAAATTATTAAAATGACTCGTGTAATTTGAGAGTAGAATCAGATTTTAACTAATATGTGTTAAAATCACAAGATTTTAATTAAAATCTAATTATAGTACGGTACAACTTTAACAATTTTAATTTAAATATATTAAAATTGTTTCAATTTAGCATCCCTTCTTCGTATCAAGGTATCAATTTATCATGACTACTAATTTTAATAATTTATTATAATTTTATCAATTTTAATAACTTATTATAATTTTATCAGTTTTAATAATTTATCAAAAAATTATTCCTAATTTTATAATTAGATCTTCTTTTAAAAAACACCTATTATTGGTATCCGGTGTACCTTCCTCACAGCTACAAACCCATGCGACACGTTTTTGAATCCTGAATTTAACTTAGATTTTTTATTATTTGATTTGATTTTAAATATTTGTCGTTTGATTGTGACTTGCACTTGCTACACCAACCCATTATATTTAATTAACAATTTTACTATAGAATAATATATAATAAAATCTATTTTAGTATATAAGAATATATGAGTATTGTTAATAAAAACTGATGAGAAAGTCAAGAAAAATAAAAATATAGGACACAAATTTCCAAAGTAAAAATTCAGTTTTACAAGGACAAAAGTTACAATTTCTTCTTACTATACAAATAAATACTCTATAATCAATAGATAAATAAAGGAGTTTTGAATAAAATGTTTAAACAATAAATATAATTAGTTAAAACAAAATAAATAAACAGCCATACTCACAGACAACAAAATATGAAAAGATTTTCAATAAAGTGCAAATAATTTTTTTTTTCTTTTTCTAACATTAAGTGAAGATCCAATAATGGAAAAAAAAACATCATCCTTTATGAAGCAACTATCCCAGATCAATCCAACAAGAATTTGTTTTTAGTAAATTTTTGTCAACAAAACAAACACAATCTTATAAGTATTTGAGGAAAGGAGCATGTAGATTCTTTAGAGGTATTTCATGCGTTGGAGTAGATTCTTTTTGTCATTGTTCAATGTGTTAAGTTTTTATTAATGAAATGTTTACAAATATTTTTAGAAATAAATATATTACTTAAAAAAAGGTAAAACATAATTGTAAAGAGGCTAACATAAATTATTGGAAAAAAATTACAAGAAAGAGATAAAATGCTAAAATATAAATGATTTCAATGAAATAGTTGAGAATATTGTAGTAAGTCGTTTATCCGTGAGAATCTCCATAATAATGTTTGTCAATATTAAAACTTTAATGTCATTTTTAAAGAATAAAGATTGGATCATCATCAACGATCAAATCACCTATTAAGATTATTAGTGGTAAATATTAAATGAAAGTTATTAGGAAGATATACAAAAGTTAAATATGATGCGCTATAAATATTATACTTGTATTTTGCAATAAGGGTTGAAACTTGTAAACCCTCCCCATAGATCCTAACTTATAAGGACTCATACCAACGAGTTACTACAATGTTCTCAACAACTTTATTTGAATAATTTTTTTTTATAAAACTCATGCTAGGAAAAACATGTCATCACATGAAAAATAACATAAAAATAAAAAAGAAAATGGAAAACAAACAAACAAGGGGAATTAGACCAAACTCGTACAAATAAAAAATAAATAAAGAACTCCCAAGAGAAACAACCTAAGCAACTACAAACCAAAAAAGAAAGAACGAAATGAAGATAAGAAAGCAAACAAAAGAACATTCTCTAAAGTGAAGCTTTCAAAGATGAACAATTGAATCATAATAATTCAATCACATTGACCTCTGTTTGCATTCAATATTAGTAGTAAAACCCAATGATAATCATACATGTGCCTACCAGTATTTTTTCTTGGATTAGAGGTTTTCTTATTGACTTGTATTCCAACTTTAAGAGGATGTCCCGATCTCTTGGATGTTTGTACTGGTTAATCTTCTTCACTTAATGATTCACCTTTATCCATTTTTTCATTCCAAAATTTAGAGACCAAATGAACTTCTTGTAAGAAAATAACAGTTGGGGGTATATTCAACTATATTTGTTGTCATGATGGTCGAACTTGACTCATGAGTTTGTTGATCATCACCTGAAAGAGATTTAAAACAATTTTGCAAGGTAAAATCGTGAGAAATAGTTTTAGAAGTAACAAATTTAGGAGGCGTTACATTTACGCATATTAGAGTTGAGATTATCCTTCAAAATGTCACAAATAATCAATAAACAATGAGTCCTTTTTTTGTAGCAAATCATCTAATTCATTAATACTCTCCAGAGAGGGCATATAAGCAAAAATATTAACCTGAGATCCTGACCCAACCTTTATATCATCCGCTACAACAACAGATTTATTTGTTATCAACAACAAATAAATCTGTGACAAATTTCCTTAACTTTTGACTATCAAGAGATTCAGTCTCCACTTGGAAACAACAACTTCGACATAAGAAGTATCATGATCAATAGTAAATTAAAACTAATTCATCTTTTATGTTTTATTTGTATGATTACTTAATAAAAGACCAAAGTTCACCCACTTACATGCATCCATGAAGTTAATGGATCATTCACCTTCCTCTATAGCCTTTTGATTCCGGGATTCAATAAGTTTGAACTTGAACTTTATCATTGACATAAAATGAAAAAAATGTCTTCTTTAGTTTTCAGATAGGAGCGAAAAGTGCAGGTCAAAATGTTTCCATATTTGGTCCATATTAGGCTTTGCATAACAACTTTCTATAATAGTCTTTTCAGAATGTTTTTGAATTTTTTTTTTCTAAAATCACTTTTCTAGAATATGTTTCCAATTTTTTTTTTCAGAATGTATTATTTGTATTTTGGATTTGTCTCACTAAAATAAGATTTTGGTTTTCCAATTTTATTCTGAAATTTCATTTCCAGAATGCTAAAAATCAATTCCAAATCTCCTTTTTTAGAATATATTTTTCAATTATAAATTTCTAATTCCGAAATGAAGGAAAATTCTGAAATTTCAAAAATTATTTGGGTGCATGTTAAAATTGATTGGATGCAGGAAGCAAAATATTTTTTTCCTGCACCCAACAAAGTTCTTCCTGCAACTTATCAATATCGAAAAATACAATTTTACCCCTTTCTGGAATAAGATTTCCAAAAAACATGTATAATAAGTTTCGGAATAAGTTTTCTGGAATGTATTCTGAAAAGAACTTTCCAGAATGAGAACAGATTAGATGAAACATTTTGGTCTTCTTACCCATTTGATGGGGTGTAGGAAGAAGTTTTTCGGGTGCAGGAAGAGAAACACTCAAACCTCTTTTATATTGTTTGGTTTTGTTTTATTTAATTTCTTATATTTTGGGAAATTTCTCCCTGCACCATATATTTTTTTATATGCACACAACATAAGTTTTTAAACCCAACTTTGCCCTTGTTACATATTGATGTACGGATGTTAATATTCGGAAATCACATATTTGTTTACGGATATTGACATCCGGAAGTGTTAGCTTTACCTACGGATATTGATATCCAGAAGTGTCATGTTTGCCTATAGATATTATCATCTAGAATTGTACTCTTTGACTACGGATATCCATATCCAGAGACAAAAAATTAACTATAATCTTCCAGACATAAGCATCTGGTACAACTTTGAATGTGTAAGTCTGCAATACAAAAACACTTCTGGATATAGATATCTATAAGTCACACAATTTTCAAAAACTTACTGCACTGCACTTTGTATCAGTTCCCGCAACCACAACTCTTTTTCTCCTACGTGAACGACAACTCTTCTTCTCCTCTTCGTTATCGTGCCTTAGGAGCTCGGTGGTGTGTGTTGGGTGCCATCGTACCTTAGGTACGCAAGGTTGAGTGTGTAAGGGTTGTTGTAGGGGCTGTAGTGAAAACCTAGGTTTTATTTCATTAAGGATACAATAGATATTTTATATTGTTCATTAAGGGTACACAGGACATTTCCATAATGTTGTTGGGTGTACATAAAAAATGGTATGGTGCAAGAGAATCTGCCTATATTTTGTTATAAGCTGGGCTCTGCAGGCCCAGCTATAGTCAGGGATCTCAATGGGTTTTTGTCTTGGTTCATACTATTCGCACGTTCCTTTTTACTTTATGCATTACCTGTTAATTTTCGTATTTTTGTTCTGTAAAACAGTAAAATCTTATATAAATTAATTTTCATATTGATAATAGTTTCCATAATTCTACTTTATATTCTATGCGTTTAATTTCCGTTTTTATTAAATAATTTAATGACTTTTACGAGTTGAATATGGGGTTAAATAGAATAACTTTAAAGTTAATAGCTTGATGTTTAATATTATGTTCAATGTTAATATAAAAAAAAAATCCAAATTGAATTAAGGAACAATAAATCGCAAAAAGAATTAAATTATTTATTTTCATTTTATTAAAAAATAAAATTTTTATTGCTTTTTTTTTTGTGTGTGTGCAAAGTATACACTTTCCAAAGCTTGATTCTCAACTAAATAATATCTTGAGTGAGTCTAAACACGCAACTCTTTTAATTTTTTATGCATACTTTTTTTTTATAAACAAAATTGAAATTTCACGGTTTACTAAATAAATTATGAGTATTGCTAATTCAATAAAAAAGTTATTATTATTTTTTAAAATTACAGTGATATTTTTATAGACATAACAAGTTTCCATGCTAATTATTAGTATGAAATTAGTTTCATATTTAAAATTATACAAGTTTTACTTTCCATCTCTCGTAAACCATCTATGAAAGAAAAGAATAAGAGCTTAAAAAGTGTTACATTGGCATGTTCCTAAAGGAACAAGTGTCCACAATCAATTTCTTTTCATGTGAAGTTCTACTAGTTTTCATAACAAATTTCTACACCAACTCATCAAATTCACCATCATGTGATGACTTATTACAAATAATTTAATAAAAAAATTTTCTCAACATGTATACAACAATATATATAGTATTAATCCTAAAATAATAATAATATTATTACTATTATTACTATTAATTTCTTCACTTTCTTATTTATTTTAAAAAATATTTTTACTTTTTTTTATCTAATTTCTTATTTTATACGTCTATTTTTTTTTTCTTTTTTTCATCCACCAATGACATAAAGGATACCAATAAAAGTGGTTTGTCTAAACATTTTAATGACTTATTAAAAGTATATAGTTGTAACTGTAAAATGTGTCTGACTGGTAGCTCACTTTCATGTAATAAATATACAGATCACCCCAAAAATTACAATATACCAATTCGTACATGAAAAATATATTCATAAATATATTTAAAATTCCAAGATACTGAAAAATATTAATATTGCATTTTAGAAAAAAAAAATCTATCATATTTATGCATATTATATCCAACCACCTTTTAGAGCAATTGAAGTAGTTAGATGAGTCGCTTATTTGATTTCTAGAGTATTATTTTATCACTTTCCTTTTAAATGATTAAAAGTAAAACAAATTACTTGGAGTAATTTTAGAAATATTTTTGCCAACCTCTTCAACATTTAAACATTTCAAATTATTCTCTATACTAAATTAAAGAAAAGTAAATATTTAATAAATTAAGTAAATAGGTTAGTCATGAAATCTAAGAATTATGGAAAATGGAAATGAAAAAAATTAATGATAATAAAAATAGTTTATTGATATTATTACTGTAACGTGGTGCGAAGGAAAAAACGCGTCGAAGTAAAACAAAGGAACTGAAAGAGAAAAATAAAGAAAGAAAGGAAAAAGAAGAGAAGAGAAGAGAAAAGAAAAGAAAAAAAAGGGTTTCGCAGAAGACAATCCCCACAATTCAGGCGAACCTTGTTTCCATTTGGAGAACCTAAATTTCAATCCTTTTTCTCTTCCCCGTAAGAAAATTCAAAATTTCAATTTCCGCAAATCGAAAATTCCCTCCTTGCTTTGCCCTTTGTCTCTCTTTTTGTGTAGCGTCATAATCGATCAGTTGAAAGCTAAGAAGAGAGTGAGTTGGAGAAGGTTTGGTTAGGATCCATCGATGGCGGGGTACAAGGCCGATGACGAGTACGATTACCTTTTCAAGCTGGTTCTGATCGGCGATTCCGGCGTGGGGAAGTCCAACCTCCTCTCGCGCTTCACGCGGAACGAGTTCAATTTGGAGTCCAAGTCCACCATAGGGGTTGAGTTCGCCACCAAGAGTTTGAATATCGATGCCAAGGTCATCAAGGCTCAGATTTGGGACACCGCTGGCCAGGAAAGGTCTCTTCCCTTTTCAATTCAATTACTCTTTCTACCAACTTCGATCTGTCATTCTCATTGTTTGCTGCTGCTGTTGTTATTTCTTATTACTGTTTTCTAGTATTCGGATTCTGATGTCGGATACCGCTTCGATTCACTGTTTTAATTGTTTCATTTAGTCGATTCATTTCGATAACGTTGTGGTGAAGGATTGGGGTTTTGTTGCTCTGGTACGGCGTTTGTGGATTTGTGTGCTTTGAGTTTGTTTATGGAATTGGAATTAGGGATTTTTTTTTGTGAGTGTGCTCAAAATGCATAGACGACATCGTGAATCGTTGGTTACTGGTTTGAAAGACATGCAAAAGCGCGTCCTAACATCGATTGATTTATGGGTTTGAGGAGATACTTTGCTGGGCCGTTTGTTTCTTTGAAATGTCATTTGGTGGTATTGTTAGGAAAGTGCTGATTTCTTCTTATAGCCCTTGTTGATTTGGTAATGTGAAGTACGATAAGTTCTTAGGATTTTTTATTTTTTATTTTCTGTTCCTTTTTTTAGTATTAGGCCACTTGTGCAATCAGAGTAAGTTTGGAGTACTGATAATGCTTCAATTGACAAAAAGAATATTAGATTGGTTGTGGTAACAGGTTATTTTCCAATTGACCATTTGAACTGCTTGATTACATCATAAAATGTTTAATTTGTGTTGCTCTGGCACCTCCTATATTGATTTGTATAATTCAAAATTTTGTTTATACTTGAGAGTGTGTACATGTGTTTGTATATATTTCAGTCGAAGTCCTTAATCCCAAATGGTGGTGTGGAGTGAGTGACTGACCTCAAAATACTATTGCAGGATAGTGGGATGACTGCTATTTCTTAAAATACACTGCATAAATTATGCTGCACTCACACTCGTACTGAGAATAATAATAAAAATATAAAATTAAAGACATTCATATTAGTGATCAACTGTCAGCATTTGATAACTAACCACCACTATGTCTGAAACAGAAAGGCTGAAATTGTAATGAGCGGGCCAGTTCAGTTTTGAGCATGCTGTAAACTGGGTAGCAAAAGATGTCTGTCACTGGAAACTGGCCAGAGATAATGTGTGCGGCCAAAATTGTTTCCAGAGAGAACTGGACTTATTTAGTGATAATGAGGCTAAGGTTCCAGATTTTTCAGTGCACAAATGATGAGGGTGGGAGGGGGAAAAGGGTTTATGTTCTTGGTTAAATGATGGGGTGGTGATGAGAGGGGAAAGACCTTCTGACATACTTTCTGGCTTTATGCCACAGCCACTCAATGATGATGGTCTTTCATGGGAACATTTCCTCAAGTTTTGGTTAATAGAAAGACCAGACTGATTGGTTCAGCTTAAAATTGGTGAACGGTTAGGTGTCTAGTGCAAAACCGTCTAGAAAATAACTACATAAACTGGACAAAGAAAAGAACTAGACGTACAATTAGGTGAAGTGGTTAACACCAGTTTAAATTTATTTATTTTTCATTTTCCCATTTAAGTAAAACTATTTGTTAATGCCCACATATGAGAGAATTGTTTGCCCCCATGTTAGCAATATGTTGTAAGCTTGGATTTTCTACTTGATATCTTATGTGAAAACTTGCTATATACCCCTCATAGCCTTAAAGATTGATTTAATTTTATAAATATCGAAGCATAATATGTTCTTCTCTGGTCATCATAAATTTTGAAGAAGCATACTTCTATATTGATAATTAGAGTACGCAAGTCTACTTTTAACTTCATGTAAGTGCTCTGCTTAAAATGATTTTAATATCTAAGGATCTGTTAGGTAAAACTAGCTCATAAGCTAGTTGGATAAACGTTTAACTTATAACTTCCGAACTGATAAACTAATTTCTTGACTTAAAAGTGTTCGGTACAACTAGATGATAAGCTATTTGGTAAATGTAAAATGACATAAAAGTAAGTCTTACTATATGAATAAAATTATGTAATTATAATTTTAGATTTTAAAAAAATAATTAAATTTTTATTAAAAAGTTTAGTGCTTTTATTTATTTTTAAAAAGTTGTGTATGTTTTTTTTTTTTTTAGACAAGTCATGTTATTTAAACTAGTTGATTTAATGAGTATTAATCAAATTTATTTTTTTTTTCTAAATTTAAACTACTGCTATGCTATTATATCGAGTTTCTCTTCTACAGTTTTTTATTGTGTAATTTTCACAATGCATTATGCAGTGAAACATTAGTTATTTCAATTTGTAATGATAAATCTTTTTTTATTTAATTTAAACTACATACAAAATAAAAGAAAGTAACCCAATAAATACTATAAATAGTGCAATATTTAAAATAAATATTCAATATCTTAAAAGAGAAATTGATCCTCTTGAAAAAGATGTTTATAGTGTGAATACGAGAGGAAGTAAAAAAGTTATAAGAAATAGTGATGAAAGAAAATTAAATATGCTACAAGCTATAAGGTAGAAGTTAATTGAAGTAGTTTATGACTTACAAGCTACAAGTTCCTAAAATAAGATATTTTTATGTACCTTACTAAATATTTTTGTGTTGGTCAAACTAGCTTATAAACTATTCAAATAAGCTAATAGCTTGCTTATTGATCTTATCAAACACATTTTTAAATTGTGAAAGTGAGTAGCTTGTTATACAATGTACTTCTGTGAGGTATTACACTTTGCATTGTTTAGACTGACCCTTAAGGAACTTCTAATATCATATTTTTTTTTTTGAAGATCAAGTTGCTTAACAAAATAGAAAGTTATGTAATAAATAAATTACCATAACATGAAGTTGCTATTATCTTAATGCTTTCACTGCCTTTTTAATTTTTCTCTTAATTTATTTTTATATATGTGCAAGCATCTAGAACCTGAACATTTGACCATGGAATATATGTCATTTTTTCTTCAAATTCCCTTATTTGGACAGCAGTTCAATTTGGCTATGAATATACATAGGCATCTTGCAAACCTCGTCCTTAATAATCTATGTGCGTCTTGATTAACTTTTTATATGAATACGATAGTAGGGTGCAGCTGATTACTTGTTTCACGCGCTTTGTTTGTTATCCTAAAAATATCTATATATAATTATAATTTATAATACAATAAGGGACATTTGGAAGAGCTTATTTGGGCATATAAAAGTGGCTTTTGACCTTTCTACAATTTTGTTTTTAAAAAGGTTCTTGCTAAGCAGTGCCCAAATTTAAAGGGAGAACGTTTTTATTGAAAATCATATAGGAACGCATTAAAAAATTATAAGGGAGGACATCTTTACACATCTCAATAAAACCTTTTTCCTTTTAAGTCCTTAAACAGTGTCCTCACTTTTCCTTTTTAATTCCTTCATGGAAAAGTCTATCAGATAAGATCAAGTAGATATATATATATATATATATATATATATTTTATTTTATTTTTTGATCGGCATCAATATGGAGAATAGAATTCAGTATGATGAGGCTGCTGCTGAATCTAGTTGATTTGAATTGCATCAAAGAGGAGGTTCCTATTTCTTAATTCACATGAATTCCTGCTACCCCTAAAATCAGTTATTTATTACTTAGTGTTGGAGATTGGAGATCCCACTAGAAATGAGAATATTTCATTGTATATAAGTGGGAAATGCAAACCTCACTCCTTAAACCGGTTTTATGAGGTTGAGTTAGGCTTAATGTTTACTTTTTAATACTTAGAAAATGAAATGAAGTAAAGGACATTAGTATAAGTAAGCAGATTGCAAGACTCCAATTTTGATTGGAAAAAAACAGTACCACTATTACTCAAGATGCTGCACCCAAGTTTTATAAGCTGAACTAGACCTAGAATTGTGTTTCAATGTAGTTAATAGAGATCTCTGTTGCTGTGGCAGTCATTAAATCCACTTACTTGACTTTTGTGTTGCTATACTAGGTACCGTGCCATTACTAGTGCTTACTACCGAGGAGCTGTTGGTGCCTTACTTGTCTATGATGTCACACGCCGTGCCACATTTGAGAATGCTGCAAGATGGTTGAAAGAGTTGAGAGATCACACAGACCCCAACATTGTGGTCATGCTTATTGGAAATAAGTCAGATCTTCGACACCTTGTTGCTGTTCCAACAGAAGATGGGAAATCTTTTGCAGAGAGGGAATCTCTGTACTTCATGGAGACTTCTGCTTTAGAAGCAACCAATGTTGAAAATGCATTTACTGAGGTTCTTTCTCAGATTTACCGCATAGTGAGCAGGCGAGCAGTTGAGGCTGGCGACAACGGCAGTTCTTCCACTGTCCCGTCTAAAGGACAGACTATAAACGTAAAAGACGATTCCTCAGTTTTGAAGAAAATTGGATGCTGCTCGAACTAGATGCTTCACCTATGGCAGTTGGTTTTTATGGCCTGTTTCATCTTGTAAATGCCTACACTGGAATCGTGATATCGTGTAGAATAAGGCTAGTCTTGCATATTATTTTGAACAGTGTTTACAATTTACAACCATCAACCATACGCAGGATTTATGTTTCGTAAAACGATCATTCTAAAACGTGTTTGAAACAAATAGGTCTACACCCAAGTTCATCATATAGTTTTAAGTTTTATGTGCAGGATCTTGATATTTGCTATTCTCTAATTATGATGCAGCTGGTGGCAGTTCGAACATCTATTTTAGAATTGAAGTTAAGGTATGGAGCCCTTGTGTTTGGTTTCGTTGAAGTTTTCTAATTATGATCAGGGTTGAAGTTATTTTTTATTGCTTAATATAAACATTGGAATTAAAAAAATGTTTCTAAAATTACTATATTGGCAATATTTTTTATTTGAATTCGACTTACTATAATTTTCTTTTTCTTATTTTCTTCCTTCGGTACTGTCGTCTTCTGTAGTTTTTATAGAAAATGAGAAAATTATTACCACAATTTGAGCTTTGAAAGCCATCCATTTTAAGCATCAAATGTAGGTTTTTTAAACACAATAATAAGCTTGAGTTGTTTCTGAAAAATGTAACTGATAAATTAATTTGAACATTTTATCCATGTAGAACTTAAATTTCCTTATGAATAATTATTTGATGTCAACATAGAAATACTTAATTTATGTAATTTTAAGAGAATTTATAAATTAGTACAGAGGAGTCGAGCAAAGAAAGTTATAATAAGTTGATTTGTTTCAGTTTATTAAATTGTTAAATTAGTATACAAATAAGTCCATAACAAGGTATGTTCCTGTTGTTTAGTTTAGACGATGGAGGCATCAAAGATTTGTAGTCGTTATGGACCGTGAAAGCAAATGTTCAAGATATACAAAGAATAACTTCCTATGGAGGAAATGCATAGAATATTGACTACAGATTTGGCTAAGAAGCTAGTAATTTCCAAATTACCATAAGCGGTTCATGGAAAGGCCTCTCCAAAATATAGCTTTTACTTCCATTCCTTCAAAATACTCTACGAAATGGTAATTATAAACTTTTGCATGTAAAAGATATAACCAACAATAATTTTAATTCAACCTTTTAAGTTTTTAACAACATCATCGAAAATTGATCAAAATCTTTATTACATGTAAAATAAACGAACAGGAATTTCTCATAGAATTTTTCCAATAGTATTATATAAAAAAAATTGTGAATATTTGTATCTATACTTCTATTTAATTTAAATATGAGAGTGACTATTTTACTCCTTGAAATCTTAATTCAACGTATTACAATAAAGAAATTCTAGATGTGTTTATGGATAAGGTCCTTATTTGTTTTTCCAGAGAGAATCTGGGAACAATGATGGTGGATTTTCACTAATGAGCTGCAAGTGGATTCTAATCGGTACAGAAGAAAAAACGACACTGGAGCAATTCTTCAAAAGAAGATAACCTGCTGTAATTAATTGTTTATTGTTCAAATGTACAACGCAAGGAAAAAAAAAACGAAATCCATGAATCGTAAATTAATTTATTTAATTATTTCTTTACGTTTCCAATTTTTTAATAACGCACGATTTTCAGGCCGCGAATATAATATGTCACTACGTTATCCTGTGATGCCGCCGCACCGGATCGCGCTGCTCCTCGGAATATTCCTCCGCCGGAAAACCACCGAGCACTCCGGCAACTCGTCGAGATCGGCGAAGAGCAACTCGTCCTCCTCTCTCATCGGCATCGCCACGTCATCCACCTCGCCGCAGATCGGGATCTCGAGGACGCCGGTGGACGCAACGTCATCGAACCACCGGAAGTGGTGGTGGCTGAGCAGAACCGCCGCGTCGCCGGCAAGTTCAAAATCGGTGTGAGTAGCAAATACGACCATTTCCTCCTCCGGCGGAAACCTGGAGGCGGACTCGGGCGGCGAGGAAGCGGCGGAAACGGCGAAGGAATTGGATTTGGGGAGAGGGATGGAGTGGTTGTGGTCGTTGGCGTAGGTAACTATGAGCTTTGTGGGGTCCACACGGCTTCGCTCCACTTGCTTCCTTGCGGGACACCCCTTTGAACTGCTGCATCGGTAGTATCCCCTGCGTTTTCAGATTCAAATTTATTATTTTTAATTATTAATTGCTTAATTAATTCAACATTATTGTGAATGAAAAGAAAATATTTAATACAAAATTTAAGAGAGAGAAGAGTGATGTGGACTGGGATGATAATCCACAAAAACCAGCGAAAACGGGTCTTTCATAAATTTTGCGCTATCTGAAGCGCGTGATTCTCAATCCCAATTCCTTAATCCCTCGTTAAAAATAATCCACTACCTAATTTAAGTCATTACTTAAAACCAAATCTCTAATCAGGAATCCCCTTAGCAAACTTTGTAATTATTTGTGCGTTACCAACTATGAAGAGTAAAGACATATATTAAATCATATGATTCAAAATAATAAATAATTTTATTATTTTTCAATAAATGTACCGATTTTTATTTAGTTGGAAGTTATCCTAACTGATCAACACAATGTTGCATGAAAAAAAACGTGCATGCTCTTATCAAACTCTAGTTCATAAAACACAGTTATAAAACGAAATGGGATAAGCTGAAAACAAGAAGAAAAAAAATGTTCAATTTCACAAACAAAAAGATCAAACATAGAAAATGACGGCTTCCGACTCCTGATTTTTATATTCCATAATTATTGTGGCGTGAAGGCAACGCGGTTCGTAGGTCGCGTGTGCGCTCTCAACAACCAGACTACCACCACAACCCCGATCCGCATTTTAGCACAGCCGCCTTCAGCCGGTTTTTCACGGCGGCGGCGGCAACGCACTTCCAGGTCTAGAAAAGAACTTTGAATTATTTGATTCAGTTATAAATTGGTTCCTGTTCGGAAAGATATTTAGCATTCTTGAGTCCTATTATTACCATATCCTTCAAACTGAAGCTAATTAGCATGTGATTTATTTTGCTAAAAAATGATGGTTAAGTAAAACAATTAAGGTAAATGAATTAATGTATGCCCGCCCGCAAAGGTGGTATATATATATTAGAGCATACCTTGGGTAAGGGGAGCCTTTGATGGGCTTTTGGCCGTATTTCCTCCAGGCCCATGAATCGGACGGTGGATACGTCTCTCCTTTGCTCTTAGATCCATCCACGTCACCGATCGGTACCGTCACCACCCTTTTCTTCATCTCCCTCCTACGTATGGTGCCATGAACGTAAACCTTTCAACATTTAACTTCCCAATTCCCATGAAAAAAAGAAAGAGAAAAACAAAACCTTTTCTTAGGTGACGGTGCTTCTGCTTTAGTGTCATCACAGGAAGAGGGAGAAGCAGGCCCAGCTTCTGAGGTGGGCTCGGGCTCGGGCTCATCTGGGTTAGCGACATGTATCGGTTTGTTGAATCTACGGTGGTACATGATGGGTTTGGAGTGAAACTAAATCTGGGTGGTGGATGTATGTATAATTTTGTATGTTGTAGAAATAGTGGATTGGTGAGTGGGGATTGGGTTGAGAAGAGAAGAAGGGTGAGAGTGAGAGAGAAGGGGTTGGGGTTGGTGTTTAATATCAGCCGCCATGGTGACAGATTGGCAGCAGTGTAGTTTATTGTGGACGTGCAAGCAAATACCCAATTAATAAAACACTACTACATGGGAAGGCTTTTATCTCATGAGGTTAGGTTCATGGTACACTATGTTTTCGATTCATTCATTGGTTGTTCTGTCATCGCCCTATTAGTCTATGTTTCAAAGTGTATAGTGTATTACTATTGGCTAGGGTTAGTAAAATATGTATATAATGCTTCATATTTTCAAATTTTGTAGGTTGTGTTTGGTGACAGGGCATCAAGGTTCAGATTGAGAGAATAACTAATTCCATAATTCCAAAATATGTGCATGGAGACTTTCTGGGTTGTTGGCTGCTATTAAACTATAACAAACAAGTGAAATTTCTGAGATTTTTAGTGTGAAAGCAATAAATTAGTGTTGGCTTGTTTAAGAGACTTTTAAATGGAAATTGGACTGAATTTCTTTCTAATTGGATTAATTGATGTTCGCTGTTTTTTTTTTTTATGTTTTTAAGATTTGAGACGAATTCTCGAATCTATACCATCTTTTGAATCGAATATGCTTGTTAATTTCTAAGTTAGTTAGAATTGTTTTTGTAGTTTTGAATATTTTGTGAAGATTAGGGACCAGATCAAAGGTCACGATCACGTGATGGTATGTGATTTTACAATGATTTTTAGAATTTATTTACAACGGAAGTAGTTATGGTTGATATTTTAACAAGGAAACCATTCTTGTCAGTAATTTTAAAAAAGAAAATTATCTACGAGTGTTGTAGAATTTATTCTGTTTATATGTTTTTTACTTATGTATTAGAATATGAGATTGATTTTTATTTTTATTTTAAATTTTAGCTGAGTATTTTTAATGAGAAAATCATTGAGATGAATTTTTACTTGTATTTTATTTTAACATATATTATAATATTACAATATTTATGTCAGTGATAAATTAATATAAAAAATTTGACAATAAACCAAATTTAGGTCAAAATAAAAAAAAAATACCTACACTACAAGAAAAACATTAAATAGAAATCAATTTTAGATAAAAAAAAAAATAGTTGCTATAGTAATTAAATTAGAGATAATTTTATAAACTAAAAAAGATGATTTCTAAATTAGTTTTTATTATTGTTAAATGGTTTATAAATTGGTATCTAATTAACAACCAAGGTTTTAACTACCAATTATTTAGTTTCTTAATTTGGTAGCAAAAACCTTGGTTGCTAAATAGATATTAATTTAGAAACCATTTAACAATAATAGAAACCAATTTAGAAACCAAAATATTTTTAGTCTCTAAAATGGTCTCTAATTTAGTCCAGCAACTAATTATTTTTTGTTACTAAAAATTAGTTTTTATTTCATGATTTTCTTGTAAAGATATTTAACTCATTATAAAATAATAGTAAGAATAATAGTAATTTTATATTACTATACTTAGTGAGAAGATAATAGTAGATTAAATGATAGTGATAACTTAAAATAAATTAAATTTGATAAAAAAAATATGACTATCTTTGTGATTGAATTTTATTATTTATTTTTAATTAAACTTATTAAATAAATTTATTTTGTTCATTGTTGTCAATTTTTTTTAATATTTATATTTTAACTCCTCATGACATGTTCCTAAATAAATTATATTTAATCATAATATTTTCCAAACTCAACATAATAAACTTGCTTTAAATTCAAAGATGATAATAAGTTGTTGTATGTTACGGTATAAATTATTTATTTACTATTTTTTACAGGTTAATAACTTTTTTTTTATTTTCTTACAATAGAAAAACATATATAAGACACTCGTCAATAAAGTTTGTTGGACGGAGTTTGCTCCAATTAAAACATATTTTACCGTTTAATGTTCTTAGATAAAAAAAAATTGACTCATTAAAATCATTTTCGTTATAGAGTCATATATTGGATTATAAAATTAAGACTTAGGTCATAAAAAAAATTCTCTTAAAAAGTATACTAGCAATCTAATAAAACATTGATAAAAAGTGTCTTACATGATCCTTATCATGAAGTAAAAATTACAAGAAGATTTTAAAAATTATAGTGAAACTCACAAAAATTAAATTAAAATATTATATGATGACTCGTGTAACGAAAATGTCGTAAGAGAAAAAGTTGGTAAGACAAATAATTATTATTACATGATTGGGTAAAAAGTTATACTTATTTGTTTCATCCATGTTTTTATGGTTTTCTCTTTAAAATCTAACTAAACAAAAAATAGAGTTATTTGAGAAGCTTGGTTCTTTATTTATCTTCATTTACTTTATTGTTCATTATCTTTGTTATTTTTTTTCTCTTAATTTTTCTTCTTCATCAATTTTTTACTAAAGAAGTTTTAAAATATTAGATATATATTAACTAAAAAGTATAATTCATTTCTCTTTTCTTATATTTGTAGAACGAAATGAGAACTAGAAAAAAATACATTACTGATAAAAAAAACTACAAAAAGTACATTAAAAAAAATAAAACTTGTAAGCTTAAAACATAGTTAAATAAACATACTTAAATGAATTTGTCCCTATTCAAATCAATCTTTAGTTAGAATTTTTCGTAACTAGAATAGTGTTTCTAAGAAAAAGGCATCTCAAACCCTCATTCAAAAGTTGAACAAATGATTTTAAGTTTGAAAACTCTTTTAACATAACTTAACACCTTTTTTATATTTTTAAAAATCATTAAACAAAATTTAATTTCAAAAAATAAAATATATTTAATTATTATATTTTTTAAGTTACATACTATTTTATAAATTAAAAAAAATTTATTAATATTTAAAGTAATTTTTAATATTAATAAAATTTATAAACTAATTTTTAAATTGATATCTAATATTAACTATTAGTTATTTTAGATTTTAAATTAATCTTTATATTAATTAATTTAAAATTTAAATTAGTTAGTAGTTGAAACCTTCATAATTAATATTAAATATAAATTTAAAAATTAGTTGATATATTATATTAATAATAAAAATTATTTTAAACAATAATATTTTTTTTTAATTTATAAAATGATATCTAATTTTAATATAATAATTAATTATTTTTTATATTTAAAATTAATTTTTGTTTAATAATTTTTTTGTATGATATGATTAGATTTTCCATTAATACAAAAGATAAAAGATTAACATACAAAAGATTGACATGTTGCTACATTTTATACACACTCTTATAATAACACAATTAACTTATATGTTATTATTATTGTTAAACTTTTATGACTCGACTTAACTTAAAGTTTTAACGAATATATTTACCATCTTATTTTGGAATTATTTTACTAGCATTTGAATGATTGAATTGTGTTGTATGACTTAATGATTTATTTATTAAAAGTGATTTATATATATATATATAATTAATTGGATCGATCATTTAATCAAATAAAAAATTAGTTTAATATTTAATGATTTAATCAGAACCGAGTAAATTGTAATAAATTTATTTTAATAATTAAAAATATATAAAATAGTATCATAATTTTAAAATATTAAAAAGAAAAAAGTAAACATAAAAATGCATAGGTTGTTATATAAAAAAGTTAAATAAAATATGTATTATAACTCAATTGAAGTTTTGATAATAAATATGTTTAATAATAATAACAAGTTTATAAGTAGAATAAAACTGATATTTTAGTTTATAAGAAAAAATTTAAAATAGTAGTTTATTACTCTTTTAACCTGAATCTTTTTCATCAATTTTATCGGTTCCACTGATTTTGGTTTTCATTGACTTATACTACAACCCATTCAGATAAATAATATTGAAAACTTTTACGACGAGTAAGTTTTTGAATTTTACTACATCATTCATTCGTTGCTTGTTATATGTCTTTTAAGATTATTTTACAAAAATCAATAAACACAATAAGTTTTATTTATTACAAAAAAAAATTATTGTTCAGTCTTTTTTTTATCTTCTATTTTTACTATAAAAAGTACAATAAATTTCTATTTATATATTTTGTTTCATAATAATAGTGTTCTTAATTCAAAGCAAGTTTGTAGAGTTTTAAAGCAACCAAAATTAATATTAGTTTCACTCAGCCCCATGAAAAGTATAATTTTTTTTTTCTGGTATTATAGTTCATATATGTTTAAATAAACTGTGTGCTTAACTCTTGTTTTGTAATGAGGTCATGCTAAAAACAAAACCTAATTAAGAAAAGTGGAAAATCACGCTTCAAATGTTTAGTGAAAGAGGTGTTCACATTGATAATTTCAATTATCATACATTTTGTGGGACAAAAACCTAAATCAATATTAAAACAAAACTGTAATTGATGTTTTGTCACTTAGGGAAATAAATGTCGGTTTTTGGTCTACAGACTTCCACTGAAAATAGGGTAATTAGGTTTAAAAGCAAAAGAATTATTATAAAGCAATGATAAATGATAGTGTTATTACGTATGCATGAATGAAGACATTTTAATTTGTAAATGACTAATTATTGGTCAGATTCTTGGCTTTGGATTTCATTATCCTTTGGTCTAATTGACTTTTATATAATTAAACAGTTGCAATCATATCCAGTTATTATGCCAACTGTTAATATACTTAATATTAAAGACAATGTGTTATCTACTCAAACAATAATTTGTGATAATGAACCATTATTAAAATGCTAAGTCTGACATGAAGACACTACAATTGGTTTTTTAGTTAACTTGTGATTAGGATTCAAATGCCGATTAGATTAGGCAATAACGTATGTGTTCTTCCTTGAACGGGGTGGTTGGGAAATTAAATAAGAAAAATTTTCATTTTGAATTCGTAATTGAATATTGAAATCCACCTAATTCTGTTCAGAGCTTTGGGCAAATGAAGATGGCAAGACTAGGATAAATCCTGAGAAGTTTGAATTAAACATTTTTTAATGTTACTTCCTTTTCCTTTAAATTGCATCACATCTGTAAAAGGATTACGTCAAACATCTTTTTAAAGCCTCAATAGTTTACTAATTTCAAATTAAGTTCCACTTATAAGAACATATTAATTTGAGTATAAGTAGTTTAAAGATAAAGTATCAATATTTTATTAGTTAAATTATAAAATTATGAATAGAAAAACTTAATTATAGAAATTTTATTTCACAAAAATTGTCATTTTATTGAAATTAATTTTTTTATATTCTCTCTAAGTGTCTTAGTGATCGTTCCTCCTCTTTAATATCTAAATTTTTTCTAATGATATTAGTAGAAAAGAGAAGATAATTTAATGAACAAAATTTTGTTTAGAGTAAGTTTTTTATTATTATGTTTCGATCTTAACTTTGTTGAGATAACATCATTAGGATTAATTATTGGATCTGAGATATTGTCTGCTTTGGAGTTTGTTTGGATCTTAAGTCAGTTAAAATAACATGATTAAGGTAACTGCGTCTGATATATTGTTTGTTTTAGAGTTCAAAGTCACATCACAATTTTGTCCTTAAAATGTGTCTCAGAAGATTAAAGAAGGAATGTGTATTTAAATTTATCTTGAACAATACTCCTAAGTAATGTAAGAGTATTGGATGTACTGAAAGAACTTTTTTTATTCGAATTATTACTTGTTAGGTTGTTTACATGCTTAAGAGTAGGTGCTTAGATATGAAATTTGACGAAAAAAAATTAGTATCTACTTGTCTAGGATCGTAGTAATATCTTTAGTTTGACAATTAGAGTTTTCTACAAGAACGTTTTAGTTTCTTGTAGATAATGAAAACTTATGTAAATTAATATATTAAGTTAGTAGATGTAAATTAATGAAAACTTGTGGATAATGTTGTTTTATTAACATATGTGGATAATGAAAACTTATGTAAATTAATATATTAAGTTGACTTGTCTTAGAGCGGGTATTTTTTTTTTTTTTATAATTAGAAATTAGAATAGTTTGTTTTATAATTGTGTTTAAAGGTGTTTAGAATAATAGACAAAAGAATCTATATGTTAACTTCCCATAAAATTATCATTGATTTATAATACATGAAATCAATCTAACATTCATGAATTCATGAAAAGTAATTCTTGGATGAAGATCAAATCATTTACATTTTAAATACATATCTTAAAATCAAATTTGTCAAGTATTTTTACACTTCCACACTTTTGACTCGCCTTACTACATAAAGTCGTTCTTGTTTATCCATTTATCTTCCCTTAAGAAAAAAAACATGAGTACTTGCTAAGTCTCTAATGTCACTTATAGCAAAATAACAAATATTGTTTGAATTGTTTACAAGGAAATTCTCACAAAAAAAGTATATGAGATATAGACACTCCTTATTCTAGAGACTAATTTCACACAAGTGAAAAATTAACAAATAAGGGTCTCTCTAAAGTTGTCTAGTAGATGATCTTATATTGAAGTCTTATCTTAGAAAGTGGGAGTGTAAAGTGAGGATTACACCCCATTTATAAATTATAATTCAACCTCATTCTTAGTCAATGTAGGATCCCCAACACACGTTTTGATGTCGAGGAATGAACATCTCAAGTGTGAGATTAAATACTTGCGGGTGGTCTAACACAAGCCCAATAATGGACACAATAACTCCAATGAACTTAACTAGAATAAACTTTAAATATCTTTGGTACCATCTTAGTTATTGAATTGATAACTGATATAATATAAGTCTTGTATTCTTTATTTCTTTCTTCTAATCTTCTAACACTTATTTTACTTGTTATATAGATTTTTATTTCTTATTTTAAACTAAGCAACTTGATTATATATAAAAAAAATGATATTATTTGTTATAATAAAAAATTATGAAATGTCTATGACAAACTTTTCAAATTAGATTATTGTTCATTCATATGTGAAAACTCATTTATGCCATAATAATTTCTTATTTTTTTATTATAACAAATAATGAGATTTGTACAAAAGAAAAAAACATATACATTATCTTTTTTTATCGATAAAGAATAAATTAAATAATTTAGGGCATTTAAGGGTGTTCCAACCCTATACAAAACAACCTAAACTAATGTTCCAAGATAGATATAGATACAAAAAGACCACCTAGAAAGATCCAACAAAGAGAATTAGCTAATCCTTAGAACATACCTCCTAAAAAACCATTTATACCAATCTTCCATAACAAAAACTACCTACACTAGCCAACTTTGATCATTTCACTTCCACAATTTAACAAATTTCCTAGTGTAGTACCAATGACATTACAAATTTTGCATCAACAAACGCTACTCCAGATAAAACCAACAAAATCCAACAACAACCTCACCACCTAACATGGCGGGTTAATTTGGCTAACTCCTCCTAAAATTGAGCAGGTCACAAGCAAGTGTTGTTTTCATCCTTCCCTGTTGCACTCAATGATGCAGAAAAGAGCCATTTCAACCAAAGTTGCTGCCATGCTCCTGTGTGGTAAACATCACAACATAAAAAAGGACCCTGTTTTGCTCCCATGCTATCTCCCACCATGCAAAACTTCCCTTCAAGTTCCTACACAATTTCTTTATTACCTGCGCATCTACATAGAAGTATTCCTTCCCAACAACACATAACATGGTATACAAATAGATAATCATGACGAAAACATATTTAGGATTATAACTTGAACTAAGAATAGAACATTACAAACATGAAGCTAAATTATCTAATTATTCTGATAAAGGGAATATGGTTTAGGATCAAATCAGAAAGAGAGAAACTAATGTGTGACAATTTGCTTTTCATCCACACCCAACTCTTAAGTTGAGCTAAATGGAACACTTCCTCCACATCAACTTTCCCTTGTTCAAAGACCACTTTGTTTTTATGAACCCAGAGACTCCAAACCATTGCAATCCATACACCTTTCCAAACCAAGTTTTGTTTTTGATTTACGTGAAAAAGATGGAATTGATCAAAGTGACACATGAGGATCTCATGTTGGGCAAACTGAATATCCACCCATCTACAACATGAAATCTAAGCAAAGGATGTCACCTTACACTAAATGAACAAATATAGACAAACTCATCTTCTTATTGGCATAGAGGGCATATAGAAGTATCTAAAAGGATACCTCTTTTGACTAGATTTACCCTCTTGGGGATTTTGCCCAATAATACTCTCCATGCTAGTATTTGAGCATTAGGGAAGAATTTTATAAACCAAAACATTTTGAAAAATTATTATTTTCAATCGTGATATTACTGTGAACAATTCCATAAGCTAACTTGATAAAAAAAACCCCATTATCTTCCCTTACCTAACTACATGTGTCATGCACTTCCCTATTCAGTCGTATGTTATTTAATTTACTAAGTAGTTTGCTTCTTGTAGACTCTTCCACTCAAACCCACTTCTTTTTCATTGTAGGTTTCACTGTCATCCAATTATACATTGTCTAACTAGTCATTTGTATTATTTGGTATTTTTGAAATATATGGGAGTGAAAAACAAGTATAAGACATTATGATTAGTGTAATTAGACAATACGTGATTGTGAGTTTTAAACCATCAATGTTGATACAAGAGATTTTGTCGTATGAAGATTAGACACTAAGATTAAAGCAAATAAAACACATTTTAAATAAAGGATCGATTCATTGGTTTATTATAAGACATGTAACAAATAAATTTTTTATCATAAAACATGTATGATACATGTATTCCGTAATATATATATATATATATATATATATATATATATATATATATATATGAGAAAAACATATAATTATAAGAACATGTAAAGATACCAAAGCATGTGTTCAAGGCATATATATTGAAAACATCACAACTTGAAGAAAAATATTAAAGCAATCATATTGTTAGACATACTAGAAAATAAATATAAACTATTAGAGAGAAAAAAAACATGTGATAAATGATAAAATACTTTTTTTTTATAAAAAATCTCATGTTAGGCATCATTATGAAATTTGACATCTAAATTAGGCTGACACCTCAAGTAACAACAATCATCTGCCACCACATAAAAAAAATCATTAAAAGAAAACAAAGAAAGGAAATACAAGAAAATATGGAGACTAAAGCAAAATACATATATTAACAAAAACGATACATAAGTAATGTATGTCTATTAATAAAGAACTTTAAGAAAAGACTAGATAATAACATGAGACTCCTTCGAGTCTATGTGTAATAAATAAAATACACAAGTTTAATTTATAATAGATCAAAACTATATAAAATGTATACATGTATCTAAGCTATTGAATTTATAAATATATATATTACATTTTTCATAAGGAAAAAAATAAAATACGGAAGAGGACATATTAGAAATTTTAATATTACTATTGTTAGTGTTCAAAAACTATTTTAAGTTATGAAAGGGTAAAACGTTAATGAAAGAAATTAAAAAAATAAGTATCTAATAATTATAAGAAAATAATTAAATAAAAATAAATTTTAGAAAAAAAAAATAGTTGTTATATTGATTAAATTAAATACTATTTTAAAGACTAAAAAAGTTATTGATATCATATTAGTTTTTATGTTTGATAAATAATTTTTGTATTGATATCTAATTAGTTACCAATTTTAGAATCAAAATAATTTAGTAGTTAAAATCTTGTTAGCTAATTAGATATCAATTTAAAATTAATTTAAATATCAATATAAGTCTTTTAGTATGTAAAATAGTATCTAATTTAGTTCCTATAACAACTAATTATTATTTTTTATTTAAAATTAGTTTTTATTTAATATCTAGTAGTAGATATTTGCTAATATTATTGCATACATTACAAGATTTATTTTAATTTTGGATTAATGTGATTCACAGCTTTAAAAGATTAGCATGGCATCATGATAATATTTTCATGTAGTTGAATGCTGATTTACTCTTCTTTTTTTTTTCTCTCATTTGATGAGAATTGCATTTTTATTCACCGGTTTCAACTTGTTGACTTGGTAAATGCATGAAAATGAGAAATGTATTGTTGGCTGTACAACTAGCGTATCTTTTCAAAGAATGATTATATTTATAAATATTATTAATTTTTGTTTTATAAGAAGTTAAAGTAAATGAATATAATTATACATAATTATTATGTAATTAATAGTGCTATGAAGTGATTGAAGTATCTAATGGTTGTTATTTGCCTAACACGAGATTATTGATCTTCAAACATAGTTAATTAGATGGGTAAATAAAATTAAGCATTGGTTATTGAAGGAATGAGAGGACAAAAGTAAATGCATTGTGAAGTGTTTGTAGTGCCTTTTCTTTTCCCTAAAGCTCTACTTTTATGATTAAAGTAACAAAACAATATTAAAGTTACTCTATAAATAAATTATATACACTTATTAATAAACAGTATTAAAGTTACCCTAAGTTCTTTTGTATTATCCAAATTCAATTACATGTATTTTTAAACGTCACTACTTTCGTCAAAATAAAGCATACTTTAAAGCGCTTTTTGTACTGAGACAAATTGTTATATTTAATCAAATTAATTAGTACGAATGAAAGATCATGTTTATAAACACACACTGTACTATAATTCATTACCATAAAACATTTTTGTTATTAATTAAGATTTATTGAAAATTATAAAAATCACCAAATAAAAATTGATGATATCCTAAAAACTAAATTTTCATGACAAGTTTATGTGATAAACATTAAAGTCTAATAATAGCTCTGCACGAATTAAATTCATTATTATCATTTATTTAAAGTTTAAAAAAAACATAAAAATTATTTTCATATGCATCACATGCATTTTTTTTTTCAAAATAGATCACCTATAATGGTTATTTCTTCCTATACTTCCGATATTTTCTTGTGTAAAAACCAAAAATATCTTTTATTCTATTAATATTTTGTAATGGATGATTAAAAAAAATTTAGATTTTATAATTCAAAACCTATTTTTGGATTAAGAATACCTCTGAATTCTATAATTTAAAATTCTATAATTTAAAAGTTATTTATAGATTTGACCTACTAAATTTTATAATTTAAAAGTTATTTATAGATTTGACCTACTAAATTCTATAATATAGAATAATTTTTTTAAGAAAAAATACATTTCAAATTGAAAAATATTTTCATTTCAGATTTTTTAATTCATAAGGTATTTTTTAAAAGAAAAAGAAATTCTAGATTGTAGAATCCGAATCCATAAATACCTTTCAGATTCTATAATATAATGTGTAAAATATACATTTTTAATTGTAAAATTCAAAAATTTTTTAGGGATAAAATAGTATTTTCATCTGATTATGGTATTAGGAGAAGATATGGAGGTAGAGGAAGAAACACCTCCTATCATTCGTAATTTTTTTTCAAGTAAGGCCCATTTCCATTCTCATATTTGGGATTGTAGTTTTCTTCTTTTTATAACCATCATTTTAAGAAAACAATTTTTTTTCACATGTAAAGGTCAATTTTCTTGTTTGACTAACGAAAGTTTATGGAAATACTAATATTATCGTACTATAATTATTATTGATCGATAAATTTGTGCACGATCAAACTCATATTTTATTATATGAATCATTTACACAACGTTTAAAGGTGAAATGTCTAATATATTATTGTTAGCATATTGTTTCTATTACATTTTTTATTAGTTAAAAATTATTAAAAACTGAAAAAATCATAAAAGGGAATATTAAATTAGAGGTGGATTTCTTATTTTGTCTAATTTTAATAAATTTTAACTAGTAAAAAAAGTATGTTCAAAAGACCGGAAAAGAATATTGCATTTTCTTCATGGTTGTAGAAACAACAACAAAGAACTACTCAAACTAATTAAATGTTTTATAACAAAAAAAACCACTAAACAAAACTACTAGTCAAAAAGGAATTTAAAATTATACAATATATGTGGACTTTTAAATAAGTTCAAGCAACTCATTTTGTCACAAGCTGACAAGTGTCTACCTAACTATATACATATAAAAAGTTTATGTAGTTTTAGAAGAGTGGTTGAAGGGAGAAATGACATTAATTTATTTAGAGAGTTATTAAACATTTGTAGAAAATGGGGAATTATTAAAAAATTGTATGACTATTTTTATTTTAAAAATAAACTAATGTTTGCTTAAAATGAAAATTTGGGCTATTTTATTCTCAAAATTTTAAAAAATGGCATAAAAAAGCAGAGTTAATATATAGAAAAGTATTAGGTAAAATGTGTATTCAAGTGTTGTGTTCATATTCTATTATGCACGTGATATAGAAATCGCAATTATTGTTGAATCTTTTGTCTCTTTGTGAAAGGCATTGGCAACACGTGAATTTGTACTAGTTCATGTTCACACTAACAAACGGTGAATTATGACTTCATTTTTTATTACAAATATTTATATTTAATATCTCATATTATTTTTTTAAAAAATATGCATGTAATGTAGGTATAAAAAGTAAATATTAACATTTTATCATAAAATAAGATTCTTAAAATAAATGTTAATGCAAGTATTTTCAACTTGATCTATATAATCTCTAGATTAAACATGTTTGTATACTTGACTAATGAGTGGGTCCATAAACTACTTAATTTTAGTATAATTATTCATTACTAAAATAAATGCTAAATGTTTAAGGTGAAGTAGTGTGGCTATTAAAATATATTTCCCTCTTAATATCTTTAAGCTATAATGTGATAGAATTAAAAATAGAAATAATCCTTTTAAAATGTTAATATAATATTATTATATATACTTAATTTTTTTAGTATTAAATACATTACATTTAAGTATTTTTTATCTTTTAAAATATTTGAATACTACTAAAAATATCTATAACAATATATATAATATGATACTTATACATATTTCATGTTTTTATTTGGTTCTTAATTATATTTTAAAAATAAGAAAATAGAAATGAATTACTTATCTTCTTAAATTAAGTATACACACCACTATTTTGTAATATAATTAACTTTTTTTCCTCTAATACAAATATGAAAATTATATTACTTTTTTTATTATTTTAATTCATATTATAAATGCACATTAAACATATTAATACATATTTTTATTTAAATAAATATATAAATTTAATTTAATTATTACATTTTAACTGTTAAAATAAGATAATATATAAAAAAAAATATTGTAGAGAGACACGCTTGTATTTTTGCTCAAATTAAATAATTAATTTTCTATTTTTATAGTACCCCACACTGCACCTTTTCATGCTTTAAATTCCTCTATTTAAATGTCGCGGGTTACACACGTAAACATTACCCACCACGCAAATGTTGTTTATTTGTCTTAAATTTTCTTTCTTTTGAATTTTAATATCCATAATATTTTTTTTTTTAAAAAGTTCTACATATTTTAGCATGGGATTCCCTAACTGAGTGATTAGTATCTTATAGAACCTCTCTTTCAGGACGTTGATAGTGAAAAATGACCAATTATATAACAACTTTTACATCTAAAATGTATATAGTAAAAAAAATTATGTGGTGAAATTTTAGTAAATAAAGTGAAATTTTTACATTGTCCTAAAATCTGGTACAAAACTTCTTTTAAATTGTATTTGGGCTTCCTCTTCCTTGGATCTTGATCCTTGGATTTGCATGATTTTCCTTCTCCAATAGTGCTCATTAGAGTTTTTATGCACTATTTGATGAACTTAAACATGTTATTCTTTCTTATTTATTTGTTATTTATAGTGATAGACGTTTCATTTCTATTACATTTAGATAGTTGTGAATGTACATTTATCATTAAGACTAATGTTCGATATTTTTATTTTATTATTGAAATTAAAAGCTTAGTTGTTTTTGAGAATCTAAATCTTGACAATGCATGCGTGTCTTCATTGAATTGTTATTGATTATTGTTGGTTGATATTACAATTTTTATTTAATTTTTAAATGTGTTATTTAGTTGTTTAAATTTAAAATATTAACATTAATTTTTTTATCAATTAATATTATAAGGTGTTTAAAATTCTAAATTTAGACTTTCCAAATAGTAAAGTTACATGGACTAATTAATTATTTATTATTTTAGTCTTTAGGATGATATAGTTATTTATTCATTAGTTTGTTTAAAATTTTATAAATTAAGTTATAGAAAATTTATAAAATCTATTGTAGGGAAATTATAGGAAAAAATGTAGTTTTGATATTTTGTTGTAGTAATTTTATTTAAATTAAGTATTGAATTTATGCACAGGTTGAGTAAATCATACTTCTGATTTATGATTTAGTACGAATGATTAAACATTAATTATTTGTTTTAAATCTTGAGTTGTCCAATTGAAAACTTTGGGAAAATTATTTTTCTAAATTTGGTAATATGTACACATTATAAATCTAACCTTAAATTTGGTGAAATTTTGGTTAAAAAAAAACATTTTTTGTTGTTTTGTATGTGCATACTTGACTGTGGTGATTTGTTACTACTTTCATTTTGTGTACTTTGAATATCAATGTGAAATATTGTCAAAATTTTATCAAATTTAAGATAATAGACTTTGTTTTTACATACTAGCAAATTGTGGAAAATGTTTTGCTAAATGATTAGGGTCCACCTTTAACTACAAAAGTGAGAATCACACTACATTGCATAGTTGATGATGATGGAATTTGTAACCTACCTAGTTATGGACCGAAGTGGGATGAATGCACGTTACATTAGTGAAAAGTATGAAAAGGGAGTTGACGAGATCTTACAATTTGCTCGTCAAAATGGATAATCTATCAATGAGACATATTATTGTCCATGTGTTCGCTATCTAAATTAGATACTTCACGATCTTGGAGAAATAGGTGATCACTTATTTATATTTGATATTGTGAAGAGTTATACAATATGATCATGACACGGAGAAATATTAAACATTTAAACTATGTCAACAATAGAAAATTTTGAATAAGGGATAAATGACTATTTAGAGGAAATGATACCTGATGTTAGTGATATTTTTTGGAAGAACACATGTGTATGATTATTTGAAGTATGATTTGGAGCAACAATTGTATCCATATAGTAATTTTATAAAATTTTCAACAACTTTTGATTATTCAATTTAAAAGCAAGAAATGGATGAATTGATATAAATTTCATAGAATTGAATTATTGGAATTATTAAAGGATATGGTTCCAGAAAACAACACATTAGTAAATTTCTTAAAGAAAATTACCTTATAAGAAAAGTTCAAAATCATATCCATTCTCAAGAGTTGAAAGTCTTATTTAAAATATTTAACTTTCTTTGTAAGTTATAAGTGAAAGTTTTAGATACTTGTAAAGACAAAAGTTATTTAATGTTAAATATTTATGTATTCTTTATATTAAAGAAATATAAAATTGTTATAAGTGATTTTGTATAATTGTGTAAGATAAAAGTCACAATAAGAATATTTATTATAATATATTAATTACAGTTGAACTTTTCAAAAAATTGTTTAAGAAAAATTGGTTGCAAATTAGGTTGAATGAAATATTATAAAACAAGTTTTCGCTAAGCTTTTTTATTTATTGCACACTTATGTGTTCATCCAATCTATCCTTTCTATAGGTTATAGAAAAGTATTTTTAATTTTTTTTGAACTATTAAAATATTTTTTCTCAAATTAAACACACGTTTATTATGTTTTACAAATTTTTAACAATATAAAACTTTGAAAATCAAAATTAATTATTTCAAAATAGGAAGACATAAAATTACTTTTTAAATTTGGAAACTAAAAAATATTTTTAACTTTGAAGGACTAAAAGAATTATATTTAAATTTGGGGACTTAAAATATCAATTTTACATTTTAGGGACTAAAAACATTAATTTTGAATTTAGGGACAAAAAGAATTAATCTAATGAATAAAAAAAATTAGCCTTACTTTTATTTAATAATTTTACAAAAATAAAAAGAAAATATTACATTAGTCATTCTCTAAAATAGTACAAGCCCATCATTAATTATTCATTACTAAATATTAAGAAAACAATTATAAATGAACACCCCAGAGGAAAAAAATGTGAGAGAAAACTATAAATATTATAGTGGGATATAGAAGTGAATTCCACTCACATTCATATATCAGTTCTCATAAGTTGACAAATAATTGAACAAGACTTCACTTCACTGATCTGCAAAATAAATGAGAGAAGAAAATTGTTGATGATGTCTATCCCTCATCCACAACTTATTTATTTCTTCAACTAACACCTAACACCTAATGAGCATTAAAATGTTTCAACCATTTTATATGTTTCTAACCATTTTTTTCCATACTCATTAAAATTATAGAATATATGTGAGAGATGTTCACATACTTGTAGTTAATTTTGCATATTGACTCATTAAGGCATTTCACATTTTATATTCATACTTATTTTGCTATATTTTCCTCAAAAGATATTTGAATAAGAATTTGTCAAGCATATAAAAAAAAAACTTCATAAATTTCACTACTACAAAATCAAACATAATTATTCAATAAAAACTAATTTTAAAGATAAAAAATTAATTAATTACTATAATAATTAAATTAGATATTATTTTAGAAATTAATTTTTTTTAATATCTAATTTTTTTATTATTAATAAATAATTTTTAAATTAGTATCTATTTAGTTACTAATTCATAAAATTAGTATCTAAAACCTTTAGCTAATTAGAAATTATTTATTACAATAAAAACTAATTTAAATAATATTTTTTAGTTTTTAAAATAATATTTAATTTTAATTAAAAATTAATTTAAAAATTATTTATTAATAATAGAAACCAATTTAAATAATGATATTTTAATTTATAAAATAATATCTAATTTAATAATATAATAATTAATTATTTTTTATTTCTAAATTTGATTTTTATTTAATAATTTTCTTAGTGTTTATTTATCTTGATTAAAAATGAAAATAGACAAATAAATTTTAAAACAATTTTATTCTTTCAATAAAAACATAAATACATTTTCTATTAAGAAAAATACACTAATTAATTTGGAGAAAAATAATTAATATTTGACTTTAAATTAAAATATCAGTCAATTAAATTTTGAAAAAAGTTAAAACTACAGTCATTGGACATATAAATTTTTTAACTCTCATAAATACAATAAAAAAAAAGGAAAGTAAGAAATAATGAGTGTGATGAAGCATTTGCATTATTGAGAGATGCAGATATAATAATTCAAACTTTATGGGGGTGTTTGATTTCTTCTTTAATTAAAAAAACTACCATTCATACATCTTTGAATTAGGATCAGAAGGGATGAGAAAACACCCTCCATCTATTTCTGTATTTTTGTTTTTTAAAGATTTGTTTTAAAAATAATTTTCAAAACTTAATCGATTTTAAATGAGAATTAATAATAAATAAGATAATTAAAAAAAATAGTTTTAAAACCAAAATGTTTTGATAAAAGGGGTTTAGATATCCAGCACTGCAATAAAACGTGGGAGCTATAAATGCATAAATTATGGGGCGATCAAGCAATGCCCTTTAGCATTTAATTCTTGATTATTAGTTAGGTTTCTTCTTGTCCCAACGTTTACTCAGCATTCATTTGAACCAAAGCAATGGATGCAGAACAAGTTCTGAGATTGTTGGATACATTCTGGTTTCAGACAACAATTTTCACCAACAAAACCTCGTCATCTTTTCATGCGACAGTGGACTCAACCTCTCAGTCCCTTGTCAAGGAAGTGCTTACTTTTGATTCAAAGCTCCTCAGAGTTCCAACACTTCAAGTGAGGTCTCTTAGTGACCAAAACTTGGGGTCAAGTATAGGTCTTTTCTCTGATTTTCCATCACCAAATTCTGTCCTCACACCACAGAAGCTGATGCCAATTCTTTCTGGGAAGGAAGTGGGAGATTTTCCACTGGAAAAAGGTCATGGAAAGCATGAAGATGAACAAGTAGTCACTACCAAAAGAGTGATTCATAGTGATAGAAGAAGAAGAAGAAGTTTCAGGAAAGAAAAAGCATCTAGGAGCCTGTCAGACCTTGAGTTCAAGGAGTTAAAAGGGTTTATGGATTTGGGTTTTGTGTTTTCTGAGAAAGACAAGGACTCAAGATTGGTTTCTTTGATACCAGGGTTGCAAAGACTAGGAAGAGAGGATGCAGGAGAAGTGAGTTCACAACATGACATTGATGAAACTGTGATTTGCAGGCCTTATTTGTCTGAAGCTTGGGGAGTTTTGGACCAAAAGAAAGCTGTGAATCCATTGCTAAATTGGAGGGTACCAGTTGTAGGAAATGAGATAGACATGAAGGACAATCTCAGGTTCTGGGCTCATACAGTAGCATCCATTGTAAGATAACAATGAATGAGTTTCCTTTTCTGGTGGATGTTCTTGAAAGTCCTTAGATGTATATGTTTGACTCTATCTGCAATAATAGATGTACATTTCCTTAGTTATATTTTGTAATTTGCTCCCTTTTTCCTTATTTTTCCCATGTGCAGTTTTTATCAATTTGTTTGACAAATGAAGCATATGATATGAAGAGAAGGTACATCTGGACAGATAGATAAGCCTTGATATTTGTTTGTTATGGTCCATTTTTCCATCTTGTTTGGAGCAGAATTCTACATAGGAGAATTTTGATTTGTTGTTTTTTCAAGTGCATTGAGACACTCTTAATGCTTCTTCAATTATTTGTTGTCTCTTTTCTAGATTATTGAACAACTCAATAGGTTGAACAACAGGTTTTCAATGATGTGTCCACACAGGCTCACACCAACCCAAATTGAATATTGTTTAGTGAAAAAAAGGAATGGCTGGGCCTCAGTGATATAAACAAGAAGATAAACAGGGCCACTAGTAATTATTTACACTTGAGTGGATGCAGCCACTTTTAGAATAGTGTTGTATTTTCTAATGTTAAGATCCATTGTTATAGCACTTTAAGATAAATAAAAACGAAGTTCTCCACTTTCCATCCACTCATGCAACTCCACTGCCAAATGGGGTCTCATGATTGAATCAGACAACACTCAAAAAGCATTCTTTAAAGAGGTTAGAGATTAAATTCAATCTTTTTAATGATTATGTTTCTTGATTTTTAGATCATATTGACATTTTGGTATTTTCAAACAAATTTCAAAATCATAAAATATACAACCTTTTATTTTAAGCAAGGAATTTAAAAGTATATATATATATATATATATATATATATATATATATATATATTGTTTTGAAAATTCTCATCCAATGGGTATTTTTAAGGGAACTTCTTTTAAAAATAAATATAAGAAACTTATTATTAAATAATTCTCATCATTGGGTCATCACATTCAGTTAATTAAGTGATTGCATTTTTTTTTATCAACATTTTTTTATGAATGTGTTTTAAAAAAATAAAAATGTATAAGTGTTTATTTGAAAATCTCCACAAAAGACCAAATCTGATCCGTGTCTATAATTACATATGAACAGTTGATGAAAATCGTTGATTGTGGTAAGAAATTATGACTGAAGACTATCTGTACCTGCTACGGCCAACTTAATGTGATTTGAGTATTTCAAATTAAAGTTGAAGTTAGACAATGAACACCGAAAAAAGTTACATTATGAACCAAGTTGGTCCTAAATTATTCTTCAAAATATACATGATTGAGAAGTTCCATACATAAAAGTCAAGTATAAACGTCTTTTTGTGAGAGCAAAGTATATTCTCTCAAGTATTGCTATGGGCCACAATATTGGGTGCTCTTAGGAGGGTATGATTATGTTAATCATTTTCTGATTCAACATATATAAAGTTGCTCACTCATACACAAATTCAGGTAGTTCTTCATCATCTTTTAAGACCAAGCCAGAAGTTATATTGAACGATTCTATATAGTTGGTTCATTTGCTGTGGAAAAGTTTTATCACACATGACCTCACATAATGTTTATGTGTAGCTCCTGTATTTTGCATTTCATGTTCGTCTATTGGGTTGCATAATTGTATTTGCAAAGAGAAGACTCGTTGCGATTATTTATGCACAGAAAAAAAAATTTGTCTGCTATAATACACGTGAAAGAATATTCTACTACCATGATTCAAGAAAAAGCTGTTCTTGAAAAAAGTAAAAGGACGAGCTTAGCTTAATCAAGAAAGAGTGTGGTTTTGGTTAATCCATGGAGATCTTTAAAGGTATAAAGTGTGCCCATCAATTCATGTGACTAGCTAGCCCTTGCTCTAGTTTTCATCAAATTATCAGCAGGATTAGCTTATTAGTACAAGATTCCTCAATTTCATGTGTAGGGATTCTGATATTCCAGTTTTGATGGCTACAATTTTTTCCTATCTTGTAAGATTTTCTATAACATGCAAGGGTTCGAGATGATTTCTATAGGGTTATTAATGTTCTTTTGCATGTCTATTCTTCTATGAACTCGATCATCTAATGTTATAAACACAGTATTTTACCATCTGTACCACCTCTTTAATTAAGCTAGGAATTAGTGTAAGTTTGATTGATTCTGTGATCCTCAATACTTTCTGCTTTATCTTGAACTTTCTGTTGATGCCTTTTGAATCCATAAGTAATTTATTTTGTCAAATAATAATGAAAAATAATAACATTATGGGTAATTCCAAATTGGGCATTCTTGGATCAACCAATCATGTGTGCATTGTTTTATGGATTAATATATATCCGAAAAATTATTTAAATGGATAATTTCCTTAAAAATTACATAAAGCTGAGAAAGCTGAGAATTGAAGAAGGATAATCTTATGATAATGAATGAGAAATTTGTAGTAAATGAATTTGGAAGTAAACCTTCTATCTTTATTAGTTTTTTATCATCTATTATATTTTTTACTAAAAATCTCAATCCCTTTACTTTATTGGTATAACTAAGTTTTATTGTTTCTAGACAAATTTTAAAAATATTGTTTGATTGGATTCATAATTAGATTTGTTAGGAAACTAGCTCAACAGACTCTATCTATATTATTATTATTTTGATTTTAGATGGTCTATCACTACACCACACGACATCATTGTGTTAAATGATCTTTACTAGAATTATTTTAATTTGATTGTGGAAACGATAACTTGGGGTAGCAGTGCAGGCTGACCCACCCCGCTAGGGGTGGTCATAGATTGAATTTTTCAAAATCCAATCTACATCCAATAAAATGGATTGGACTTAAAATCTATATCCATTTTAACTAGATCAAATTTATTTGGATTTTTTCTAATCCATTTAAAATGAATTACATCTAGATTAAGTTCACTTTATTAATTAGATTAAATCCATTCCGATCAGGACCATGCCCAACTTAGCTTGACATGTGTCTGAGCCTACTCAGCTCGACCTCCGATCGGACTAACTCGACTCGACTTCGGCTCGTGTCGACTCGTCTCGACATCGGCTCGAGCCGACACGACTCGATATCTGCTCGGATCGACTCAGCTCGACATCGGTCCGTGCCGACTTGTCTCGACATCGACCCGGGCCAACTAGGCTCGACATCAGCCCGACTAACTCGACTCGAAATATGTCCGGACAGACTAGTCTCGACACCGACCATCAATCTGAACCGACTCGTCTCGGATCCACTCGTTTTAGCATCGGGCATCGAACCCACTCGTCTCGACATCGGCCATCGAGCCCACTCGTCTCGACATCGACCATCGGCCTGGGTCAACTCGGCTCGACAACCGCCCGGATCGACTCGACGCGACATCGGTCCGTGTCGACTCGTCTCGACATCGGCCCGTGTTGATTTGTCTCGACATCAGCCCGAGCAAACTAGGCTCAACATCGGCCTGGCCGACTCAGCTCGAAATCTACCAAGACCAACTAGTCTCGAAATCGACCATCGACTCAAATCGACTTGGCTCAAAATTCGCCCAGACGGACTTGTCTCGACATCAGTCCGTGTCGACTCGACTCGACATGGACTCGGATTGACTGGGCTCGACATCCGTCGAAAAAACTCAGCTCGACATCAGCCTGAACCGACTCGGCTCGACAACGGCCTGGGTCGACTCGACTCAACATTGGCCTGGGCCGAGTTGACTGGAAATCCGCCTGGACTGACTCGTTTGGACATTGGACGACCGACTCGGCTTGACCTTGGCCCGGGCAAACTAGGCTCGACATCTGCCCGACCGACTCGACCTAAAATCTTCCCGGACTGACTAGTCTTGACATTAGCCATCGGCCCGGGCCGACTTGGCTTAGAATCTGCCCAGACAGACTTGTCTCGACATTGGTCCTTGCCGACTCGCCTCGACATCGGCTCGGGCCAACTCAACTCGAAATGGGCCCGTTCCAAATCAACTCGACTTTGACTTGGGTCGACTCAGCTCTACATCGGCCCGTGTTGGCTCGGCTCGACATGGTCCTATGCGGACTCGGCTGGACATGGGTTCGGACCGACTCGGTTGGACACGGATTCTGCCGGCTTGGCTCGACATTGGCTTGGGCTGGCTTGGCTCGACATGGGCCCGTGTCGACTTGGCTCAACATGGGCTCGGTGTCGACTCGACTTAGTCTCTGGCCCAATCAGCTCAACTTGGGTCAGGATTGAATCGACTTGACTTTGTCCTGGGCCGACTCGACTCAACATTGGCTTGGGTCGACTAGGTTTGACTTGAGCCTGGAAAGACTCAGCTTGACTTTGAACCGGATCGACTCGGCTTGAGTTGGACCCCGACCGACTCGGTTCGACATGGACTCGGGTTGACTTTGCTCGACTTGGGCACATATTGACTGGGTTCAACTTGGGCCCGGACCAAGTCAAAATTGAATCTAAAAATGTATCCAACGCGTCTCAACATCGACCCTTGCTGACTCGCCTTAACATCGACTTGGGCCACATCGACTTGGGCTGACTCGGCTCTACATCGGCTCGTGCTGGCTCGGCTCGACATGGTCCTGTGCCGACTTGGCTGGACATGGGTTCGGGCCGACTCGGTTGAACACGGGTCCTGCTGGCTCGGTTCAACATTGGCCTGGGTTGACTTGGTTTGACATGGACCCGGGTCGACTTGGCTCAACATGGACTTGGTGTCGACTCGACTTGGGCCCAAGTTGACTCAGCTCGACTTTGGCCTGGGCCGACTCGACTCGAGTCGACTTTGGCCTGCACTAACTCGAGTCGACTTTGGCCTGCACTAACTCGAGTCGACTTTGGCCTAGGCCGACTTGGCTTGACTTGGGCCTGGACAAACTCGGCTTGACTTTGACCCGGACCGACTCGACTTGGCTTGGTCCCCGACTGACTCGGTTCGACATGGACTTGGACTAACTTTGCTCGACCTAGGCACAAATTGACTGGGTTCAACTTGGACCCAGTCCAAGTGAAAATCGAATCCAAAATCCATTTTGGATAATCCAAAAATGTATCCAATCTATATTGAATCCTTATCCAATTAAATGGATTGAACTTAAAATCAAAAATATGGATTTGGATTTGAGATAAATCCATTTAAATGGATTAAAAGTAATATGGATTTGGATAATTATGAATTGGATTTGGCAATTTGAATTTTTTGCCCACCCTTACGCCCCGCATAGGCCCGTCTTGTGTTTAGCCCGCAAAATGCAGATCGGGTTGGTCCGCCCCGCACAATCAGTGTAGACTCATTTTACTGGGCCGCCTCGCATAAGAGGTAGCCCGCGTAAGGAAAATATATTTTAAAATTTAAAATTGTTGAAAAATTAAAATTTCATCATTTTTAATTAATTCAATTAAGATAAAAAAATATAAAGACATTCAAGTATGAGGGTTGTTAGAAGGGTTGATTAAAAATAATTAAAGTTTTGTTTTGCATATACTTTCCTTCTATATGTATGTAAATGTATGAGAGTATCTTATCAAAGTTTTGCTACAAAATATTTTAATAAAATCTCTTCTTTATATTATTTTTTATTAACAATTTTTAAATATTAAACTTTACTTACAATTAAATCCACTCTTATTTTTAATATTAATTCTTTAGATGATTAAAATAAAACATATTTTTTTTTGGTACATTAATTTTTTTTTAAATAAAATAAAATAAAGGTCACATTGTAATAATATATGCGGGACAGGCCTAGGCGGGTTAACGAGCTAGATTAGTGAGTTTGTCCTGCACTTTTTAGTAGTGGATCGTGGGCCGACCCGCATGGTCTGCTCCGCATTGCCATCCCTAAGGACAACAACTAGCCCGCAAGCTCAAGAGTAAATGTGAAGAATCCCCGACTTCAAAATAAGGAAACAAATTTGTTAAAGTTCATGGAAGACGGGATTTGCAGCAACATGTGATGTAGATTGATTGTCACAATATAAGAGTGCAAATTTCTTTAAGGGGACGGTAGATCTTGTAAAAGAAAATTTAATAATTGGATTTCATAAGTAACAAATGTCATTGCTCTATATTCATATTTGCAAGAGCTTCTCAATATTGTGTTTTGTTTCTTAGACTTTAGGATTAGGGAAGAGCCAAGATACACATTGTAGCCTCAGATTGATCTTCTAGTATTTGGATATGAAACCCGATCACTATCACTATATGTGATGGATTTCCTATAAACTCTTCTTGGATGATTGGTTGAAGATGGTGCGGAAGCTTATGGATGAGAGTGGGCAAGGTCCTCCTAGGAGGTGTGGTGACCTTGAAGGTGCATGAAGAGTATGGACATGGGGTGGTTCGGCCAGCCCCTTTGTAGGTGGTGAAAGGAGATTAAAACCTAGAAGCTAGGCAAGGAGTAATGTATGGCACTAAATGGGCAGCATAACAATACTCTATTCAATCTTGAAAATACAAGGTGTAGGCTCCTCTTTTTATAGGCTAAAGAGGACCAAATTTGATGACCTAAATGCTACACAAATGTAAGCCAAATGAAATGTAAAGAAGTGGCACATGGAGCACATGGCACATGGGTGCACATGGCCCTCCAACTTACACATGGCCGAACTTGATTAGTGAAAGCTTCTAGAAACCTTTAGCTAATCAAGGTTAACTCCTCCTTAATTCTAAT
>Ga0123342_1001471_pt1 | contig 39664 bp, 14 predicted proteins | sample Turbeawhitnodule_FD_89960 | JGI IMG/M metagenome (GOLD analysis project Ga0123342, IMG submission 89960) | Root nodule microbial communities of legume samples collected from Mexico - Turtle bean Mexico white nodule | ecosystem: Host-associated > Plants > Roots > Nodule | place: Mexico: Nepantla...
ATAATATATATTATCACTTTATTAAAAAATATAAATTTTTTACAATATAATTATTTATATATAAAAATATATATATATATATATATATATATATATATATATATATATATATATATATATATCATGAAGGAGGTTTTAATAAAAATAAAATTTTGATCGATGACTAAAAAAAGTAGTTTAATGATGTATTTAATACTTACAGATGATGTTCAATTTTCACAATATTTTTTTATGGACAACTTTCAAACTAAAGTTACGTGATTAGGTTTTTTTTTATCGGCATTACATGATTAGGTAAAATACAAGTATCATAAAGTATATAAAGGAAAGCTTAGACATAATTATAGTTTTTTTAAAATATAGAAGAAGAATTAGAAATTCATAGGCTGGTGCTGCCCCGTAAGTGCAACACATTATGGTCAAAACATATAATTCATAGAATTGAAAAAAAAAAGATATTAAAAAAATGTTTGATGTACATTCTAAAAGTGGAGTGTAAATTAGAAGATGAGAACTGTAAGAAAACATAACCAAAATGGATAAACTTTATTATACCAACCCTCACACTTTGTTTTATATTTTAGGCTTTTAAAGTTGCCATTTTTTTATATATTACATGTGTGGGGAGGAGACAGAAACAACGTCTCACCTGTTTTGTATATGTAGGATAGCTTGGTTGGTTTGTTCCAAGTGTTATGAGTGGGTGGGTTTGGCATCGATGGTTCATCAAGGCCCAAAAATGCACTTCTCAAAGTTTATGATGATAGAGGAAAACAAAGATGTTAATCGGATATGGTATTATGTGCCGATAACAGTTATAGGTGAATTGTGAAAACAAATAAATAAGAAGGTTTTTAAGAATGGGCATATAAATTACATTGAAATCTTCACGATGGTGTAGTTGCAGGTTTGGTCATGGGTTACCTCAAAGGTACGCTTAACATGTTTTTCTTACTCTAATTGGTGTCTCGAACCATTGGTATGCATGAGACCGATAAAAAAGAAAGGTTAGAGGGATAAGGTTGGGATGAGCAAGATTTCTTAATGCTAGAGGTTGTGTATTTTGTATCTTTGAACGTGTGGTAGACGTCGTGGGTTTTAGTGTTCCGCAGTCCTCTAAACGCTTTCAAAAACGAATTTTAGGTTAAAAACTCATCTGTTTTTGTATAAGGATTGAAGAATTCCTAAAATACCTTCATTATTTATTTATTTTTACTGATAATAAAAATGACATAATCTACTATATAATGCTCGATCAGGAACTGTTCTCATGGCATTTGGTCAGGGAAAGTGCTTCTTGTTGAAAGTTGAAATGACAAAGGAAAGTAGAAAACACAATCACACAACATAGTGAAATTTAGTATATAGTAAAACGTATAAGAATTACATCTATGTTTCGCTGTAAACAGTTAACCTTTTTTTCCAGCAAACTCTTAATAAAAAAATGGTAGTAGAGACTATATGGAAGGGAGCTAGAAATGTTAATTGTGTTTTATTCTTTTCCATGAGTGCAAGTAAACAAAATATGTTTGAAATGGGGTTCACCATTAATTATACCCTGAGATACAATTAATTAACAGAAGAAAGCCAATAGTCCAGAGATATTTTGGTGTCAAATAGGTTCCAAGTTTTTAGTGTACACAAGAAAAACAACTGAGAGATATGCATAAAAATATCTGCCTTTCCTTTTCTCTATAAGAAAATAAATCATTACTATAATAAATGCTTAAGTTAAGCACAAGCTGTGGCCAAGTCATTGTAGTACCAAAAAAATATCTGACTTAATCCGAGTTCACAATAAATAGCCAACTCAAATGTCCTTTAAGATCTATGCACTTGTTTGTGTTTGCTTGCATGTTTGTGGTTGCAACTTGCAATGTATGTGTTTCTTCTCTGGTGAAATGAAAAATGACAGTTCCTTTTAGTTTTATCTCAAAATTAAAAAAGATTGACAAAAGATTATCCAAAAGAAATCAGACAAAACTAAAGTCAGATTTTAATTAAAATTCTGTGAATAAAAAAAATATTTTAAAAAAATGTTACGTACTAAAAATGATCAGTTATACTTCTCAAGAGAAACTAATTAATCTGACAAATGCATTATATAAAATTTTAAAAAACTACAAGTAATATGATATATAATATGATATATAGGATAACAACTTACTCCAGAGAGACGTTTTATATATATATATATATATATATATATATATATATATATTAACACATACTAAATAATACTTATAAAAGATTAGGAAATTTCTTGAGTTCTTTAAATTGATGTTGATTCTAGTTCATGACATTGATGTAAGTGTTATATCTGCAAAAAAAATACTTCAATGTTTAAGTTAGTTTTTCATATTGTTTTAAGTTAGTTTTTCATATTATTTTAATTGATGTATCTATCTATAAGATCTTGATGAATCCTATTGATTAAAATTAAGGTATGTTATCAGATTAACCTTCAAATTTTAAATAAAATTTCATATCAAAATTATGTTAATTATTTTGTGTTATGAAATTTTTTGTGGAGTGTACAAAGATTACATCGGTCATGTTATCCGAAAAATATTCGATTGACGATCTTCACATAAATGTTAAATAAATTTGAAGAGAAGAATAATAAATACGATTGTGCAGACTAATGATATTCTTTGAGCTAGCTAATATCTTCAATGATTACCTATAAAAATTACACAATTTTTTTTTATATGATTTGAACATGTTGAAAACATCTGAGAAGCAGAAGACTGAGAAGAAAATAGCTTGCAAGTTGAGGGTTGATTTTGTGGACAAAATCAGTGACAGAGACCCAAATTTAACTCGAAAGGCAACCCTGGTCAAACTCAACATTGATTGTAGAGACACCGGCCACCCACACCCTTGGCCTGCTTTGAAATCAGCATAACTGTATACAGTGACAGTTGGTGGGAACTTTATATTGAATTGTCTTCAAGAAAATTATGAGCATGGTGTGTGGTTGCAGCATTCAGATAACCCTTGAAAACGGACTTTGGGATTCATCTCATTGGTTCATAGACTTGTATAATTGCCAAAACACATACAAATGCCTTCAATATAATCAGCTTTCTATCCAAAGAATGTATTAAAACATTATGACAGGAAAATACTTTGGGTGGGGTCTGCATGTTTGAGATAATGTAGGCCATTGTTTTCCATTATTGTGATTTTAAAGTTCAATCATTTTTTTGTCCATAATTTCACTCAAAACACAATCAAACTTCTCAACCCAACTTCCAACTTATGGGCTGGATTTTCCACTAACATGTGGCTACCAATTTTTGTGCCTCTCCTTACATAGATATTAGAACAAATGAAAGAGAATACATGGCAAAGAATAAACATTAGGGTTAATTTAACATTTTATAAGAAAATTTTACGTGAAAAGATGATAAAAAAAAGAAAGAATTTTTTTTTATTTACATCACTTCATTGTATATTGTATAAAAAATATATAAGTGTAAAAAAAAATCTTGAAATTACCAGCTATTTAGAAATATATAAGTACTTCATTGTATTAGAAATATATAAGTGTAAAAAAATATTCTTGAAATTACAAGTTATTTAGGTAGAGATTCATTAATTATAAAATTTTATTATTATTAAATTAATTGTATATAATTATTATTTTTTCATAAATTTAGTAAAGGTATTAAGTTCTAAAATTTGCAAGTCCTCTTAATAACTATATCTTTGCTTAAAATTGACATTTGTTTATTTACGAGTATTTATATTGAATTTGGATATCTCATGTACATGTTGCTGATGTAATGAAAACCGACTTTGGGATTCATCTCATTGGATTATCAATTAATAGACATTGGGAATGTTACAACTTACATCCTTCTTTATTTTTATAATATTTTGTGTAGATGATAATCCTTCTTATGTGGGTTCCAAACTCAATTAATATCAATATTTTTATATTTTATTTTCAACTGCAGTATTGGACAAGGCGTATAATAAATTAATAAAGGTTCTTCTTTATTAATATTTTTGTTAACTTATTTTTTCTCATTTCCAGATGTGTTTCCTTTTTAACTATGAAGTTTTATATTTTTATATTTATTTTATTTTATTAAAAACTTTCACGTTAGATATCATTATGTTACTTCACATCTAAGTTAGACTGATATCTCAAGTAACAACAAACATTTGTCATCACATAAAAAAAATATTATTAAAAAAAAATATAAAAATATGAGAGAATTAGACCAAAACTCATATGTTAACAAAAACTATACATAGGTAGACTATACCTATTAATAAATAATTATAAGAACATACTATATGGAAGCTTATTATGTCAATGAAAGAATTCTCTATGAATAAATTCTAAATTAGTCAACTTATCAGCAAATACATTCCCTTAACAAATAATGAGTAATCTTAAACCTGATTTTTCTACCGCAATTAAGACAAGTATTTCATCGATCACAAAACATCCAAGGAACATTTGTCCTAATAATAAACGCATCACAAACCAATACAGAGTTACATTTCAGTCAGACATTAGTAAATCTCAACTTTTGAGCTTCCTACAAAGCATATATTAACTTCATAAAATTCAGATAATATAAGAAGTTTTATACATTATAGAGCAATAAAATTTTGAATAACTAGCATTGGTTTTCGTGTTTAAGATTTGTTATTTGTTGTTGGAGATCCTTCATGCTAACATGTTCTTTGTTTTCTAATTATTGTTTTAACTTTTCTTTTATTTTAACTTTCTTCATATTGCAAAAAAAAAAAATTGTTGCTCAAGAAAAAACTGTCTTATGCTCGATTTTTTTGTTCTGGTATTAAAAAATGTTAGCCTTTAAAAAAAACGACATGAGAAAATATTATTCCAAAAAAGTAATAGTTTTGTTTTACATACCACATATATTTACTCATAAGGGTTTGTACATTCTTAAAATATTCATTTAATTTATTTACTTTTTTGATAAAAAAAAATCATACCACAATCAGTTTATTAACAATAGAATAAAATAGTAATTTTGTTTACACTTGGAGTAAATAATATATGTATTGATAATACATTATCGTTTAACATGAAATTATATTGCATATATAATAATCTCAAAACTTAAAAAAAGCATGTTTATCATAACTTTAAATGATTAACAATGAAAATTACTCTTACAACATATAAAAGTTAAACTCTTCTGGTTTTTATTTTGAAAAATAATATGTGCCGCAAAATTTATCTTTTTGAAATAAAATATGATCTCATTTTTCAAACAATTGTAAGTAACCCTTTTCATTCTTATTTCGATCTACTAAAATTAAATTAGAATAAGTCGATTAAGATACATGTTCTTGTATAAAAGAAATTGAGATAACTTATATCTGCGGATACTAATTTTTGTCGGTCGATTCACGTTTTCCCTCACACTTTTTCAATTGGGTCGTCTTACTCTACCTATCTTGGTTTTTGTTCCTTCACCTCAATCAAGTTTTCATTTTCTTCGTATGTTTTCGGTCTGAAAGACACTTGCAAAAGGTACTCTGACGATCAAATAAGTATTCGATGCTCAATGCAATTAATATACGATAACAACGTACTTTTTTCTGAGAAATTATGATTGTTTATATATTTATTGTTATATGTCTATTATTATTGGATTGAATTAGTGTTTGAATGTGTTTAAAAACATAATATCTAATGTTTTCGTACAGTTTAAGTTTGTTAATCTCCTCGTGATCTTAATGCATTTTGAATAACACTTGTGAATTAATAAATCAAGTATCTATTTAATTATGAATTTATGGATTAATCCATATAAACTAATGAAATCTAAAAATTATTTTATAACTTTTTAATCCCAAATTTAACAAATATAACAATTACAAAGCAAACTGAAAAATTAATAATTTATTATTTAGTACAATTAATAAAAAAAATGTATTAAAACATTTACATTCAATATCGTCCAGAATTATCAAAGATATTCACTTTCTGAAATTTTGCTTTTGATTTCATCCATTTGTTCATTTGTTGGAGACAACTATAATCAACAATAATTTCAGCATCGTAGATCTTTATCTTTGTTAATGGATTTTAAATGGGGTTTGAAAAAGAACCAATTTTCTTTATTGCATGGTCAGCTGCAGGAAACATGGAAGCGAAGTTGCGAAGAGTGTTGAAAACACATGTGAAGGACTGAAAATGTTGAACAAGGGACACTGTTACAAGAAAAAGACACAAGCAAGGGGCAATAAGAATGTTGTAAAACATTGTAAAAAATAATAATAAAAAAAACAAAAGGAATGACTTGTTATGTTTTCCATGTTTTAAAAACTATACATGTTTTTGAAAAATTTCAAATAAATTTTAAAAATAGTTATAAATTTTGAAAAGTCTAATTTGAATCTAGTTGAACCTTATATAATGAATTTTTAAAATAAAAACACCCTTAAATAATAAGATAAAAGTATTAAATTAAAAGGCATTAAATCAAAATGGACTGATATTAATTTCAACCAATAATCAATCCAAAATTAAAATTACAGATTTTGTTCCTATCTCCTTAACTTCTTTTGTTTTAATTTTTATTAAATTTAATTTGGATATCACTAATTTTAGATTGTTGAATGTGACTGACACATGAATGCCTGTAACTTTTAATTATAAAATTTCAATAATGAAATGTGTGGACAATATAAAAAAATAATTATGATATAATCTTTCTCAAGGGCATTTTTTTGTGGCCTTCCGCAAGTGCGAACATGTCCTTGTTCATTGGTGGAGTAATTGGGCCCATTCTTAATTTTGAAGCCCACCATCATTGATATGATGGGAAACTATGTGGCCCTCACTATCCAAATCTAACAGCTAGGCATTGTTGGGCCATGATAAAAAAAATTAAAAAAAAAAGTGACCACTAGAAAATGGCCTAAATCAATTATGATTTTTCTTATGAGTTATATTCTCTTTGATAATGATGTTAGTTTTGGTTGGGATATCTCTTTTATTCAATCCTCTTATCTATAGTGATTTAATTGCATCAACTTAACACTGCGTTTGGTTTCACATCTTATACGTACTTTTCCACGTTTATTCAAATGCTAACTTCATAGTTATGTGTTATACACGTGATTTTTTTCGTTGAGTGTCCAAACACTCACTTAAATATTTTAAGCATGTATTAATTAATGAGTTTAAATTTTCATCTTGTTGATGTGAAATGTTTTATTAGTTTTGCCGATTATTAACTCCTCAAAATGTAACTTTTGAACCCAAATTCACTTTAATGTGATTATTCATTAACTCACTTTTATTATAGTGACTTTGTTTTAAGGTTTCACGAATTTTGATCATGGATAATTGTCAAATGTGCAGAGCTTATTCGTGAGTTAGTTTTACATTATTTTTTCTTTGATCAAATTAATCGTTAAAACTACTTCTTATTCTTAAGCAATCATGTGTTTCGATACCACACTACTACATGTGTTTATCCTGTCATTATCTCTATTTTATATATAATATAAAACTTATATTTTTCTAATACAATCTCTTTATGTTCAATATTATTGGATTTTGTGCTTGGATAATATGGTAGATGATCCAAAAATAAACTTAGATCAAATTCTATTATGATAATTCAATACGAGTTTAAATCTAATCTAATATGCAACTAAATTAAATAATTGAAGAGAGAACTTGTAATCATGATGAACTTTAGTATATTTACTCTTCCCATTAATATGTAATTTGGCAACCAAAACACTATTTAATTGCATTCTCCCCTTTCACCTAAACAAAATTGATTTGAATTTAATTGGTTAAAAAAAATTCAAATTTATACAAATTAAAATGGTTCAAAATCAATTCCCTTCTACCATCAAAATAAGTCTATAAATTTTAGGGCTATGCATTTCATTGAAGAAATAGCCTAGACTATTTAATGCACTAGTTTAACGAATGTATGATAGATTCAAAAAGATTATGGACATTCTGAAATCCATGATCGACTGTAAACATGTAGTATAAAACACTTTATTATGGAACGAAATCCACGATGCATTACAATTAGTTCATTTCATCACATATGAAGGGGTTGTTTACACTATATGTTTTCACATGTGTATAAAGCAAGTGATGAGAACATAGTATACTACTTAGGTTTTGTTTTCTTAAATTTAACAATGACATTGTACACAATTTTTTATCATTAATATGAGATATTATAATTATTTATTGTGTTTACTTTGATGAATATATTCATATTAAAAAAACCTTTATATTAATTGTGTTTAAAATACAAAAAGGAATTTTTAAAATAAATTATTTTCCTTTAAAATTAATTCAAATAAAATATAAACACATGTAAAAAAATCTAAAATATATGTATTTCAGAATGTATACGGTTCATAATATATAATACATGTATATTTCAAATTGTACATTATAAAATACAGAAGATATATTTCAGATTGCACATTTTAAATTACATCTTTTATATTTCAGGTAAATTCAAGAATACAATTTTAAAAGAGTAAAAATGAATTTTCAAATTATAGGATGTGGCATTTTAAATTTATAGGGGTGCAGAATGCAGAGCCCCAAATCTTAAAATTATACTGGCAAATGCTCCCTGCACCCAACATATTTTTTTAATTTCCAAAAATGCCCTTAATTCCGGAAATAAAAATCCGGAATTGAAAATAATATATTCCAGAAAAATAAATCCAGAAGTAATTATTGAGTTTCAGAAATAAAAATCTGGAAACAAAATTAAAATTCTATTTCGGAAAAAAAAATCCGAAATTGAAAAATAATACACTCCGGAAAAAAATCCAGAAAAGAAATAATTGTGTTTCAGAATTGAAAATCCAGAAACAAAATGAAAAACCATTCTGGATAAAAAAATTCATAATATAAAATTTCGTTACGAAAAAAAAATCTGAAACACATATTTCAGAAATTTTTTTAAGGACAGTTTAGTCTTTTCTGCTGGGATCAGGTGCAGTGATATGGTGCGGGAAGCAATTGCCAATTATACTCCTAATGGAGGACCAATAGAAGCTGGGCTTTTATTGGGCCATGACAGCGGCCAAGCCCAGCCTGAAATCTTATCGATTTCGTATTAGGGTTATCCAGTTATTTTTCTTGCCTTATGATGGCAATAGAAAGGGAAAACAACCTATTAATCTTCCAATGCAGTCAATTTCATCTTAAAAAAATATTTGTTTTTTGAGAGCTTAAAAAAATATTAATTATTCTTTGGTTAATTATATTGTCCTTTTTTTACTTAATCTTTATTGTGATGTAAAAATGGAATAAGATAAAATAAAAAACCTCATAATTATTTTATCAAGACTTGCAAAAATCCAAAACGCCAATATACCATTATTTTGCATTTTTTTATAAATAATTTGAATACATTTTTAAATATATCTTAATTTTCTTTCTTTCTTTATTCTATGTATGATATATTAAAAAATAAAAGTTAAACGTAGCTCTTGGTTAAATGGATATTTAAAATAAAATTTTGATATTCATAATTCTAACAAAAAATAGATAAAAAATTATCAATATATGTAAAAATTTAAAATTATTAGATAGAAATAAATAATTTAATATTCAAAAATTTATAAAATATAATTAAAAAAAATTGTATTAATTGAAATAATATTAATAACTTTTTATAATTTTTTTATAATATTAATGAATTGAATATTTACACATAATACTGGGAAAAAAAACTATTTTCATAAAAAATAAAAATAAAAACATAAATCCAACCCCATGCAATATATAATGGGGATAATTGATTATATCTCATTTGTAACATATTACATAATTGATTATGCTTTTAAAAACAATGGATAATCAATTATACTTCATTTATAACATATTAGATAATTCATTATGTCTTTAAAACGATAATCTACATAATCGATTATGTGTAAAAAATTAAATTTTAATATTAGAAATTTTAAAAAAATGTTTAAATTTTATAATATAATTTTTTTATTAATATATATATAATATTTTTGTTTTATTAAAAGTATATTTTTATTTTTATCATAACTATATTTAACATTTTTATCTTGTAATATAATTAGTATATTTTGGAAAATTATTTTTTTTATCATATACGATTGTTAATCAAATATGTAAATAAAATATAATAAAAATATTTATATTTTTATATTCACAAATTTATTTTTTAGAATTGAAAATTATTTATTTTTAAAAAAAAATTGGTTATGTTTTAAAAGTTAGAAAATTAAAATAATTGTTACGTGGGTTCTTCCTCTCTTTTATGAAGTTTATTTGTTTATATGAAAAAAAAAAACTCATTCAAAGAAAAATATTATAGATAATTAATTTTGTGTTATGTTATAAGAATCTTACCATATAAGTAAAAGATAAATGAAGAAAGTAATTTTTTATTTGATGAACAATAAAAAATAAAATTAATGGGAGCACTAACGATACTCCAATTTATATATAAAAAAGTTATCTAAAAAAATAAATAAATTAGGATACAATCACTTGACCCTGTTTTAACATGAAATTCTCATCCTACCAAAATTACAAACTCTCTCATTTGCTCTCCAGAGTAGATAAACAAAAAAGATATTCATTCTAACTAACTTATTGGATTTTGTTTTTGTTAGCATGTGAATTTTGGTATAGTTCTTCCATATTTTTATTTCTTTTTTTAAATAATATTTTTTCACGTGATAACAAATGATTGTTGTTATTTGAGGTGTCAGCCTAACTGAGATGTCAAATTGCATAATGAAGCCTAACATAAAAGCCTTTTTTTATATAAAAAAACTATTAGATCTTCTAATCCTTTCACAAGTCTTTCATGGTTGAGTTTAGGGTTATGTGAACTGCATATTCATGACAATCAATATGCGAAGGAAGAAAAAAAACACAATAACTTGTACAACCACCAAACTATAAAATAATATTTTTGCAAAGTAGAACCGTCTTTCAAAACTCTTGTTGTCATTTCATATCTTATTTATTTTCAAAATTTAACTACTAGAATGAGTTATTATTTATGCATAAAATAAGATTTATTGTAAGAAATGACACAAAAGGCCAAACCTCAAACTCCAAAATAATTTGTTGTTAATTGTGGATTAAGATAATTCTTAGAATAACTTGACAAACACTATATGTGAAAGGTAACAATTTCAATGGTGACGGTTTGTAGGGACCAGTACATTGAGTGTGCGAAGTTTGAATAAATGTATATAACAATCATATGATCGAATTTGAACAGAGTTACATGCATTTGGCTGCTTCCAAGTTAGAAATCAACAAAAACACTTTAAAGCACTTTATTTTGTTGTCAAATTCAAACTGTGCCATCAGTTTAATTGTGACTTGTAACCGATCAGAAAACATTAAATTTTCAAATGTAATGATATTCAAAATTATTTCTCATTTTCTGCATAATAAATACCATTAATCCATGCTTTGAATTATATATATATATATATATATATATTTATATTTATCTATGAGGTAGCTTTTAATTGAATATTGATGTGGAAAATGTTGAATTTTCTGGATCAGCCGGCTATGAATAGGTTTATTGTAAGTATTATGTGATGGCAACAAATAACATATGATATTTATTTATTTGATGAAGTAATAATGTAGAAGCTCGAATTATGATTTTTATTATACACGATATAGATGTGTATTTAATATGTGGGCCTATATATATATATATATTGCTGATAAGGTATTGTGAATTATTTGTAAACTATTAATGCTTGATTTCTATTCAAAATACTATACATAACAAAGAGGGCAACCAATAATTAATGTATAGAGTGATAGCAAGTTTTCAAAATTTAATTTTTCTACTTAAATTTAGAAACAATTTTGTTCAATTAAAAAAAAGTTTTTAAATTAATTTAAATTTTATTTTATCTGATTTTGAAAAGCAAACTTTTCGTAGATGTAGTTATAGGTTTTTAGAAGTGACTGTTTCTGTACGAAGATTTTTATAAAATTAGTACTCAAAAGTGTTTACGTAAAAGATTTCCTAAACAAACTCTTTAATGTGATTCAATTTCATTAGAGGTGACAATAAATTAAGTGATCTGTTGACATAGTTATACAAGTTTGTTTTCCAGTAATAAAAAAAAATATAGGTATACATTTCTTATTTCTTATGAATAACTAGCGTCATATCAAAATTAAATTCATGAATAAATTTCAATTTAATGAATATATAATAAAAGACAAAGTTTTTATAGTGTAATCACTGTAAAAAATAAAGATTAAAAATAACAACATTAAATAGCTTTTTAGACCACACAAAATAAAAAAAACAACTTATGAAATTGAATAGTATCTTAAGTAATTTTTTTTCTCAACAAAGAATTAATGAATTAAGAAAGACACTTCAAGAATGTCTCAATCCTTATATATAACCAAAATTCACGCCACCTAACTATCTATTCCAACAACGTACATGTTTCAAAATGGTTAAGATCAAGGCTTACGAAACCTATAACAAAAACATCTGTCATTGCCCATACAAACATAATTATGCAGCAAAAAAACATAGATTTATGCATAAAAAACTGTATTCTAGTTTAACCAATACTACACATAAAGCTCACCACCAAGTACATCTATGTTGCTACCAATCTAACCATCACTAAAAATGTGCTTGTACGGCTTCTGCGTTATCCGCTATTGCATTTGCTCTGGATGCGGCAGGTGATCAAGGTTTAAAAGAGCTGCAAGCAGTCTTCTTAACATTCCACCAATTCCGCAATCTGATTGATGTTCAAGCTATGCAACAAAATTGTGTAACCTACACCAAAAAGCACCATACTTCCCTCCCTCGTGGCCATCACACAAGGAAACATCACTGCACCTTTATGCTATAATGCACATTCTTGCCATCACACAAGGAACATAAGTAATAATCGATGGACTTTGCATATCTAAGATTTGACTTTAAAAGGGATAGTCATAGTCATAATAGGTTATGAATTACATAAAGGGTTAAATATGTTTTCATTTCTTGTTCAAACTATAGACTATCTAGATATTTGTAATATGAAAATGATTACGATAAGACATTTTGTATGTGAAATTAATTTAATTTGATGTTTCACTCCATCAATTCATTGGAAGTAGTTATAGTGAGCATCTGCAATCAAAACAACCACAAATTGAAAAAAAAACACTAATAATCTTTGGAAAAAAACTAACAATCATTTCACATGTAAGACTCATTCCAATCATTTTCATATTACAGGTACCTTTGAACCTAAAACGAAAACTAATTTCGTGTTATAATAGAAAGATTTTTTTTAATTCTTACATAAATAATCCCTAAATTTTTATCTAAACACAATGCTATAATCACAATTCACATGACTCAACCTCCATGAATGTGATGAAACTTGACTTTTATGCTTTATGTGATGCCTCTTATTCAATGTGAAATGTCAATTATGCATCAATAGTTTTTCATTATGAAAGACCCAGACACACCTTAGAAGTAGTTAGTTACAAATAAATCTCGTATTAAAGTTTTATGATTATCAATATTAATGTTTTGAACGACTATGTATATAACAAATGCTATTTTTTATGAAGTGGGATTGAAATGTTAAATAAAAAATATGAGTGAGTTCAGGTGTAAAATATATAGTTATATTTTTTAATTTAAGATTATTTTTTTAAAAGTATAACATTTTCTATTACATAAACTAAATCCTAAAACCCTAAACCCTACAATATCAATAACAATATCTCATACAAAACTCATCACTTAGCCATAAAAAAAATTACTAAAACAATTATCTTCATTTTAACAAACAAATTTTAAAGTTTAAATATATTTTTCATTATTATTTTTATACATATTTTCACTATTTGTTATATTTTAAAAAGGAAAACTTGAATGGCGATATCATAATTACTAATTTTATTTTTTATACACCCATATGTCTTGATTGATCCATGGTAATGCAAAGAATTAAACAGACTTTACTCATAAAAAAGTATATTGAATAGTTTTTGGTGCAATTCTGCAACAATATTGCTTTGACTATTAACAGTTTATTTATTTTTTATTATTGTTACTTTAAACAAATTTTTTTTTTAGTAATATATTTCGATTTCTTAATTTCATATTTCAACTTGACTCAAGTATCATAGTCATGTCTTCTAACTAGTATGCATGTTCACAATTGGATATATATATATATATACATGTCAGTTGGAATATTGTTGTTAGTTTGTATACTGAAAAAATGTCAAGAGAACAAAATAACTATTCTATTATTGATATAATAATAATAACTACTAAGACAATTAATTATTAATGATATTCATGATATTAATTTAGTACGTCTAACTTAACTGCACTTAAGTTTATTAACAATGGATATATTAAATACAACTATTATGTAGCCTGTAAAAAAAATGTTGGACCAATATTTTTATTTTATAACAAAATAACTTTGGCAGGTTGAGAGACTTAATTTTTAATTATGTTTAATCACACAATTTTATATATGTAAAATTATATTTAACAGAAGCTATATGATGAATGCACATATATTTATAATTCAATGATCCATTCATGTTTGCATTTTTATTTCTTACAGTTTAATGATTATGTAATTGTAAAAAAACTATGTCAAATTTACACATTATAATTTATAAATTATTGCTGATATAATTTTTAATAGAATTATGATTAAAGTCAGTAAACTTACAATTAAATCCCTTCATTAATTTTGGTCAGAAATTTAGTAACACTTATATACATTAGAGTGACATGCAAAAGCTATGAAATAAATCAACAATTAAATTAATAAAAATCTAATCGTGATCAAGGGAAGGTGTTTGACTTTTCCCAAATTACTTTGTTAATTATTATATATATTCATGTTCCATTATTGTATCTCTATTAGGTTAGTTATCACATCATGGAATGATCATTTAACTTTTATATGAACTATAATAAAATGAACAACTTTACATTCAAAACACAAAAAATATAATAAATTCTTTCTACATACTTTCTTCACAAACAATCCATTTAAAATAAACAAGACAAACAAAAACACAATCTAAGACCGAGAGAATGGTAACAAGTTATAGTATTAGTGCGATTATGTTAACTTTAACCTTGTATTAAACAAAAATTAACCAATATATGTTGAAACTTCTCACTATTAGTGGCATTTGGTATACTTTCTCTTTCTGCAATTGCACATGTTTGACAAAAGGTGCAAATTTCGAAAAAAGTAACATTAAAAAAGAGAGACTAATTGCTATTAGTTTGGTATAGTAATTACTAATGGTTGCTTTCTACACAAGTATATATAGTGGATTAATTTTAGGTTTGCCTAATCCCAACTATTGGTTCACCTATTTGACATTATTTTCTTATTAGAATAAGTAATCACCAATTTCATAGGATTAGGTCGTAATCGAAAGTGTGAAACGGTATGAACACTTTCAACGAGGAATATAGAAAGTTGATTTAGTGATTCGTGTGGATGACCACAGCTTTGTGTTTCGATCAATTACTTTCATCAAACCAAGGTGTTTTTATAAAATAAATTTAAAGATTAGTAAAATGCGTGACATTGAAAGTTTATTTACATACCATTTTTTTAATAACACTATTACATTAATTTTTCGTTTCAATTCTCAACTTTGCTATATTGACATCAACACGTTTTCTTTCTCTCTGGTTACGTACAAAAAGTTGTCAGATCAACAATAACAATTAGTCAATATATTTATTCTGGTTGTTAGATATTTTTTATGATTAAAATATTTTTAAAGTGTTCTCTTTAGTTATATATGTAATATATTGTTGAAGATCTGTTATTCGTATATAAATGAGTGTAAAATTTATTTTATAAACTGATTTTATAAAATCGAGTTAAATTTAAATTTCACCTTTATCATAAGATTTTGTTAGCTTTATCATATAAATATAATAATAATAATAAGATTTGGTTAGATTTATCATATAAATATAATAATAATAATTATTATTATTATTAATATTGTATGAGAGTGTTAATTTGGTTAATATAATATTTGGTTCAAGGAATATAATTTGTATTCTCTTAATTTATTAACTTAAAATGTTTTTTTATTCTACATAGTCCTCCAATATTAATTAGCATGGGACTGAATCACCAATTTAATTTAATAAACTATAGGTAAATCGATCCTCAAAACTAATAAGCAATTATACAACAATTAATATTTTTTAAATAAACAACAATGAAATAATTATGAAATTGTAAGTTATTAATCAATTTAGTGTTACGAAAACAAATATAGGCAAAGCATTAGTGGAATACAAAATCATTTTTTTTATCCTTATTTTTTTGTCATTTTTTGTATTGATCTTGTAACTTGCACATCGAGAAAATGCTACCACATTAGGATGAAACCTGATTAATGCCATAAACTGACAAATAAAGAAAACTAGTACGAAATTATTTGACAAAAGAACAGAAACATTTTTTGGACAGAGGAAAAACACATAGGAAAAGGGAAAGATGGAAAAATATTCTATGAAAGTTTTGAGTATTATGTGAGACCGATTTATGTGTTCTTTAATTATTGTCATTTAGGTATTTAACAAATGTTAGAAGACATAATCTAGTATTAAAGTGGGTAAAATAATTGATGATTTTTAATTTCAAACTAATTTGGACGATATTTATAATTTCATAACTAAATTTATTGATAATCTATAATTTAATGATTATTTAATTAATTTCAAATATTAGTTTAACACTGCTACAATTTCGACCAGATTACTCGATGATTTATTTGACATTAATTTCAGAAATTTGAACATTAATCAAATAAATTAAGAAAATTAAAATTTTGTTTGATTGTGTATGTAGTTAAGGGTCTTTTTGAATTAGCCAATACCATTATCATTTCTTTGTAATAACCTAGGTAGCACATAACCTAGGTAGCACAGGCACTACTGATACATACATGAAATGATACATACATAAAAATACATATAATTTTTAAAATGTAGGATAAAAGACACGAATCTATATATTATATAATTATAAATTATGTAAATTGACAATAAAGATTTATATGCACAAGTATGTTTCCATTATTTTGTAGAAAAAAATATTTTTTATGATTGGTTTAAAAGGATTTGTTTTTTATTTTTATAATCATAATAAAAATTTATATAATAAGTTTGAGTTTTTAGAAAATTAATATATTTCTCTTTTTTAAAACTGTGTTAGAACTATGTTAGAATGGTCAGAAATTCAACAAATATTTTTTGAATTATTCACTGTCCTATGAATGTTGTACAAGTATCGGTGTCCAATACCTGTGTCTAACACGGACACACCATTTAAGAAGAGTCTCTGAGCCAAAACATACTACAATTTTAAATTGGATTCTTTAATTTTGATATATTAAAAAAAAACTGAAGAGAAAATGTGATTCTTCAACCCAACTGTGTGGTGTATAATTGTTGAAAACATTTCACGTTTGATAATTAATTTGTTATCATTTTACACTTTAATTTTTGTATGTTGAATCAGTATATTATATTGCACTAAATAAATGATGTTAATATCTTAAACAAAATCTCTAGTTGGTAGTTGGGCGTTGTCCCTTGCCACAGGCATTTCCATGGTGGTTTTGGGTTTAATGAATGTCTCGTTCATGTATCCTGAAAGTCAAAGTCGCCCACCTTTTCATTTCAGAGCTTCTTTATTTGTTTTTTCTTTCACCATTTTTTTAATGCATTTGGTTCAAATACACTGTTGTGAAAACATGGCCTTCTCACATCATCAACCCCCACATGTTATGCTGCGTTTCTTGTTGTGGCGACCTGGTCTCCCAGACAAGACAATACCCACGAACCGTCGCACACTGTGACGCCCTTTCACTTTCACCTTCTTGGTACTTAACATGTCGCACACCTATCTTTTCCTCTTTTGCTTTTTTACTTTATTTATGTAGTTGTTTCAAAGTTTGAGTCTTTTTGTATTTTGGCTTCAGTTTTGCTTCTCTTGTCTCAGGTAGTCTCCTTTAGTTTCAAAGGGTTGTTTCTGAACTGGCTTTTGCTTTAGTTTAATAGCTGCTGGGGTTTTGAGCTTGTATGCATGTTTCTTACTTGGAATGGGATGATTGTGGTATTGATGTATCAGTCTATGCTAGTCCATTATCAGTATGATTTCAGCTGAATATGTCTGCAAACATATGTATTGATTGCCTTTTTATGTGAAGCATAGTTGTATGAATCTCTTAGGGGCTAATTGACATGAATCCTTTTTTTTAATGCAACATATCAATGAAATCCTCTCTCAATTTTTCATAACATGGTTTGTTGTTATCAGGGAGAGAAAAGTACACTGCTTAGTTCATGAGAGATATAGTGTTTTTGCATTCTTGGGATGTATCTTTCAAAGAGTTTCAAGCATGAAGTTGTTGTCATCCTGTGGTTTTGCTGCTATTTGCTACATGCTGCTGGGCAGAATAACATCACTAATAGTGTTGAAGGTATGTTTTTCTTGTTTTCTTTTTGGCATTCCTTGATTGCTTTGCTTCTATTAGGCATGCACTGATGTTTTTGGCTAGTTGGTTCATGGCATGATATAAGAGTTTCTATAATGAAATTATTTAGTTTAGAGTCTTATTCTTGTCCACTCTATTTCTCTATATAATTATAAAGTGGAATTTAAGCACAGGGTCCTTTAAGTGATCTCAAAGGACCCTTCCATGAGGTGGCGTGCTAGGGATGTACTATTAAAAGCCATTTATGTGTCTTTCACCTGCCAACTTAAGCTTTTGAGATACTTGGTTCGTGATATCTTCTCTTTGATATACATGTGTTTGTGGAAGCGGTAGCTCTTATCTTGCGGAGTGATTTCTGTAATATGTCATGGCATATTCTATTGTTCCTATGTATAACTATCATCTAGTGAAATTGCTATAAAATCTGAAAATATGACTTGCACGTGTGTCCCTTACGACAATAATACCCACACTTTTTTTTTTTATATTGAGAAATGAGAACAGAGAACCCATTATTTCAATAAAAGAAATGAAAATGGGTACTAGCTGTGAAGTGTTGCTTATAATGTGTACTGTATTTGTTGGTTCTATTGATGATATTATGTTCGCATTTGAATTAATGTGCAGTTGAAGCATTGAAAGCCATAAAGAGTAGTTTGATTGATCCTAATGGAAATTTGAGCAATTGGAATCATGGGGACCCATGTACATCAAGGTGGAAAGGAGTTTTGTGCTTCAGTGAAACACAAGAGGATGGCTTTCTGCATGTTGAAGAATTGTATGAATTGTATCTTCTACTCATAATTTCGTTTTCATAATTGATATTAACATTTTCAGGCTTCCATTTCCTTTGTTGATCTTTTATGAGAAAAATGCTTGTGGCACTCTCTCTTCTCTCCATTATTGACTAAAATTGATTGGAAATCACAAATTTTAGTGAGTCATCTTATTTAACGAGTCACACTCTTGATTTAGATGTGGATCCACCAAAATTTGTGATTTTCATTAAATTTCAGTTTAGGAGAGTGAAGAGTGTTGCTAGCCTTCCTCCTTTTGTTATTCACTCCAACTCTCCTTCGTAGGTTGCAAATAGATTCAGTCATTATTGTGGTTCAAACACCTTTCTACTTATAGTTTATACAATGTACACTAGAAATTAGTATAATCACTTTAACAGGATGAGAGCTGTGGGCCACAACAAGTGATCACTTCTTTATGGTGATCTTTTCAGCATATTTGTTGAGTTTACATGTCTTGATCAATTATCAATTTCCTTTTATTTCTACATCAATAATTCAATACATATAATGCATATCTATGAATCTGTGATAGAATTGAGAGTTTTCTTTTCATTTCTACTCTATTAAGTTTGTTTTTTCTTGTCTGTAGGCAATTGCTGAGTTTGCAACTGTCTGGAACCTTGGCACCAGATCTTGGCAAATTAACGTACATGAAAAGATTGTAAGACAATACTAGATCTGATGTTTGAAACGACATATATTCTGAACAATTTTCAGTTTAGCATTTGCTAGTGCCATTTTCGCTTGTGTAGTGAATTTCACTCTTTTGAGTTTTTCACCCATTTGCTGCTTTTAATTACGTACTTCCTCTGATACATGTTTTTCTTTGTATTCTAAAGGAACTTTATGTGGAACAACATAAGTGGCAGTATTCCGAAGGAAGTTGGCAATATCAAATCTTTGGAACTTTTGTAAGTTGAGCCCTTAGGCATGTATGTTAGTCATCAAATTGATTGAACAGTTCAGTTGTTTTATTATATTTAGACATATTAATGCATAAACATCCTTGTCATTGCTTGAATTCAGAGTTGATATAAATAAATTGAATTTAAATTTGGTTCCTTAAGGGGTAAAAGATAAATTTTAATGGTTGTATGAATAAAGGAGTAGTAATTTAACAAGAGTTGCATACTTTCTGCTTTGTTTTTCATTAAATGTGTTTTTTTGCAGGCTCCTGAATGGAAATAATTTAACAGGTCCACTACCAGAGGAGATTGGCTATCTTCCAAACCTGGATAGAATACAAATCGATCAGAACCATATATCAGGACCTATACCTACGTCATTTGCAAATCTGAACAAGACAAAGCATTTGTAAGTTTTTGACAACGAAAATGTAGTTTAAGAATGACCACTCTTCCTATTTTTACATTAACTCTTTTATTTCTCAACATTTGTTATCATGACCTGAAAATAGAAAGAAAATAATGTTTAATCCCCTTCCCCCCAATGGAGCAGTCACATGAACAACAACTCACTCAGCGGGCAAATCCCACCAGAGCTTTCCCGATTACCAAAACTTGTTCACCTGTAAGTTGGTAATTTGATATCATTGACATCTGCAGCTACTAACATTTTTCTCGTGTTTTTTTAATTCTTAAAGATCATGCCTGTATCTTGCTCAAAAGATGTATCTCTGTTTCTGCAGTCTTCTCGACAATAACAACTTATCTGGATATCTCCCCCCTGAGCTGTACAAGTTGCCAAATTTACTTATCATGTAGGTTTCTTATTGTTTAAGTAATACCTATGTAATCATGTATAACTTTATTTCTTCTTTATTTTTGGATGGGAAAGCACACAGAACTAGTTCCAAGAGACATCTTATTAGATTTCGGAGAAAAAACAGAATGTGTATTGTATTGATTTTAGTCAAAATGTGTATTCCATTTGATGTTTTAGTTTTTGATCAGTCTTCGGTTGTAAGTGAAATGGCTTGGCAAGTAGTGGAAAACATGGCGGGCTACCATCAATCATAGATTTTGATACAAGAATATTTGAAATTTGCTGTAGAACTTTCAATCCTTTTCTGATGTTTCTACTTTTCAATTGTTGACTGTTTTAATAAATATTCCTTGTTGTTTAATTAGATTTTAAAGTGTTTCTTTATCTTGTTTTTGCAGTCAACTTGATAACAATAATTTTGGAGGAAATAGTATTCCTGATACGTATGCCAACATGTCAAAGTTGTTGAAGATGTAAGTGAATTCTGTAGTTCCTTGTTCTTTAGTGGGTTTTGCAAGTTCAGGTGCCCGAGTCTTTATTTTAAATTTTACTGGTGAAGTACCAATTTGAGATACTATAACCTTTATGATTGATTTCTTATAGTAGGAGTGACAATCATACAATGGTAGAAGTGTTGGACATGATATGTAAACACAGGGCAAAACATGCGTAAAAAAGAAATGCTTGTGGAAATCATATGTAGACATTTGAATCTTTGGTAGAGCACCATTTATTGTTATGCACATAGAGTATTATGACTCAATAAGTTTGACACAAACTACCGATCTTTCCCTAAAAATGAGTATCATATATTTACTTGCAATGATGCTCTATTACAAATGCTTATGTCTGATGTCCTCACTGTTTCAGAAAGTTTCTTTTTGTTCCATTCTCTTTTGTCTCTATTTGGAAGGAATTTTGTAGTTTACAAAAGAAAAAGCTTTAGCTATCAGTTGTAGAATGATATAAAATCCATACTTACCCATTCAATCTTCGTTATTTGGATTGGTTTAGATACTTTGGTTTCTGTCTCTTTTTCAAAAAAATTGAAGAGACTATTTCCAGTCAGCAACCAAATGAAATTTTGCATTAGATATGTGGTAAGTGTAGAGCTGCAAACCAATGCATGAATTTCTATGATGCCTATTTTTTCCTTTATGGAAAACACTTATTAGATAAAAAGTCAAATACATAATAAAATTCCTTTTTATTACCGAAGGATAATAGAATTCCTAGAAGTTTAATGAAAACTACCAAGTTTAGTATGTCTATTGTTCGGTTTTTGAAACCAAAAGCAAACCTAACTGAATAAATCAGTTTTTCAGTTAAGGGATTGTTCGATATTTGGTTCTTTAGATTGGGTTTAGGGTTTGGAGTGATTTGAATTGGTTTTTGAACACTATTGGAGGAGAACACCCAATCACTATATATTTCTTCTATCCTCTGCTAAATAAATTTCTCGCCAAAGAAGAAAATTTAATTTAATTTGGTCAAGATGAAGGGTTTGATATCAAGATTAACTGTCTAAATGTTGTTAATGGTTTCTTGGTATTATCAGGAGCCTTAGGAATTGCAGCTTGCGAGGACCAGTTCCTGACTTAAGCAGGATACCTCGCCTTCTTTATCTGTAAGTTCAGTTATCTGTAATAAGAGAAGTATCTTTTTCTGAAAACAATGAAGATTCTAATATACATGAAAATTTCTAATGCAGTTTGTAACCATGTTTACTCTATTATTTGTGTAAATTCCAGCGACCTCAGTTTCAACCAGTTGAATGAATCGATTCCTCCCAATAAGCTTTCTGAAAATATTACAACCATGTGAGAATCTCTATCATTTTGTCTGTTGTTCGATTTTACGTTTAATTATTTGGATTCATTGTCATTTTGCCAATATTTTCCTCATATGTTTATTGGTAATATGATAATATTGTTTTTTGACCTCTTGTGATACGTGCAGTGATTTATCAAACAACCACCTTACTGGAAATATTCCATCCTACTTTGATGATCTTCCACGTCTTCAGAAGCTGTAAGTTGTTTTCTGTTTTGTCCCCTTTTCTTCTACATCAAGCTATATTACATTGTACATAATATAAGCCAAACAAGAGTTACTACTATCTCCCACCTTATGTCCGTTACAGATCATGTATTGAATTACTAATGAGATGTTTTATATCCAAGTATTGAACTTTTATATTTCTTATTTAATCAATCATGTTACAAACAATGTTTTTTTTTTTCTAATATCATTCTATTGGGCAGGTCACTTGCAAACAATTCATTGAATGGCAATGTTTCTTCCTCCATTTGGCTGAATAAGAATTCAAATGGATCAGAAAACTTTCTTTTGTAAGATATTAAGTGATAAATAAATTCCCCAATTTTCAAATTTTGGAAATTTTACCATGTTAATATCATCTGTTTATCTGTATTTCCCTCTGCATTATGCTACTCAGGATATTCTGGTTTGCTGAGCATTGGTTTCTGATCATGCAGGGAGTTGCAAAATAATAGCCTTACAGGCATATCAGGAAGTACTGATCTTCCTCCAAATGTCACAGTTGTGTACGGTTCTAAACTTATTAGCTATTATTGTCAGTTTGTTCTTAAATCATTGTAGTGTGAACTGGAGATTTTCATTGTTATGCATGCTCTAAAGATTACAGTCACTATACCAAAGGTCAAGAATATAACATTGGATTTACCATCATCCCTTATTTTTTAAATAGTTTCACACGTCATTATTTTGAAAAAAATTTAATTTCAGGCTTGATAGGAATCCCCTTTGCTCAAACACAACCCTTGTTAAGTTCTGTGGGTCTGAAGGTGCTACTGTAACAAATGGTTCATTCACTACAAACTCCAGTTTCTGTCCTCCTCAAGGATGCCCTCCTCCTTATGAGTACTCTGTTAACTGTTTCTGTGCGCTTCCATTGCTTGTTGCTTATCGGCTGAAAAGTCCTGGATTTTCAGACTTTACTCCATATTTGAATGAATTTGAGACCTACATGACCACTGGTCTTCAATTATCTACTGATCAGCTAGAATATGATTTTTATTGGCAAGTAGGGCCTCGATTGAGAATGGACTTGAAGTTTTTCCCTCTATATGTTAATAGCACTAGCAATCATACTTTCAATAGCAGTGAGCTCCTACGGATCACAAGCATGTTCACAGGATGGCTAATTGCAGACAGTGATCTGTTTGGCCCTTATGAACTGATCGGCTTCAATCTTTTGGGTCCTTACAAGGATGGTAAGTCTTGGAAACTTCTTAGGATCTGCTATAGTGCTTTCATGGAATAAGGATTAATGCATACTTTTAACAATAAAATTGTGATATGAGAGAAAAATAATGTCAACAGAAGAATCTCTATCTCTTGTTCTGATTCAATGGAATACAAGATTAGATATGAGAGAATAAAGAAAGACAGTGCAGATGCACTGAACCCCTTTAAGTTATTATTATTATTCAATTTACTCCATTACTCTATTAACTAAATGTGCATTTTTGATATATTAAGTTATTTAATTATTCAAATATTAAATAATATAGTCTGTTTTTATTAAAAGTTATTCTAAATATGTAACAAAAAGTGTTTTGAAATTACAAAATTTAGCAAAAAAAAAAAAAATGCAAAAATTGTGACTCAATCTAATACAACCCTATTAAGGGTGAGTTAAGTTGGATGGAGTCTAATAAAAAAATGTCTTGCCCAAACTCAACCCAACCCGACCTACGTACACCCTTAGTCTTTGAGAGTTGGACTGAGCCCATCAACATGCCCTTACAATTCCTTCCCTTTAACAAACATTTTGAATTGAAACTCACAACTAAAATAATACTTCCCATTGAATTGACCAATAAAATGTGCTCTAGACACGATTAATTTAGAGGAACAAATTCCCACCAAACAAGATTTCATGAATCTGAACTCTAAACAAGAACCCAAGAAAAATTTGGGTTGAAAAGTGCAAAACTGAAAGTTCTTAGAGGACAACAAGAAATTTAGGTTTTAGAGTTACAACTCTTGTATCATATCAAATCTGTCTGACTGAATAATACATGACTAATTTATAGCTATTCAAATCTGTCGATTAATGAAAGAAAACAGCAAATAAAATTGTAGGGAAATTATAGAGGAATCGATGAGGAAGAAATAAATCAGGAATTTAACTAATTCTTCAACACCACCAACTCCATACATTCTTGTCCTTTAAATAGTTGCCTTTCCTGCTTCCCCTTTTATTCCTAGTGAATCTCCGTTGTCTTACAACCAAACCCTAATATCCATTAATAGCATACAAGCCATATATGAAGATGAAGAAGATAAAGTGCCACTTTTTGACCAAAACCCTAATGCATCATTTTGCTAACTCCAGACAGCTTCCACATGGCCTTTCTTTTGACTATTAGGAGTCTAAAGGAGAGGATCTCATTTCACACGTTATGTCCACTTTTCCAATTTTGTTTTGACAAACATGTGCCATACTTCCAAATATTGATATCATATTTGATAACTGTCACAAGACTGTCTTCTTACTGCTCATTATTGTTGCAGAAATTGGAAAGCGTTCAAACTCAGGGATAAGCACAGGTGCACTGGTTGGCATAATTGTAGGGGCAATTGCTTGTGCAGTGACATTATCTGCAATTGTTACCCTTCTTATATTGAGAATCAAATTGAGAGGTTATCATACTGTTTCCAAGCGACGTCATGGTGAGTTCTGTAACATGAATTGGCAACTGTATTGCTATTTCTCTCTTTAACCTGTCTTAAGTGTTTTACCTCTTCACAATGAGAAGTCTTGATGTTATTATTTTTTCCTGAACCATATTTGAAATCTAGTTTCTTTTAATGTCATCTAAACAGTCTTTCTGGTTTCATATTTACCTTTGGGAAGGCTTCTGTCGACATGTCATAATAAATTCATTTCTTGAAATAGTTCTAAGATCTCTGTTAAGCCTCATATTAAAGCCTATTGCATTCATTGATAAATGTCCTTGGATATTTTTCGTAGTTTTTGTTAAAAGAAATTTGATTACATACAAAATAGAGAAAATAGAATTAGTAGGAAGGGAGGAGGATAGGATATCATTAACTGAATCCTATATACAACAAAAAACATGAAAAAATTGAACGCAGCAAATGGCTTTATGAACAACTATGATAGAACACCAAAGATAGCTCTAGCCAATAACCAGTATACAGGAAAAGAGACACCTTTTTTTGGGGTTAAGGAGTGCGTGGACAAGATACAAGACATATTAATAAAAAAATAAGGCTTCTGCCATTGAATTATCTATGGTTGTAAGACTTTTTACGTTGTCTCTAATCAAGGTTTAAAAATCATCATGCTAGGAATCTCATTGATGTAGCTTGTTAATATTGTAATAATAAAGATGCTTGTGTGTTTGAGCAGCTCATTTGGAAAATTTCTGATAAATATAGGAAGTTGCAGGTTGCTCAGACCAATTTTTATCCCTTTTTACCAAGTTGTAAACATCAGGCTTGCTTGTAAATTGGATACTTATGACTAAGGAGGTGCTAATGCTGCAACATTGGCTATACTTGTTTTTATTGTTTTTCAAAATGTATAAACAATTTAATTGCAGTTCAGATATTCATCTATAAGCTCTAAAGATGTAGTTTACACTAGTTGTAAAATTACTATTGTTTTAAGTTTTTCCTATCCGAACTTCAACATTTTTGGTGGAATTATATCCATTTTTCTTCCTGTTTGAACTTGGTATATATGGAATTACAAAAATTATGTGGTACTATGCATGTACTACAAACCATATCTGATTGGTTATAATGAATGGCTTTACTAATAAAGTCTTCTCTATTCACATAGACTTACGTTTATTTGCAGCATCTAGGATCTCTATAAAAATTGATGGTGTAAGGGCCTTTACTTATGGCGAATTGTCGTCCGCCACAAACAATTTCAGCATTTCTGCTCAAGTTGGACAAGGGGGCTATGGGAAGGTTTATAAAGGGACTCTTTCTGATGGCACAGTTGTGGCCATAAAACGTGCACAAGAGGGATCTCTGCAAGGTGAGAAGGAGTTCCTTACAGAAATATCATTACTATCAAGGTTACATCATCGCAACCTTGTTTCTCTAATTGGATACTGTGATGAAGAAGGTGAACAGGTAATTTTTTTTATCCAAATTCATAAAATTTAACACTCACTATTTTATTTTAGTTATCTTAATGATTATCTTGATTCTTGATGTCCTTTGTGGAAGTTTTAATATCCAATAATCCCATAGATTTTCTACCCCTTTTTAACTCCCAAGAGGACGTTATTTGTACAAAAATTAATAAACAAGCACTTAACGGCTTGGGTAGAACCACTTTAAACAAAAAGAAGGAAGTTATATGTAGCCTGTAGGCCGTACCACACATCCAGCTGTTATTGAAATTTGGATTTTGTAGAGTCAATTGTGAAGCAAGGGTTTATTTGATATTCACATATGACTTAAACTTTCTTTAGCTTCTAACCTAGTGTAGGGAGGATGCGTCATCCTAGTCCTTGTTCTTTTTCTTCTCGTCCTTTCAGGAAATTTAGTTTTATAAACTCCCTTTCATTGTTCTTTCTTTCTCTGACTGTATTGAATTCCTTCTATTTGGCTTGTTGCTTCATGCTTGCAGATGCTGGTTTATGAATTTATGTCTAATGGCACATTGAGGGATCACCTTTCTGGTATACATTATGTTCTTATTTTCTAATATTCTGAAATTATTAAGACTTTGGTTTCATTGCGTTGTTCTGATGAATGAGTAGCCATATATGCTGTGAACATTTTCCTTGCTTCTAAGCCCAACAACGTAGATATTTTTTTACATAGTTGTGTGCCTAATTGCCTTTCGACGTTCTCTCTTAAGAGTATGCTTATGGTTTACAGTTACAGCGAAAGAACCCCTGACTTTTGCCATGAGATTGAAGATCGCACTAGGGGCAGCTAAAGGTCTCATGTATCTGCACACAGAAGCTGATCCTCCAATATTTCACCGAGATGTAAAGGCCAGCAACATATTGTTGGACCCTAAGTTTTCGGCGAAAGTGGCTGATTTTGGACTTTCACGTCTTGCCCCAGTTCCAGATATGGAAGGAGTTGTGCCTGGTCATGTATCTACGGTGGTAAAGGGGACCCCGGTAAGGCTTTCATGATTAGTTTTGATTTTGGTAAATGGGGCACATGTATAATAGAAACAAGATAAAAAATCATATTGTTGCACTACCAATCTAGCTTAGGCACTAGTATAATCCTACTAATGTGAGCTGTAATGGATAAACAAGTATAGGAATAGCGGATCAATGATATCATAGCAGCTATCTCTGTACAGCATTATTAACAAGCCGAATTAATACCATGGAATGAAGGCTACTAACATCGAGTAGTAGTATATATATAGAAATAAACAAAAGGAAATAACATCTAGAAAAGTTTAGAGAAAGAGATACAGAATCATTCCCTTCCCCCATTCTTTCTCCTTAATTGAATTCTTAATATTGTCTAGCTTCACACATAGTCCTTGAGCCTCCAGTTGGTTATTTTGGACTTTGTGCTTTGCCCCTTTTACTGACTGTAAGGATTTGCTGCCACATGCATCCTTGCCATTGTCTCTTCTGCCACTCCTCTGTGTGCACTTGTTACCCAAGTCAGCTCTGTAATTATGCCACTAACATAAAATGCACTTAACTTCAATATTCCAAAACTTGTTACCTATAAACTGTCTCAAAATCTCTGTCCAGGATACGGGTTTTAAGAAAATTATAGAGGCTAACCTAGTTATGGCCAATGTCAGGAGTGTTTCTTTTGAGAAAAAACAGGTATTAAAACTTCAAAGGTATCAGAGGTTACCAAGTCGTACATTGATTGAAGATTAAATAATGGTATATAACTTATAAGGATGACCAATTTAGCAAGATGGGTTAACATTTTAGGTTATATCATGCTTTATTCATGCAGTTGTCTCGGTCCATTTAAGCTTCAGTAAAGAAATAGTATCTCAACATGGTTTTTGGAAGGTTGATTTTTATTTATTTAGTGAGTTTTAATCTAGTTTTCTCACTGTTTTGAATATGCAGGGTTACCTTGATCCAGAGTACTTCTTAACTCACAAGTTGACTGACAAGAGTGATGTTTATAGTCTTGGTGTTGTACTTCTGGAACTTTTGACTGGGATGCATCCTATCTCACACGGAAAAAATATTGTTAGAGAGGTATTTGCTTACTGTAGGACCTGTGTTTTTTTTGGGTAGACAGCATAAGTATTCCACAACATCATAGATTGAACCAAATTAAACAATTTTCAAGTAATGTCTGTCTATCCTTTGGTTTTTGTCATGTAAATATTCCTTCAACCATTTCCTATGCCTTAAGATATCAAATAATAGTGTTTGACAATTTACTGTTCTAAATCTTTTTTAAATTAATCTGAGTACCTGGTGAGATTAGTCTCTAGCTTTGGGCTTGGGGATACCCCAAGTTCACCTTGACACTCACTTTCCTGAATCCTTTTCAGGTTAATATTGCGTACCAAAGAGGTGTAATATTTTCAATTATTGATGGACGCATGGGGTCTTATCCATCTGAGCAAGTGGAGAAATTTTTGACATTGGCCTTGAAGTGTTGCGAAGATGAGCCAGAGGCTCGGCCTAGAATGACAGAAGTGGTTAGAGAGCTTGAAAACATATGGTATACAATGCCAGAATCAGACACAAAGAGAGCTGAATTTATATCCAGTGATTCTGGCAAAACAGACAGTCACAGTATACCATCTTCATCCTCTGCTTCTGCTATGAAGACTCCTTTTGTATCAGGAGATGTGTCAGGTAGTGACCTTGTAAGTGGAGTAATACCAAGCATCAACCCAAGATAGAATTATACAACTTCACCAATCATGCTCATTCAAATGAGCCTGTGCATTAAATAATGTGAACTACTTTTCATTTTCACCCTTTAAATTTTCTTCTTTGTATAATATGATACACTGATAGAGCTCTAGCTGGTAAATAACATCGATTTTGTACACCATCATATGCTCACTGGTTGTTTATATGTAGTGTTTGGTTAATATTCTCAAACTAATCGTTTAATTAAGATTATTTTTTTATCAAAGTCAACCAAGAGAATCATAGTCAATATTATTATTAAGAGTGACATTGATAATTATTGAAAAAAATTTGACTATAAGTTTTTTTATCAAGTCAAGTAGGAGAATATTTTGATTGGCAAAAAATAACTCCAGACATCAAAGTTGAAAAAATTACCTTAATAATCAGTATTAGTTAAAATAATTTAGGTAAGCATTAATAACAAAATATTGTAGGTAAATGTTAATAGAGTAAACCTTTGGTAACTTCTATTGAATTTTTTTTATACTTTAGGCGAAAAATAATCTTAAAAAAAATCCATCGATTTTTTTGTGTGAATTGTTAAATGTTATTTAATATATAAATAAATATTTGTATTTGGTGGAAATTTACTCAAAATTAAAATTCAATAAATTTAAATAGTTTTATTCAAATAAAGAATTTAAATTTATTTCAAAAATATAAATAATTTTAATTTAAAGCAATTTGAATTGAAAATATTTTAATTTGAATAAAATTGTAAAATTATCGATATAAACACCTGCTAAATCTTTTATAGACTAAAAAACGTAAACCTGATATTTTTCTGCTTAAAAATGTTTGGAGAAACTTCTCATTAGCATTTTTAAGATAGAAAAAAGTAAATAAAATAAACCAAATCTTTTATAAGGTAAATATATCTTGTGCAGGAGTTAAAACGAATAATTTAAGTTATATAAAAAAATTAACAAATTAATTTTTATACAAACTAATTTTAATTTTAAAAAATATTTATTTTCTACATTAAAAAAATACTAACAGAAAAACTAAAATTTTAGATTTATGAATAAATTATTATCTATTTACCTGGCAGAACTACTCGAGCCCAAGCTACAAGGATACCATTTGATTAATAAGCTTTAGGTAATTGCTTCCTGCACACCGAATGATTTTGAACTTACAATCAATGAATTTCTAAAATTCCAAAATTATTCTTTATTATGAAATTAAAAATCTAAAATTGAAAAATACATCCTAATTTTTTTTTTCAGAATATAATTTTGACGTTTCGAAAATGAAATATACTTTAAAAACCAAAATCTCATTCTAAAAAGATAAATTTGAAATACAAATAATAGATTTCAGAAAGAAGGTTTAAAAAAAAAATCTATAAACATATTCTTAGTCTGGAAAATATATTCCAGAATACAGTTGAAAATCAACCTTATTCATACCTATATTATTATTAAGTAATAAAACATATATGAAAGAAACGTGTGAAACGTTTCCATCAAGGGAGAATTAAAATGGACCTTTTTATTCTTTTTAAATTGTTACGAAATCATTTTAAGTCGGTGGAAGTTAAAAGGCTTACCTAAATCAAATTTATTTTTTTAATGTGGTATTATTGGGCCTCAAAAGACGGGTTCAAAAACTAACCCCTTCGCGAACATTCTGGGCCCACGCCAGAAAACATGACGCACGCTCATACGCACACCAACACAAACCGCGTGCGCCTCCGAAGAGTATAAAAGGAGCACCACCTTCTCCCTCTTCTTCTTCAACTCTTCTACTATTTCATCAACACCAACACAATGGGAAGAAGTAAGCTACACCAATCTCTCTTTTCTTTTTTTCTTTCAGTTCCTTCTCAGTTTGTGATTCTGAATGTTATATCTGCTTCATATGTGTATTAGGCCAAACATATTATCATTGAATAATGTAGAAATGTAGAATTAGTTAGTTAGGCCAAATTTAGATTAATTTTTTGATGATTTAATTCCTTTGTGATAGCGTTGTAAAACTATGTTTTGTTTGAGTAAGGCTTCTTACATTTAGTCTTTAGATAGAAACTAACAACAGGAAGAACAACCTTTTGAAGTATAACATCAAGCGATTAGTTAAACTAGTTTTCCATCAATTCTACTTTAACTTTAGGGTGTAGGTATGAACTTAATAAGTTTATTAGAACTTGCACAAAGTTTGTTAATAGAAATTATTATTCAGACGATATGATATGATCGAATCAATAGTTAATGATTGAAAGAGAATGTGGAGTTGTGTTACCAATTTCTGTTAACGGTGAGTGTGTGGTGTGGTTCAGGACCGGCACGTTGTTACCGTCAGATAAAGAACAAGCCGTATCCGAAGTCGCGGTTCTGCCGCGGCGTTCCGGATCCGAAGATCCGAATCTACGACGTAGGGATGAAGAAGAAAGGCGTGGACGAGTTTCCTTTCTGCGTGCACCTCGTCTCCTGGGAGAAGGAGAACGTCTCCAGCGAGGCCTTGGAGGCGGCGCGCATAGCCTGCAACAAGTACATGGCGAAGTTCGCGGGGAAGGACGCGTTCCACCTGCGCGTGAGGGTGCACCCCTTCCACGTGCTTCGTATCAACAAGATGCTATCGTGCGCCGGGGCGGACAGGCTCCAGACCGGGATGAGGGGGGCGTTCGGGAAGCCACAGGGGACGTGCGCGAGAGTGAGTATTGGACAGGTGCTGCTCTCCGTTCGGTGTAAGGATGGGAATGGTCAGCACGCTCAGGAGGCTCTTCGCCGCGCCAAGTTCAAGTTCCCTGGCCGTCAGAAGATCATTGTCAGCAGAAAGTGGTTAGTTAGTTTGCTTTCATACATTCATACATACTCACACATTCGCTGGATTGATCGAAATTGATAAACATCCCTACTAATTCGTTGAGAAAATTGGTATATTAAGAATATAGTGTGCTGGTTACAATAATTTGAAAATTTGAACAGTTGCGGCGAAAAAACGTGGTGGCAGACTAATTCTTAGAACTCGTATTTGCAAAATCGATTAATACTGCTTCTACAATGTCTTAAAACTTGAAAGGGCCTACATGATTTTTAATTCATTGAAGGATAATTTTCTTTTTATTGGATGACACGTAGCGATTTACATTCTTAGCATTTTATCTCTTTAAATTTATTTATTTAAAATAGTTTGTTATTATTTATTGATGATTAAGATTATATGTCTAAATATATTCGACATTATTTAATGATGACGATGGGAATAACCTTTGAAAAAAAACTAATATTTTCTTTAAAAATAGTAAAATCAATTTTTATATATTTTGAAAGATTAAAGAGATCAAGAATTGTTAAACAGCTTGAATTGAACTTTTTTTTTCCGCTTAAATATGGTTAATTTAGTGGTATGTCCGTTTATTTAGTAGTTTTTGTTTCAATTTTCAGGGGATTTACAAAGCTAGGTCGAAGTGAGTATTTGAAGTTGAAGTCTGAAAACAGAATTGTGCCGGATGGGGTCAATGCCAAGGTTTGTCCTTAGACTATGACTATGTGGTTTTGATAAGAAATTTCTGCAATGTGATTCATATGCTTGAATAAATCCATTGCTTATAAGGGAACTTGGATATTTTTATTTGGCTTTCTTCAGGATCACTGGATTGACTCTTTGTTTTTGTCCTTTTCAGGTTCTTGGGTGTCACGGACCTTTGGCAAATCGTGTGCCCGGAAGAGCTTTCTTACCAGCTACTGCTTAGATCATTTAGCAGTAGGAAATTCATTGAATGTATGGTTTTTCTTTTCACCTGCTGAATGTAATTGTTCCCCGTTGAATACAGTCTGAACTGTAACTGTAGAATTATGTATCTATATGTCTTCCAAATCTCGTGGGAGCTTGAAAGACGCAAATTTGATGTATTGAAAATCTCATTATTCTGTCACTTAAAACAGAATAGAAATAAATAAATATGGTCTGTGTTGTGTATATTGTTACCCTTGGCGTTCTGAAATTAGCAAAAAATATGATATTATCCCCAGAAAAAAGGAACCTTCCGTGTTTTTTTAGCGTACTTCACCTTTTCCAGACAACAAGTCTTCTGAACTAAATAACAGTTTAATTAAAAGGAAAATTTTGCCAACATAATGGTTTGCCGCTTCACACATACAAACAGCTGGACCCTTATCTACTGATTAAAGTTTCGTTCTTCGTGAAGAAGTTATTTACCATAGACTCTACAACAGAGGTTGGCTCATTTTATAGATAGACCTGAGAAATGTGCTTAAGACTGATTGTTGGGCAGTTTGACGAGAACTGAGTGCTCTGGTTTATGATCACATTCGAAGTCTAAATGAACAAATGCCCGCTCAACTTCTGGGAGTTTCTCCAGCTTTATCTGTAGGCTCTCTCCAATGGCGTGTGCTTCTTTTAATGGTAAATCTTCTGGCAGTTCAATGTCAACCTGTTCCAAATCAAATCCAAATGAAGTGGCAAAATCTAATCATACTGAAATATGACTTCTTAATAAAGAGGAATAGAATAGGGCTTGTTAGAGCTAGTTAATAACTTCCCTAACATTATTTGTTCGTTTCTAATTAGAATGCTAAAATTAGCAAATAGGAGTAGTCACATACAATTTCATTTTTGGGAAGCAGGATTAGCCTTGTGGCTAGAGTTTTTATGAATCGATTTTGCATTAATGCAGCATACCTCCACAAAATACAGAACCCCAAATGTATATGCGCGAACAGTATCAATGCGCTTGACTCTAGGGTGCCTTAAAACGAGATATGTGAGCTTCTGCAAAACTTCGGGAGGTGCAGATTGTCCCACCAGTGAAACTACATAGAAAGTTATCCAGAATCAGAATTATTAGAGTTTTGATAGACACCAGGACTTGAGAAAAGTGGTGGAGGAAGCAGTGAGAGCGAGATGTAAAAAAATCTACTTTCTAGAATTGATGTCATTTTGTGCTTACAGGAGAACCTGATTTAATATCCCGTTTCCCAACAAGAACACGAGAAGTAGTAAATATAGCTAATTAGCTGTCGATGCTCGTTTTTTCTCTCATGGGCACATACACTTGTTAAAAATTTTCTGTTCAGAATACTGACAAGGATATACCTGCATTTTCCATGACAGTGCGTGACCAATTTGTAATAGTGTAAATTGCAAGCATAATAGCTCCAATCGGGTCGATCCACCAGTAATATTTATCACCAAGAACAGCTGCAACTAATCCAACCACGTTCGTTACAACATCAAAGTGATGATCCTGCAAGTTGGCATTTCTGAGATGGTTCAATTGTATTTTAACTTCATTCATAAAGAAACATCAGAAGAGAACCACCCATACATCTGCATAGGCACGGACAATCTTGTTTGCCGACCTTCTACAGTAAAGCCAGAGCATAAGCTTCACTGCTGTTGCAAATAACATAATAGAGTACAACCATATTAACTGTTCCGCGGACATATCTTCACTAGGATTGTTTTGTATTAGTTGTTGTACAGCTGTGATTAATACCTGAAAGCCTATAGCGAATTGAATTAATTCAATGCATCATGTACTCTTTTGCTTGTCAATGTACGAGTGCATTTCATTAATAACACAAGTTTGTGAAAACTGTAGAGTCCTACATATGTAAATTTCAAAAGCAGTAAGATTATAACTATGAAGTTAACATTTGAACGTATACTTCAACATATTGAAGTTCACTTTTCATCCATGACTTCAATAAAAAAAATTAATTTAAAGACTTCGATTCTAGTAAAAGCTGTATGTTGTCAATTCTGGGGTTTAAAAGCTTGGGGAAGATACGGATGTACCGCCTGCACCTTTCTTTCTCATACTGACCTTTTGATTTATGGTCCAATGAAACAAATATGCTTCTAAACCTGTCTGCCATCAAATTAGAAATTCTGCCAATAACCTGTCATCAGCTATAACCTAAAGCTGAATCCTTTTCTTGAATTTGGTAAATAAGAAAGCCTTTTAAGAATTTTGTTCAATATTCGTTTGGGAAACAATATTGTCTCTTTCAGTTCACCATAGACATTAGACCTTCAACCAGTTAGATTCTACAGACAAGAGCAAAAGTAAGGAAATTTGATTCCTTCGCATTGGTTTGCATTAAGCATGACCTGATGCACATCCAGATTGAAATCTAAATCAGAAGTCTTCTAGTTTAAAGTGAATTTAATTTAAATGAAACAGATATTGTAGCATGCAACTCCCAGGAGAAGGAAACACTTTTGAATAGAAATATAAGAGCATAATGGACAGTGTGAAAACAGGAATAGCTCAATTCAGTTTGACCCACCTAGTGTAGCCATGACTGCTGCAAAGATAATAATGCCAACTGGCTGAACTCTTAGCTTTCCAATTGGGTATTGATAGATATTTATGTTCCTCATTGCCAGGTGAGTGAACCAAAGTATGCCACCAGCCATGAGATCAAGCAGAGAATCCAAAGTAGATGCCGCAATAGCTATTGACCCACTCCTTACCGTGGCATAGCTCTGGACATAGATATGTATATATTGTTATTTTTCAGAAAAAATATCAGCAATTGCAGTAGAAAAAAAACACTTAAGGAGGGGATTATGATTAAACAAGTTTAAACAATCAATTAAGCTTCATCCACAAGTCGAAATAAACTTATATGTGATGTGTTAATACGTAAAAGTTCTTTCGTTCAGCTTCTTCTAAAATTGTCTTTAACTTATATATAATATAATTTTAAGCTTAATTTATTTTCTTTCTTAATTTTTTTTATCCTGTGAAGAGATTTATCCAAGAGGATCTAAACTATTTCAAAAAATCAATTCTCTTCAAAAACAACTCAAGCGAATCCTTTCATGACTTGGCCGCTTCTTCAGATTTAATACATGCATTCAAGACAAACGCACAAAAGGACATATGATCACCTTTAATATCAACAATGCTACATTTGCATAATTAGATATCTTCATTGCTCTTTCTTGTTGAGCTATTTCACCACTATCTTCCTCATCAATGCTATCAGATGACACCACAGAGTCCACTTCCTCAAACGATTTCAGAGTAGCTAATTGTCTTCCATAGTAATCTATTTCCCCTGTAAAATTCAACCAAGTTCAAAAAAAAAAAAGGAGTTAAACTATTTATTTATTTCATCCTATAGTCATCTAGATCAAGTTCTAAACCAATCATATAATTAAAATTCAGTGAGTTAGTTTAGCAAAAACAAAAGCGAGAAAAAAAAAACATTCGAGAACTTCAAAAGAAAAATCAAGATTTAAGAACATGCATCACATGATTCAACAATTCCTCTGGTAACATTTCACTTTACACATAACAAAAATTCAGGAGCTGCATAACACTAATATCAACTTAATCATACATTTTGTGAACAAATTCAATACAAAATTAAACTCCAAACATATCTATATACAAAATATTCATTCATGTTAGTTTATATATACATACATATCTCTCTTTATACACACACAGATAACTATGGAGAGACCTTTGCTTAAGGCGGTGGAGGAGAGGTTAATGTCTTCATAAGGAGACTCGGAATCGAGGCCAGAACGAATCTTGTCGGGAAGCGTGGAGAGGAAGGAGGCTCTGAGAGAGTTTACCGAGTTCCGACGAGTGAGTCTGGTGTGACTCCTGCCACCATTTTTGTTGTCAAAATCATGGTTGAGGAGAAGCGGAAGCGTTGGATCCGAAGCTGAAGTCGATTCCATGAGAAATGATGAATGGAATGAGGACAAAGGTCATGACACACACATAAGGTTCACAGAGATTCTGAAAATGAACCACAACGAACAAACATATCCTACCCATATCCATACTCAGATCATATATAGTTACAATTAAAACTATGGGTTAAAAAATTCAACTGAATTTGAATATACCGTTCAATACTTTAATGGTACCTCTTCTCAGTCACTGTGCATCATTCTAGAAAGTGACACGAGAAGAATATTTTTGTGGTATGTACCTTATGTGAACTCTTTTTGTTTTTCTGTGCATTTCTAAATTTAAAGTTGTAAAAAATTTCACCAAATTGGAACTGTAGTAGATCTGACACAATTGTCTATTAAAAGTTTAACCTATCAAAAGTGGAATTATTTTAAATAGAAGACCAATATAAGTAATATATTTTGATAAGAGGATATATGAAGAAAAAATAAATAAGAGGGCTTCCTAATTTTTTTTAAGTTATAATTAATTTTGTATAAAAAAATCTTGATTGAATTTATTCATAATGTTACTAGATAAAATTGTTTTATAATTCTGATCTTATTTAAAGTTAAAGGGTGAAGAAGTGAGGTGTGAATGTGAAGGAAGAAAAGTGTTGATGTGGTGTTGTTATGATTTTTGAGAGAAGAAATATGAAAAACATAAGGATTTTCCTGCCTTAATGTTTTCTAAAGAAATTATAAAATCAAAATTAAATATTGCACAAATTAAAGTTATCCTTTGAATAAATTAATATGAAAGAATTTCTCTGAATATTTTAAATTTAAATTTTAACTTTTAAAAAATATTTTAGTTTTTTTTATATATATATATATATATATAGACTATTAAAGGACCCACACCCATTGTTGGTGATACGTATCTGACAAGAATATCATGATCACCACATTCGGGTGCACATGGTTGTTTTAAAGAAAATTAATAATAATAATAATAATGTAATGAGGAAGACAATATCCAATTAAATTTAATTAATGATATAAATGTATTAAAATTTATATTCTAGATTTTGAATTAATATCCAAGAACTAATTAATTTAAAATTATTAGCATGATATCTTTAAATTTTATTTCATCATAGAATTAAATTATTTAAGTGATAATTATGTATGCTATGAATGTTTGTAATTAATATTTTTTCAACATTTTATAGTAGATTCAAAGTATAAGGAAAGTTAGCCAGTGGTATATTTGAAAAAAATGTTATATTTATTTATATAATTAAAAAATAGGAAGTGTTCTCATCTTTTTAACCAAAAACCCAGATAATTTAGATAAATAACAGATGTGTATAAAAAAAGCTAACAATTTTTTTTTGGAAATACCCTTTAAGGTTCTTCTAAAAAAATAAAAAATATAATATTTTTAATTTTAATTATTTATAAAATTTATACTATATATATATAAACTAAAAAAGTAGAATAAAAATAAAATAATAAATAAAAAGATTAATTAATATTATTTTATACTTTAAAATTACATTTAAATGAAAAAAAAATTTCTTGAATACAAAATTTTAGAAGGAAGGGTGAGAATATATGTTATCCTTTAATGTTTTATTTATTATTTTATAAAAAACATGAATGTATTAATGGAAAGATGTGTACAAGAAATGATAAAATAAATAAATGTATTATTGAGAAGATGTGTACAATAACAGATAAAATATTGAGATGATAGAAAACAAAAATAATGAAATTAAAGGCTCAATTTTTTATCTACACCTTTTGTTTTTATTTTTCTATCTAATATCTTTTTGTTTTTATTTTTCACTCTTTTATTCTTTTATTTTCCTATCTAACACCATTTTAAAAATAAATAAATAAATAATAAATTATTTTTTTTTATAATTTTAATTTTGAATATATTAAAAAATAAGTATTTTTAATGTTTAAAATAGTTAGAAATATAATTAATGAATAAAGAAATGAGTTTTTACAAAATAAAAATAAAAAAGTAATAAATTAAA